>Ga0070713_100000593_pt1 | contig 23015 bp, 15 predicted proteins | sample LARL82metaG_FD_65465 | JGI IMG/M metagenome (GOLD analysis project Ga0070713, IMG submission 65465) | Corn, switchgrass and miscanthus rhizosphere microbial communities from Kellogg Biological Station, Michigan, USA - LAR L8-2 metaG | ecosystem: Host-associated > Plants > Roots > Rhizosphere ...
AGCCACCGAAATCGGCCACCAGAAACTCGCCGCCCCAGATCTTGCCGTCCGTGCCATAGCCCGTGCCATCGAAGGCCACGCCGATTACCTGTCTTTGATCCCGTTCTCGGCCATGCAGCTCGCGATGTGGGCATGATGATGCTGCACGCCGATCTTCTCGACACCCGTCATCCCCAAAGCCAGTTTGGTGCTCAGGTAGAGCGGATGGAGATCGTAGGCCACGACCTGAGGCTTGATCCGGAACAGCTCCTTCATGCGCGCCAGCGTCTCCTCGAAGAACACCAGCGTCTCGTAGTTCTCCAGATCGCCGATGTGCTGGCTCAGGAAAGCATGGTGATCCTTAGTTAGACAGAAGGTGTTCTTGAGCTCCGCCCCGCACGCTAAAATTTCGGCCACCGGGAAATGCAGCGTCACCGGATAAGGCGCATAGCCGCGTGAGCGCCGCAGCACGCGTTCCTTGTCTTCGAAAACGCGCACCACCGAATCGTCCACTCGCGTGTGGATGTCGCGATTATGAACCAGGAACACATCGGCAATCCTACCGAGCCGCATCACTGCCTCACGATTCGCCGTCACAATTGGCTCTTCACTGAGATTTCCGCTGGTCATCACCAGCGCGGAAAACTCCGGCGGCGCATGCAGCGAGTCGCCAAATAGCAGATAGTGCAGGGGCGTGTACGGCAGCATAACGCCCAGCGTACTATTCCCCGGCGCCAAAGCCTGGGAAAGCGGCGTGTCGGGCCGTCGCGACAAAATCACGATCGGACGCCTCGGGCTCATAAGCGCCTTCCCCTCAGGATCTGAAACCACGCAAAATCGTTCGGCACCGGCAATGTCAGGCACCATTAGCGCAAATGGCTTGTCGCTGCGCTTCTTCCGCTCACGCAGCAGCCTGACCGCGGCATCGTTCATTGGATCGCATACCAGATGGAAACCTCCCAGCCCTTTGATGGCGACAATCCGGCCCTCGCGCAATAACCGCCGCACTTCGCCGATCGCACCCAGGCTGGCCCCGGGCTGGAGAAATACCGGCGCCTCCCCCAAATGATCGGCCGCAACCAGCGCCAGCGAGGGCCCGCACTCCGGACATGCGTTGGGCTGCGCATGAAACCGGCGGTCCCGGGGTTCTTCGTATTCGCGCAGACAACCATCGCACATAGCAAAGCACGCCATGGTGGTCAGCGGGCGATCGTAGGGAATCGTGCGCGTGATGGTATAGCGCGGGCCGCAATTGGTGCAGTTGGTAAATGGATATCCGTGACGCCGATTTGCGGGATCGCGAAAATCTCGCATGCAGTCGTCGCAGGAGGAGATGTCCGGTGAGACAGGAACGAGGCGCCCAGGCTCATCCAAACTGTCGCGAATGACAAAACTGGTGTATCCAGCCGGCTCCAGCCGCGTAAGGGCGACCTCTTCGATATGCGCCAGCGGCGGTGCTTCCCCGCTTAGCCGGCTTACAAAACGATCCAGCTCACCGCTCTCGCCCTCCACTTCGATGGTCACGCCGGCCGACGAGTTGAGGACGTACCCATTCAAACCCAGCCCCTGCGCGAGATTGTAGACGAATGGCCGGAACCCGACTCCTTGCACGATGCCGCGGACGTGTATCTGTCGTCGGGAGACAAAACCGTCGCGCTGCATACCTCATCCTAACGGCTTCCTGCCGCTCCGCATTTCGGTATGATGAAACGTCGACCAAGCAGTATGGCCAACAAGAAGAGAGTCCAGACAAGCCTCCGCAAGAACAATCACCGCTCATCGAATGGCAGCAAATCTAATCCAGGCTCAACTGTGGCTGCCGCTTCCTCCGCTTCAAGAAACTTTCCGATTATCGGAGTGGGCGCATCCGCCGGCGGTCTGGAAGCCTTCACCGAACTGCTGCATGCTCTTCCCAAAGACAATGGAATGGCATTTGTCTTCGTACAGCATCTGGATCCCAAACACGTCAGTATGCTGGCCGAGATCTTGGCGCGCGAATCGAAAATGCCCGTGCTCGAGGCTCGCAGTGGAGTTCTGGTTCAGCCTGATCACGTGTATGTAATTCCACGAAACACCAGCGTATCCATTACAAAGCGGACCTTGCGCCTCGGACCGCGCAGTCTGGTGAGCGGCCAGTTGACCAGCATCGACACCTTTTTCCAGGCGCTCGCACAAGATCAAGGAGTGCGCTCCATCGGTGTGCTGCTCTCTGGAAACGGCTCGGACGGAACTTCGGGATTGAAGGCGATCAAGGCCGCCGGCGGTATTGCCTTGGTACAAGACCCTGAATCCGCCAAGTACGATGGAATGCCTCGTAGCGCCATAGAAGCCGGTTGCGTCGACTTTATACGCAAACCGGCTGAAATAGGCCAGGAGTTGGCCCGGCTGGTGGAGCATCCCTATATAGACACGCCCGGCTGGGACGGCAACGACGTTTTGCCGGAATCGGCGGACAGCCTGAACGACATACTCGCGCTCGTCAGAAACTCCAGCGGCGTCGACTTCCGCAATTACAAACCCAACACCGTCAAGCGCCGGATCTTGCGCCGCATGGTATTGAGGCAAGCCGACACGCTGGCCGCGTATCTCGGAGCCTTGCGCAACGATCCTGCCGAAGTCCAGGCCCTCTATGACGACCTTCTGATCAATGTCACGGAGTTTTTTCGCGATCCCGATATGTTCCAGGCGGTTGCAAAGCACGTGTTCCCCCGCATCACCGCGGCGCACCGCAAGGGAGCCGCCAGGCAGATCCGCATTTGGGTGCCAGGTTGTTCTACCGGTGAAGAGGCTTACTCGCTGGCTATTGCTTTAACGGAATTTCTGGGAGAGAAGGCGGATGGGATTTCCGTTCAGATTTTCGCCACCGACATTAGCGAGCATGCTCTAAAAATTGGACGCAGCGGAGTTTATCCCGCCAGCATTGCTAAGTCCGTTTCACCCGAGCGCCTGCGCCGCTTCTTCAACAAGTCGGAATCGGGCTTCCAGGTGCACAAGCATATTCGCGATTCCTGTATCTTCGCCCGCCACGATGTCATCAAAGATCCACCGTTCTCAAAACTGGATCTGATCAGCTGCCGCAATGTTTTAATCTACCTCGGCTCATCCCTGCAGGACCGCGTGGTGCCGGTTTTCCACTACGCTCTCAATCCCAACGGTTTTCTGGTGTTGGGCTCGTCCGAGACGATCGGTTCGCATGCCGGCTTGTTTCAACTAGTCGACAAGAAGAACAAGATTTACGCGCGCAAGCCCGGCGTGTCGCGGATACCTCTGATGGCTCCCGCGCATCAACTACCTGCTCAGAAGGCGCCACCGCCACCCAAACCCGAAGCCTGGACCGACCTCGATCTGCAGCGCGAAGCAGACCGTCTGGTGCTGAGCAAGTACGGGCCGCCCGGGATTGTGGTCGACGAGAATCTAAAGATTTGCCAATTTCGCGGCCAAACTAGCCAATTCCTAGAGCCTGCTGCAGGCGCCGCAAGCTTGAACGTTCTTCGGATGGTGAAAGAGGGTCTGGCAGCGGAACTGAAAGGCGTCTTAGCCAAAGCGCGCAAAGAAAGCAGGCCGGTGCGGCGGGAAGGCATCCACTTCTCTGATGGAAAGGTGGAGCTAAACCTTCACGTCATTCCGTTCAACCGCAATTCGGAACACGACACAAAGTACCTGGTCTTATTTGAAGCAGTGCGAGCGAACGCCCAGGCCCGTCATCCTAAGGGAAAGGCAGCAACGTCGCGCTTGCGCTCTCTGGAGCATGAAAACGAACATTTGCGGCAGGAGCTGAACTCGTCGCGGGGATATCTTCAGTCCATCATCGAGGACCAGGAAGCCTCGCAGGCGGAATTGCAGTCCGCCACTGAAGAGATCCAGTCCAGCAACGAGGAACTCCAAAGCACCAATGAAGAGCTGGAAACGGCCAAGGAGGAACTGCAGTCCACCAACGAAGAACTGAACACCGTGAATGAAGAGCTGCAAAACCGCAATTCGCAGCTGGCCCGGATGGGCAACGACCTGGTGAACCTGCTCGCCAATGTGAACATGCCCATCGTCATCCTGGGCAATGACCTGCGTATTCACCGCTTCACTCCCGCTACCGAAAAGTCGCTGAATTTGATCCCATCGGACATTGGCCGGCCCATCCGAGACATCAACCTGCGAATTCACGTCCCCAATCTGGAAAAAATATTGAAGGAAGTAATCGAGACGCTGAAGCCGCACGCCGTGGATGTATCAGACGAGGATGGCCGCCGCTACTCGTTGCGGATCCGCCCATTTCGAACCGAAGATCAGCGGATCGATGGCGTGGTGATTGTTTTTGTCGACCTGGAACCGGGCAAGATCCTGGACGATGCCTCCTTCGTAACCAGCGGCGATGTGAGGACTATCCTCGGCCCGTCCGGCTTGACTGAGCGACCGACTACCGGCTCCGCTCTCTTAGAAGCGCAGGAAGAGGAACGCCGCCGTCTGTCGCATGAGTTGCACGACGAACTCAACCAAAAGCTGGTCTTGCTCGAATTGAATCTTGAAACTATCGAAAAAAATGCCCAGAAGATGTCACCGGAGTTTTTCGAAGGATTGAAGTCGGTGCACGGTGGAGTCTCCGAACTCTCGGAAGACCTTCGCCGCATCGCTTATCAGTTGCATCCGTCGATTCTGGACGACTTGGGCCTGGTTCCGGCTTTGGAAGCCTACTGCAGTGAATTCAGCGCGCGCGAAAACATCCAGGTGCGCTTCACGAACGACGAGATTCCCGCCAACCTGCCTTCGCCTGTCGGGCTCACGCTCTATCGAATTCTCCAGGAAAGCTTGCGTAATGTCGCGAAACATTCCAGCGCTAAACGCGCTACCGTGACGTTAAATTACTCGCGCGAGGCCATCCGATTGTCGGTTCGTGACTCGGGAGCCGGTTTCGATCTGGATAACGTCGACTCCGGTCTGGGGATGGTCGGCATGAAAGAGCGTATGGGGTACATTGGCGGGACGGTGGAGTGGAAGACCAAGCCGGGAGACGGCACGGAGGTGATCGCCAGCGTTCCGCTTAAAGGCGCGATCCGGAAAAATCCAGCCTGGATACCCCTGGAGCCGTCCTAAAATGGTGGGAGCCAACGGCACGCTTGCGCTTTGCCTTTGATCGGCCCACAATAAAGGGGAATTTCACAACGAGAGAGGCCTGAGGAAATGGTAAACGCCAAACGCGCTCGCGTCCTGCTGGCAGACGATCATGCCCTCGTCTCAGCCGGAATCTCGAAACTGCTGGAAAATGACTTCGATCTCATAGGCACCGTGGCAGATGGCCGGGCGCTGGTGGCCGCGGTACGAGAACGTCATCCGGATGTAATTCTGCTGGACATATCCATGCCGGTGCTCAACGGCCTGGAGGCAGCCAGGCAGATTCGCAAGGATTCGCCGTTGGCCAAGCTGATCTTCGTCACGGTGCACTCCGATACTCCGTACGTGATTGAAGCGTTCCGTGCCGGCGCATCGGGCTACGTCTTGAAGCGTAGCGCCGCGGCGGAACTATTGACTGCAGTCCAGCAGGTGCTGGACAACAATGTGTATCTGACGCCGTTGATCCGAGGGGCGGCAGTGGAAGACTTCCTAAAAGCTCCCAGCGAGCAAGGCCCGATACTTTCCAAACGGCAGCGCGAAGTTCTGCAACTGGTGGCCGAAGGTCATTCGGCCAAAGAGATCGCTAAGAACCTCAAAATCTCATCCAAAACAGTGGAGTTCCACAAAGGCCTGATCATGAAGAAGTTGGATCTTCACTCCACAGCAGAACTTACGCGCTACGCCATCGAAAACGGCATCGCGGGAGCATAGCGCAGTAGGACCCGCTCCCTCACGGTCACGCTCAGTTCAAGCGCTTTGGGATCTACTCGCAAACGCCAGAGCGCCGTCTGCCTCGACAGCTTGATGGTGAATCTTGCGGGCCAAGTCTGCAAAGCCCTGCTCGATGATCCTAGCGGAGACCGCCGTGTTGTCGGTTTCACCCTGCCGGGATTCCAGCAAACTCGCAATTTCGGAAAGGTGGCGCGCAACCATGGCCATCTGGCGATCGAGAATTATTAACTCGTTCTGGCTCAGAGGGGAGTTCATACATCTACCGCAATCAACGACACCTACACCTTTGACGTCGATCTGCCCGCTCAATGCCGGCGGAAAAAGTGGGCTTTCTTTTACGCTGCATTACTTTGATACCACTTTCAGTGATTGATGTCAGCCTAGGATGATTACTGGTTCTGAAGTGGAAGTTGTTTGGCCCATTGTCAGCAACTCACCGGATTCGGTACACTATTAAAATCACTAGTGTTACGGCGTCCCCGACGGCGGCCGAGCCGAAGTTCGGGGTTGAACGGCCGAAATGGCTGACCGGTATCTATGCCGCCCCGTTCGTGAATCCCGCGGCGAAGGTTAGCAGCGGGCGAACAATGTGGAGGTTAGAGGGATGCCGAAAGATGCTTCACATCCAGGTCAGAAACCAGTTCTGTCTCAAACGCAATCGTTTTTGGAACGTACTCAATTGACTTCACCAGATCCGTTGGCTAAGATCCTGGATCTCGCCGATGACGCCATCATCTCGGTAGATGATCAGCAGCGCATCATCCTTTTCAATCAGGGCGCCGAAAAGATCTTCGGATACTCATATCAGGAGGTCGTCGGGCAGCCTCTGGATGTCCTCTTGCCCGCCTCGTTGTCGGCGGTCCATCGGCAGCATATCCAAGACTTTGCCGGGTCGCAAGTGACTGCGCGCCGCATGGGTGAGCGCGGCGAAATCCGGGGCCGGCGCAAGGATAGCACCGAATTCCCGGCTGAAGCTTCCATCTCCAAAGTTGGGATCGAAGGCATGACGATGTTTACGGTCATCCTGCGTGATGTCACCCAGCGCGTGGCCGCCGAGGAAAAGATCAAGGCGTCGTTGCGGGAAAAAGAGGCGCTGCTCAAAGAAATCCATCATCGCGTCAAGAACAATTTGCAGGTCGTGACCAGCCTGCTGGGGTTGCAGTCGCGCGCCGCTACTGACGAACAGACGCGCAGGATGTTTCATGAAAGCCAGGACCGAATTCACTCCATGGCGCTGCTCCACGAGAGCTTATACCAGTCCAACAACCTGTCGATGATCGATTTTCCCGACTACATCCGGCAGCTTGCTTCTCATCTGTTCCACTCCTACGGAGTTCACGCCGACCGCATTCATCTGCGCACCAATCTGGACGAGCTCTATCTGAACCTGGATTCCGCCGTCCCCTGCGGCCTGATCATCAATGAATTGGTCTCGAATTCGCTCAAATATGCGTTTCCAGACGGCCGGGAGGGCGAGGTCCGCATCGAACTGCACGAGCATTCCGACAGTCAGGCCCGGCTGGTGGTGGCGGACAACGGCATCGGCTTGCGAAGTGATATAGACTGGGTCACTGCCAGATCCTTGGGACTGCGCCTGGTCCGCTCGCTGGCTGAACAGCTAGGAGCTAAAATCGAGGTGAAGTCCAATGCTGGTACGGAAGTCCAGCTGACCTTCGCCGCCGCTGCCTGAGCCCGGGACCAAAAAACAGGATGCCTGCACGAATTCTAATCGTCGAAGACGAACGGATCACTGCCGAAGACCTGCACGATATTCTTATGGAACTCGGCTATACAGTAACCGCCTCCGTCTCCAGCGGGGCCGACGCGATCGCCAAGGCGGGGGAAACCAAGCCCGATCTGGCCCTGATGGACATTCGCATCAAGGGCGAGATGGACGGTACCGAAACCGCACGAATCCTGCGTGAACGCTTTAACATCCCGGTAGTATATCTGACCGCACACGCCGATACGGCGACACTCTCGCGCGCCAAGCTCGCCACTCCGTTGGGTTACGTGACCAAGCCGTTTCAGGAAGCCGAGCTGCACGCCAGTATCGAGATGGCGTTGCACAAGCATGAAGAGGATCTGAAAGCCCTGCAGCAGGAAGAACTTCTGGCATCGACGTTGCGCGCTATCGCTGATGGAGTGATCGCCGTGGATCGAAGCGAAACAGTCACGCTCTTCAATCCCTCCGCGCAAGCCTGGACCGGCATGAGTTCCGAGGATGCCGTCGGGCAACCGTTACGCCAGGTATTCCCTTTAGTCGACAGCGCCACTGGTGACGAACTGAATACGCCACTCTGGCGCGTGCTGGCGGAAGGCACGGTGGAGGCGCTCGCCGAGGGAGCCCTGCTGGTGGATCGCAAAGGCGAAAAGCGGGCCATCAGCAGCAGTCTCGCTCCCATGCGTGACCATCGTGGGGATATCTCAGGAGCGGTAATCGTCTTTGGCCAGCCCGGAAAAAACGGAGGGACACGCCCCCGTCCAGCCGGCCAACCTCGCGACGACGATGAAGTCAGCATGGGCGGCTTCAAGATGGTGGCCGCTTCACCCGCTATGAAACAGGTGTTGAGATTTGCCCGGCGCGTCGCCGAGAGCGAAGTCTCGACCATCCTGCTGGAAGGCGAGAGCGGTACTGGAAAAGATGTTTTCGCCCAGTTCATTCATCACGTCGGACGACACCGCGAGGGGCCCTTTGTTCCGCTCAATTGCGCCGCTATCCCTGAGACGTTGCTCGAGAGCGAACTGTTCGGTTACGAAAAGGGCGCCTTTACCGATGCCCGCGCTCCGAAGGCCGGCATTTTCGAAATTGCGACCGGCGGCACGATTTTCCTCGACGAAATCGGCGAGATGCCCGTCGTCCTGCAGGCCAAATTGCTGCGAGCTCTCGAAGACCAGAACTTCCGGCGGCTGGGCGGCGTCCGGGATATCCAGGTGGATTTGCGCGTGATCGCGGCCACCAATCGAAAGCTTACCGACGCCATCGAACAAGGCAAGTTTCGCCTGGACCTCTACTATCGGTTGAATGTGATTCAGGTGGTGCTTCCTCCTTTACGGGACCGCCGGGAAGACGTTCTCCCGCTGGCTGAAAACTTCATCCGCCACTACAACGCAAAATTCAAGCGCAACGTCCAGGGGGTCTCGCATGGCGCCGCTGCGGCTTTGCTGACCCACAATTGGCCGGGCAACGTCCGCGAACTTCGTAACGTGATTGAGCGCGCCATGGTGTTGGAGGAATCCGAGTGGATTCAACTGGGGAACCTCCAGATTGCACGTGAAGATGGGCAGCCTGCCATGCACGAACTTGCTGTTGAAGCCGGTGATCCATCGTCGGACTTCAGTCTGGAGGAGGCCGAGAAGAGCCTGCTCCGGAAGGCGTTGGAAAAAGCCGGCGGCAATCAAACCCGAGCGGCCGTAATGCTGGGGATCACGCGCGACACCCTCCGCTACAAAATGAAGAAATTCGACCTGCGCTGATTCGGCCCATGCCATTTGCATCGAGCAACGATTTGTGACTATACTGTCTGTTCATGCAGTATTACGCCTATAACTCGTTTCGATTTTGGTTTAGGGCCTGAATCGCGGCGAGTGGCGTTGGCATAGATCGTAGGAACTGATAAAAACCGGCCCACTCGAAAGAGTGGGTTTTCTATTTTAGGAGGCCGGCCATGATCATCTCAATGAAACTCCACTCGTCCAAACAGGAGATCGAGCAGGTGTGTGAGCGCATCCGGGAATTTGGCTACAAGATTCACGCCATCGAAGGCGAAGAGCGTGTCGTCATAGGCGCCGTGGGCATGGGCGACGTCACGGCCTGTCTGGAATCGGTGGAGGCCATGCCGCAGGTGGAAAAGGCGGTGCGCATCTCGGCGCCCTACAAATTCGTCAGCAAAGAGTTCCACACCGAGCGCACGCGCATTCGCGTGAATGGCTGCGAGATTGGGGGCGACGAGTTCATCATCATGGCGGGTCCCTGCTCGGTCGAATCTGAAAAGCAGATCATGCAGGCCGCCGAAGGCGTGGCCGCCGCCGGAGCAAAGCTGCTGCGTGGGGGAGCATTCAAGCCGCGCACGTCTCCTTATGACTTCCAAGGTCTCGAGTCCGAAGGCCTGAAGCTACTGGCCAAAGCCCGCCAAGCCACCGGACTGGGGATCATCACCGAGGTCATGAGCGACCGCGATGTCGATCTAGTGGCCGAATATGCCGACGTAATGCAAATCGGAGCGCGTAACATGCAGAACTTCGCGTTACTGAAGACGCTTGGCAAATGCGGCCGCCCGGTGCTGTTGAAACGTGGCATGAGTTCCACTCTCAGGGAATTGTTGATGTCGGCCGAGTACGTAGTGGCGCACGGCAATCCTCACGTCATTTTGTGCGAGCGTGGGATCCGCACCTTTGAGACCGCCACCAGGAATACATGCGACATCACCGCCGTCGCGGCCCTCAACGAGCTCACGCATCTGCCGGTGATTCTTGATCCCAGCCACGCCACCGGTAAGCGCAGCCTGGTTGGGCCGCTCTCCCGCGCCGCCGTCGCCATCGGATCCGATGGTCTGCTGGTGGAAGTGCATCCCGCGCCCGAAAAGGCCATCAGTGATGGCGCACAATCGCTGGATCTCAGCCAATTCCGGAAGATGATGCTCGATTTGCGGCCCTACCTCGATCTTTGGAAAACGGCCCGCGTGACAGAAGCCGCCGCGGCGGTGTAACCTTCCGTTGTGAGGTTTCGTTTCCAGCCTTGGCAGCTCGCGGTCCTACTGGCGGTCTTGTGCGCGGCCTTTACGGGCGGAGTCCACATGTACCGGACTCGTGGAGGATCCAATCCATCCGACCTGGTTGCGTACCTGCCCACCGACAATGCCACAATCGTGTACATCGATGCGGGCGCTATCCGCCGCTCCGGTATCCTCAACATGATCGCCGGGTCTAAGGCGGCCGAAGAGCTCGAGTATCAACAGTTCGTGGATGAGACCATGTTCGACTACCGTCAGGATCTGGAAGCTATCGCCGTGGCCTTTAAAGACGGACACGTGTTCATGGCGGCGCGTGGGAATTTTCACTGGAAAAACCTGATGGATTATGCCACCCGGCAAGGCGGCTCCTGCCACAACAGTTTCTGCACCGCTCCCAGCAGCCGGCCCAGCCGCCGCATTTCCTTCTATCCCTTGAAGCCGAACCTGATGGCGCTGGCCATCAGCTCGGACGACTTCGCCGCTTATTCGGTTGTGCGGAAGCCGGGCAAACTGGCTCTGGATCCACCGAATCAGCCGCTCTGGATGCTGGTTCCAGCCGTGGCCCTGAAAGACTCCGAGGCATTGCCTGCGGGCACCAAGCCCTATGCCTCCGCACTCCGGAACGCCGACCAAATCCTGTTTACAATCGGTCCTGATTCCGACCATCTGCAGTTGTCGCTGCAGGTGACCTGCCGCGACGCCCCCAGTGCTTCAAAGTTGTTGGTGGACTTCCAGAACACTACCACCACCCTCCGCAACTGGATCGCGCGCGAGCACCAGCAGCCCAATCCAGCCGATTTGAGCGGCGTGCTGGTGGCAGGAACATTTCGCCGCGACGATCGCAAAGTCTTCGGCCAATGGCCGATTCCAAGGGCTTTTGTGGACTCTTTGACCGGAGAGGCGTACTGACCGGGGAGGCATACTGACCGGGGAGGCATACTGATGGAGAAGAGAACTCTAGGCCAGACCGGCATGAATGTCACCGTGCTCGGCTACGGCAGTGCTGAGATCGGCTTTCGAGGAGTACCTGCGGAAACCGTCGAGCGATTGATCAACGGCGCGCTGGATGCCGGGCTGAACGTGGTCGATACAGCCGAGTGTTATGTGGACAGCGAAGAAAAGATCGGCAAGGCTGTATCCCACCGCCGGAACGAATATTTTCTGTTCACAAAGTGTGGTCATGACAAAGATGGCGAGCATTGGAACCCAACCAAGATGGCGGAGCAGGTCGACCGCAGCCTCCAGCGATTGAAGACCGACCGGGTGGATCTGCTGCAATTGCATAGCTGCACCGCGGAACAGCTTCGACAAGGCGACGTCATTGATGTCGTCAAGCGTGCTCGTGAGGCCGGCAAGACCCGCTTCATCGGCTACAGTGGCGATGGCCGCGCGGCGCTGTATGCGGTTCAATCGGGCATCTTCGACACGTTGCAGATTTCCGTCAGCATTGCCGATCAGGAAGCGCTCGACCTGGTGCTGCCGGCCGCCAAAAACGGACGTATGGGCGTTATTGCCAAACGCCCGATAGCCAACGTGGTTTGGAAAGAGTCCTCTAAGCCGGCCGAATATTATCAGCCTTATTGGGAACGCCTGCATCAGTTGGATTACGATTTTCTGCGCGCTAATTCCGGCCGGGATGTCGCCACGGCGCTTCAGTTTACGCTCTCGGTCGAAGGCGTTCACACCGCGATCGTCGGCACTACGAAACCGGACCGTTGGAAGCAGAACGCCGAGCTCCTCGGAAACGGCCGGCTCGATCACGAGCGCTTCGACGCCATCCGGTCGCGCTGGAAATCCGTGGCCGCGCCGGACTGGGTAGGTCAGACCTGATTTGTGTTATATTGACTAACTGCGGGTCTTTGTATTCCGCTTCATTTCCCTCTGAGGTTATTGATAGGAGCTAGGTTATGAACCTTCGTCCGCTTCACGATCGCATACTCGTCAGGCGACTGGAAGAACAGGAAGAGAAGCGCGGCGGCATCATCATTCCCGACTCGGCCAAAGAAAAGCCGCAACAGGCCGAAGTCGTGGCTGTGGGCGCCGGCAAGGTACTGGAAGATGGCAAGCGCGCTACTCCCGATGTCCAGGCCGGCGATCGCATCCTGTTCGGCAAATATTCCGGTGCCGACGTGAAAATCGACGGGCAGGAATACCTGATCCTGCGCGAAGACGAGATCCTCGGAGTTCTTGGGAAATGAGCAAGCTCGTCCTCACACTCCTGGCTTGTTTCGCCTCTCTGGGCATAGCCAACGCGCAGTTCAAGGTGGCTGTGATCAATTCGCAGAAGGCCATTCTCGACACCGAAGACATCAAGAAGGCCCAGGCCGACCTGACCGCCAAATACAAGCCTCGCCAAGACCAGCTCGAGAAACTGCAAAAGGATCTTCAGGACATCCAGAACCAACTACAAGGCGGAAAGCTGAATCAGTTGGGCGAGCAGGAATTGACCGCGCAGGGACAGAAGAAGCAGCGTGACATGCAGCGTTTGCAGCAAGATCTTCAAGAGGACGCCGATCGTGACCGCAACGACATCCTGCAACGCGCCGGGATGCGCATGCAGGAAGTGGTCAAGAAATTGGCCGACGAAAAGGGTCTGGATCTGGTAGTCGACAGCGCCAACACCTTGTTCTTCAAACCCACGCTCGAGCTCACCAACGACGCTGTAGTCGCCTACAACAAAGCCTATCCGGTAAAATAGCTGTAGGGTAGATGGCTAGCTTTCTGGAAGCCTACGGCGCGGCGGAAGAGCAGCGCGCCAAACGAGTCCGTCTTATCAAGATCTCAGCGATCGTGCTGGTTTCAACGATAGTGGTCGGTCTCATCGCCTACGGCCTTCTCAAGAATCGTCCTCAAGAGCAGCACGCCAAAATTTTTGTCAGCCTCTTGCAGGCGCATGATTATCAAAGTGCTTACAAATTATGGGGCTGCTCGGACACGCATCCCTGCAAGGATTACCCATTCGATAAATTTATGGAAGATTGGGGTCCCAAGAGCCCGCATGCCGATCAGTCGTCGGCCCACATCGGTCTGTCGCAATCGTGCGGATCGGGCGTCGTGATCCGGCTGGACTATCAGGGTTCCGAAGAACCCGTCTCTCTGGATATCGAGCGCGGCTCCAAAGTCATCAGCTTCGCTCCCTGGGCCGAGTGCCCCGGCCGGCATCTGCACATCGGCGCCTGGCTGCGGTCGCTATTCGGCCGATAAACCGCCAGAAATTATTGAAGTTGGCACGGAACTTTTCCACCTCCGTAACGTTCTTGTGAGAGCGGAGTATTCATTCTCATGGGCCACTTTGCACAAGATCTGCGCTACGCCATAAGGACTTTCCGAAAGTCACCCGTATTTGTGGTTGTGGCAGTCCTTTCACTGGCGTTTGGCATCGGCGCGAACACGGCCATCTTCACACTGGTGGATCAGCTCCTTCTGCGATTGCTGCCTGTCAAAGATCCCCAACAGCTGGTGCTCCTTTGGGGGCGCGGCCCGCATTACGGCAGCAACAATGGCCGCTACAAGCTCTCCTATCCGATGTATGAAGATTTCCGCGACCGCAACCAGGTCTTCAGCGGGATGTTCTGCCGCTGGGAGCACGCCATGAGCGTGAGTTCGGATGGCAGAACTGAGCGCGTGGACGGAGAACTGGTTTCAGGAACCTATTTTCCGGTGCTGGGCGTCGGACCCGCCCTCGGGCGCCTGTTCACTCCGGAAGACGACAAGACTCCCGGCGGAGCCCCGTATGCGGTGCTCAGCTATCGTTACTGGTTAAGCCGCTTCAGCGGGAGTCCGCAAGTCATCGGAAAGAAACTGATCGTGAATGGATATCCTCTCACCATTGTGGGCGTGAGTCAGGCCGGCTTCGATGGCACAGACCCCGGAAAGTCTCCCCAGATCCGTGTGCCCGTGATGATGAAGGCCGAGATGGACTCGTTTGGCTCCAAGTTTGATTACAATTTCAAGGCGCGCCGCGGGCGGTGGGTCAATGTCTTTGGACGACTAAAGCCGGGCGTGACGGACCAGCAGGCCAAAGCCGCCCTGCAGCCGTTTTTCCACCAGATGCTCGAAATGGAAGTGCAGCAGAAGGAGTTTGCCACCACCGCCCCTGAAACCCGCCAGCGATTTCTCACCATGTGGATAGACCTGCTGCCGGCGGCGAAGGGCGATTCCGAAATGCGTAGGCAGTTTTCGAGCGCACTGCTGGTGCTGACGGCCATTGTCGGGCTGGTACTGCTGATTGCCTGCGCCAATGTTGCGAACCTGCTGATCGCGCGTGCCACAGCACGGCAGAAAGAGATTGCCGTGCGCTTGGCCCTGGGAGCGAGCCGGTCGCGCATCGTTTCACAGCTCTTGATCGAGAGCCTGCTGCTGGCACTGGCCGGTGGCGTCACGGGCTTGGCGCTGGCCGTGTGGATGGATCGGGCCCTGCTCGCTTTTTTGCCGGCTGGCGACACGCCGCTAACCATCTCCACCACCCCGGATTGGCGCATTTTGTCGTTCAATCTCGCCGTGTCCCTGCTGACGGGAATCATTTTCGGGTTGGTCCCGGCGCTTCAATCGACGCGTCCGCAGCTCGCCGGAACGCTGAAGGACCAGGTCGGTTCGATTGCCGGTGGGACATCGGTGGGCCTGCGCAAGGCTCTGGTTGCAGCCCAAGTGACGCTTTCCCTGCTGTTGTTAATCGGCGCGGGCCTATTCATCCGCAGCCTCAAGAACCTCAAGGACCTCGACCCGGGGTTCCGCACTAACAATCTGGTTGAGTTCTTAATCGATCCGTCGAGGAACGGCTACAAACCCGAACGCAGTCTGGACTTTTATCGTCAGCTCCAAGCGCACCTCGACGCCATCCCGGGTGTCGAATCGTCTGCCTTTGCGGTGGTCCCGATTCTGACCGGCGACGAATGGGACAACAGCATTGCAATTGAAGGCTTTTCGCATAAGCCGACGGAGGCCCCCGATCCGCACATGCAGTTCATCTCGCCGGACTATTTCAAGACGATGAATATCCCGCTCATCGCCGGCCGGGATTTCCGCATGAGCGACGGCGCTAGTGCACCCAAGGTCTGCATTGTGAATGAAAGATTCGCGAAACGGTATTTCAAAGACGGTAACGCGCTAGGCCGCCACATCGGCATGGGCGGCAATCCTGGAACGAAACTCGACATCGAGATCATCGGCGTTGCTCGCGACACGAAATACGAAAGCATGCGCGACGAGATTCCGTACGAGGTCTACGAGCCTTATCATCAAATGCCTTTTATAATCGGCATGATGGCTTACGTCCGCACCGCGCGCCTACCCGAACAGACATTTTCGAGCATCCGCCAGGTGGTCAACGGGCTCGACCCGAACCTACCCGTCTCGGAGATGAAAACACTCGACAAGCAACAGGAAGAATCGCTGATTACCGAACGCCTGGTAGCCTCGCTCTCCACCGGCTTCGGTCTTCTGGCGACACTGCTCGCGACCATCGGGCTGTACGGCGTGATGGCTTACATGGTGGCCCAGAGAACGCGTGAGATCGGCATCCGAATGGCGCTCGGCGCGGCGGGCTCGGATGTCCTTTGGCTGGTGATGAAAGAAGTGCTTCAGCTGGTCGTCATCGGCGTCGCGATCGGATTACCCGCTGCCTGGGGTCTGACCCGATTTGCAAAGTCGCAGCTCTATGGCATCCAGCCCAACGACCCGCTCACCATCGGGCTGGCGACGGCCGGGATAGTGCTCGTCGCCCTACTTTCGGGCTATATTCCCGCGCGCCGCGCCACACTGGTCGATCCCATGCGTGCGCTCCGTTGGGAGTAAACCCCGGGAATTCTTCTGTTCTGAACTCCTTCCTGCTTCCTGCCTGTAACTGCGGTAATTCAACACCGACCGCAAACCTCGCGGCTCTTAACGGCCCGGCGAGCGAGTTGGATATGATTTATTATTCGATTCAACGTAGGGCTTCAGAACGGAGGCGAACATGCGAATGCTGTTTCTTTTGACAACCTGCACAGCCATGGCGGCGCCGGGCGTCAAGTGGGGCGATATTCCATTGAGCTTCGAACCCAATAGGGGGCAAGCAAGTACGGACGTTCGTTATCTCGCAAGGGGCAGTGCGTTCACCTTGTACTTGAGCAGTGGAGAAACGCTGCTCGCGGCGCGGAATCAATCGCCATTGCGGACGAAATTGTTAGGTGCCAACCTTGCGGCTGGCGTCCTGGGCGAAAGCCGGCAGGAGTCCACGAGTAACTATTACGTCGGCAAAGACCAGAGCCAGTGGCGCACCTCGGTTCCGAATTATGGAAGAGTCCGCTACGCCGGCGTCTATCCCGGAATCGATCTCGTCTACTACGGAAACGAGGGAAAGCTGGAATACGACTGGATCATCTCGCCCGGAGCCGATCCGCGGAAAATTCGGCTGGCCTTCGACGGCGCCGATCAATTGCGCATCGACCAACAGGGTGATCTAGTAATCAAGCTGGGCAAGAATGAATACCGGCACCGGAAACCGGTGGTTTATCAGGAAGCCGGGGGCAAACGCGTTCCCGTTACTGGAAGTTGGGCCTTACACGGCAGGGAAGGCAGCTTCCATATCGGCCCGTACGACCGTGCGCAACGGCTAGTCATCGATCCGGTGCTGATCTATGCGACCTACAATGGCGGGAACGGCCTCGACTTCGCCAATGCGCTGGCAGTGGATCGGGCCGGCAACACCTTTGTCACCGGTGGCGCGGGATCGGCCAATTTCCCAACGGCAAACCCACTACAAGGGAGCTTGAAAGGAGCCGAAGACGTTTTTGTCACCAAGATCAACGCCAATGGCTCCGCCCGAGTCTTTTCTACTTATTTGGGCGGAGGTGGCATGGATGAGGGCAAAGGGATCGCCGTCGACAATGGAGGGAACGTATATGTGACTGGCAGCGCCGGATCGTTCGACTTTCCGATGCTGGGCGCGATACAGGGCACTTGGGGCGGGTCGGGAGACGCCTTCGTGACAAAGCTGAACGGGGCTGGTTCATTGGTGTACTCCACATATCTGGGCGGCAACGCCATAGACGAAGGCAGGGGCCTCGCAGTGGATCCTGCCGGCAACGCCTACGTGGTGGGGATCACCTTTTCCACCAATTTTCCAACGGTAAACCCGTTCCAAGCCGCGAAAGGAGCCCAGCAAGATGCATTTGTCGCGAAGATCAATCCGGGCGGAACGGCGTGGGTGTACGCCACTTACCTGGGCGGCAACGCGGTGGATGAAGGTTATGGAATCGCGGCAGACGCGACCGGAAATGCGTACGTGACGGGCTACACGGGATCGACTAATTTCCCCTTGCAGTCTCCAATCCGGGTCTCTAACCTGGCGACTGTGGACGCGTTCGTGACGAAGTTAAATGCGGCCGGTTCGGCCCTGGTTTATTCCACTTATCTGGGTGGTTCTGGTACCGATTATGGGACGGCCATTGCAGTGGACTCCTCAGGCAGCGCCTATGTTACGGGCGTTGCGGGTTCGAACGACTTTCCGGTTGTAAACGCAATGCAGCCCAACCTTGCGGTCGCAGATGACGCATTCGTGGCTAAATTCAATCCTTCGGGCTCGGCGCTTGTGTATTCCACTTATCTCGGAGGCGGTTCGGAGGACCAAGCGTATGCGCTGGCGATCGACCAAGCCGGCAACGCCTGGGTTACCGGACGTACTAACTCGAGCGACTTTCCCTTGACCACTCCTATTCAAGCTACCCGATTCGCATTCGACATATTCGTAACCGAAATCAACGCAGCCGGCTCGGCCAGGTTGTTTTCTACATTTCTTGGTGGAACAGGCAGCGAGTCGGGCCGTGGCATTGCGGTAGATCGGCTGGGGAACATACACGTCGCCGGGGAGACCACTTCGACCGATTTTCCTGTTGTGAACGCGATTCAACAAACGAATGGCGGCGGCGCCGTTTCTCAAGATGCCTTTGTCCTGCAGTTGGGTGACTTGCCTTGGCCGGCATCGTCCAACGATTTCTCCAAGAGCGGACGCTCCGGTGCGCTTCTCTATGATCCTTCCAACGGCCAGTCTTACACCCTATTGAGCACCGGTAACGGCACCTACCAGGCTGTAGGCAACCTGCTCACTCCCGCTTACGACACTCTGCGCACGGGGGACTTCAACCGGGACGGAAAGGCCGACCTCGTAGTGTACAATTCGCACACCGCTCTGGCATACATCGGCATGGGTAACGGTGACGGAACATTCTCGTTCCAGTCTCTGTTCTGGAGTCCTGGTTACGACTTCGTCGAAACGGGCGATCTTAACGGAGACGGCAAGACGGATTTCGTGCTCTACAACAGCTCCGTGGGAACCATGTATACCGCCATCAGCACTGGCAGCGGAAGCTTTACTTACAAGTACACGCTCCTCAGCACTGGATTGACCTGCGTGCGCTTGGCCGACTTCACCGGCGATGGCAAAGCCGACATATTCCTCTACCGCGCAACGGATGCCGCGGCATATCTCGGAGTCGGCGACGGTACTGGCGGATTCACCTTCAATTCGTTGTCCTTGAGTGTCGGGTACAACCTTAACGATATAGGCGATCTGAATGGAGATGGGAAACAAGACGTGATTCTTTACAATAGTGCGACCGGGAATGCTTCGACCGGTATCAGCAACGGCACTGGTGGCTTCACGTTCACTCCTCTGCCCCTTAGTCCTGGCTTCTCATCGGTCCGCCTCGCCGACTACACCGGCGACGGGAAAGCCGATCTGACGGTCTACAACCAGAACAACGCCGCCGGCTCCCTTGGGACCGGCACGGGAACGGGAACATTCAATTTCCAGTCGCTGTTCTGGAGCCCCGGATACGATTTCGTGATTCCGGAAGACGTGAACGGCGACGGCAGGGCGGATGTGATCCTCTACAACAGTGCAACTGGCACTGAATATACAGGTATCAGCAACGGGAACGGGACGTTCAGTTACACGTACTCGTATTGGGGTATCGGAAGGGTGCTCGCTCAGGACGCGGAGTATCGGTTCACGCCGCCGGGAACCTTGAACCTGAGCCGAGCGTCTTTGAACTTTGGCGTCAATGGAGCGCTGGTTACGAGTCCACAGACAATTTCAATCGCCTTCACCAACGGCGCAGGCGTTGCCTGGACAGCTTCTGCGAACCAGCCGACTATTTCCGTCAACCCGTCCTCGGGTTTCGGCTCCGGCTCATTCGTGGTAACGGTTGGGCCAGGATCCAGCGGCGTCATCACGGTCACGGCCGCGGGCGCGTCCAACTCGCCCCAGCAAGTACAAGTGAATGTTACAAATGTCGCCCCTGCGCTGCCGTTTGGCAGCTTCGATACTCCGGGGAACAACGCAACAGGCATTTCTGGCGCCATCCCGGTGACCGGTTGGGCTCTGGACGGCATTGGAGTGACCAACGTAGGCATCTGGCGAGAGCCAGTGCCGGGCGAGCCAACCGCTCTGAACGGGCTGGTGTTCATCGGAGATGCCAATATTGTTGCCGGTGCGCGACCCGACGTGCAGGCGACTTATCCAAATACTCCGTTCAACGACAGAGCCGGCTGGGGTTATCAGATGCTCACCAATTTCTTGCCGAACTCCAGCGGAGCAGGCGCCTTGGGCAACGGCACTTACAAGCTGCACGCGATCATTACGAATACGGCGGGTGTCACGTTGGACCTAGGTACACGCACGGTTACGGTCGATAACGCGCATGCCACGGCGCCGTTCGGAACAATCGATACACCGGCGCAAGGCGCCACGATCTCGGGCAGCGCCTACGTCAACTTCGGCTGGGCGTTGACGCCGAATCCTTACAACATTCCGACCAACGGCGCGACGATTTTTGTATACGTGGATGGTGTCCCGCAGGGGCATCCTGTCTATAATCTTGCTCGCAGCGATATTCAAACATTGTTTCCAGGGTACGCGAACACCAACGGAGCGGTCGGCTATTTCTATCTCGATACGACCAAGCTCGCGGACGGTATCCACACCATTTCTTGGAGTGTAACTGATAGTGGCGGTCGAACCGGTGGTATCGGGAGCCGGTACTTCACGGTAGCCAACTCGGGAGGCGGGAATGTGCCGGCAGGGGACGAGCCGATCGAGGCTGCACGGATCACGGCGGACGCCACCGGTATCTACTCGATTTCCATGGAGGAACTGGGCCGGATAGAGTTGCCGGTCGGCGCGACGAATGGCTATCTGCTTGTGAAAGACGAACGGCTGCCCTTGCCGGTTGGGTCCACGCTCCAAGGCGGGCGTTTCTACTGGCAGGCTGGTCCTGGATTCCTCGGCAACTACGATCTTGAATTCGAGCGGCCAAGCGGCGAGCAGGTCCGCGTGCAAGTCACGATTCGGCCTAGAACCTATTCCATTCGCGAATCTCGTTAGCCCATAAACCAGGCAGACTGACCTCGCTTGGTGCTCCTGCGGTAGACTGAAACTCGGTCCAGCACCGCGGACCAATTGAAAAGGAGTTCTTGATGCGACGGGTCATGCTTGCTGCTACTTTAGTGTGCTTCGCCTTGGGGTCGATGGCCGGCTCCGCTGCGGCGCAGACCTTCCCCTACGACCACATCCACGTGAACGTACCCGACCCCGCCAAGGCTGCCAATTGGTACGAGAAGTATTTCGGCGGCCGGCGGATCACGGAAGCTCCTGACCGGCTGATGTTCGGCAGCACGCGCTTCATGTTCCTCAAGAAAGCGGACGCGAAACCCAGCGCCGGAAGCGCCGTCGATCACGTGGGCTTCTCGTTCCCCGACCTCGACGCTAAAATGAAGGAATTCGAAGCGGCGGGTATCAAGATCGTCACGCCCACGCGCGAAGTGCCAGGACTCTTCAAGCTCGCGTTTGTCGAAGACCCGTGGGGCACGCGCATCGAAGTCGTGCAGGATCCCGACCTCCTCGGTCTGCACCACGTCCATATGCGCGGACCCAACCCGGATGACGTTTTCAACTGGTTGCTGGCGAAGTTCGGGGGAGACCGCACCAAGCTTAAAGGGCGCATTGAGGCCATGAAGTACAGCGCGCCCGGTTTCACCGACATGTGGATCCTGGTGCAGAAGGGTGACGCGGAACCAAGCGAGGGCCATGCCATCGATCACATCGGCTGGCGCTCCACAGGCCCGCTGGCCAAAACCATCGACGGCCTGCACGACAAAGGCGTCACGGTGCTGACCCAACCGCGCCCACTGCCCCTCCCGAACGGGCCCACGATCAACTTCGCCTATGTGGCCGGACCGGCGGGCGCCAAGATCGAACTGGTCGAGCGGCCTGGGCTCAAGCCCGGCGAGTAAAGGCTGTCAGCACCGGCGTTTGACGTCCCTGGAAATCGTCCCAGTCCTTTAACGCTTCCCGTCTCGCTTTCCATCTGCCAAAATAAAAATAGGCAGTCCCGCGGCTTGAGCTGCCCAACAATCTCAAAATGCAATTGCGAGTGCTTGCGTTTGTGCTGGCCGGGGGCAAAGGGACGCGGCTCTATCCGCTCACCAAGGAACGTGCTAAACCTGCCGTTCCGTTTGGAGGCCGCTATCGGATCGTCGACTTCGTTCTCAGCAACCTGGTCAACTCGGGCATCTATTCGGTATACGTCCTGGTTCAGTTCAAAAGCCAGTCACTGCTCCAGCACTTGCGGGAGGGATGGGAAGCCTCCAGCCTCCTACGAAACCATTTCATCATTCCGGTGCCCGCGCAGATGCGGTCCCTGGGCGAAGACTGGTATCGCGGCACCGCCGACGCCATTTATCAGAACATCAATCTGATCGAACAGGCCGAGCCGCACGTGGTCGCCATTTTCGGCGCCGATCATATCTATCGCATGAATATTCGCGAGATGGTCGAGTTTCATGTCGATCGAGGAGCGCAGGTAACCGTCTCGGCCATTCCGGTCGAAAAAGAACAGGCCATCGAGTTTGGCGTAATCGAGACTCGCGAGGACGGCTCCATTCGCGGTTTCCACGAAAAGCGGCCGGATGCTCCCACCATGCCGGGCGACCCGAATCGCGTCTATGCATCGATGGGGAATTATCTGTTCTCCACCAAGCTGCTGCTCGAAGAGCTGCGAGCCGACGGCGAAAATGAGCGCAGCTCTCACGACTTCGGACGCGATATCCTGCCTGGCTTGATCGGCCGCGCCGATATGTTCGCCTATGATTTTCAGACCAACAGGATCCCCGGCGATCCGGCCGGAGCACCCATTTACTGGCGGGACGTCGGAACTCTGGATGCCTATTTCGATGCCAACATGGACCTGCGGTCGGTCTCCCCGGAGCTGAACCTCTACAATCGCCAATGGCCGCTGAGAACCGCCGGTTACTTCGACGCCCCGGCCAAGTTCATTTTCGATTACGACGGCCGCCGAGGCCAGGCGCTCGATTCCATCGTTTCCGGCGGCGCCATCCTGTCTGGCGGCCTGGTTCGTGGCTCTATCATCGGGCGGGGCGTGCGGATCCACTCCAACGCGTATGTCGAGGATTCGATTATCTTTGACAACT
>Ga0070713_100000595_pt1 | contig 22981 bp, 19 predicted proteins | sample LARL82metaG_FD_65465 | JGI IMG/M metagenome (GOLD analysis project Ga0070713, IMG submission 65465) | Corn, switchgrass and miscanthus rhizosphere microbial communities from Kellogg Biological Station, Michigan, USA - LAR L8-2 metaG | ecosystem: Host-associated > Plants > Roots > Rhizosphere ...
CGCTTGGACGCAGTCGGGCGAAGGCAGTCAGCCAGCGGGAATTACGCCAGGTGAGCTTCGCGGCCGGCTCACCGAGGAGCGTCGGCTGCAGCGTGATCGGCGCCCACAGCTCGAATGCGAAGCCGACGTTGGAGCCGGCAAACCCTTGTGGCGCGACACCGATGATCGTCAGGCGATGACCATTGATCCAGATCGGCTGGCCGACGACATCATCGCGCCCGGCGAACTGTCGCTGCCACAGGTCATAACCAATGACCGCGACGAGTGCAGTACCTGCTGGAGCGAGCGGTGCGGACTCCTCCGGCCGGAAGCCGCGACCGCGTACGAGGGAAACGCCGAGCGCATCGAAGTAGTTCGACGACGCCATCACGCCCCAGATGGCTTCGGCCTGGCCGTTCGATTGCCCCTGTACACTCAGTTGTTGCCGACGATAAGCGACGACGGCGCTCAGCGAGCGAGACGCGCCGGACCAATCGAGGTAATCCGGAAAGGACACCGACGACGCCACACCGGATGGTGTGGTGCTGCGGATGGCGACGAGGGAACCGACATCCTTTACGAGCGGGAGCGGTTCGAGCACGAGACCGTGCAGCCATGAATAGACTGTCGCATTCGCGCCGACGCCGAGGGCGAGCAGGACGACAGCAATCAGGGCAAACGTCGGCTCGGCGACGAGCTTGCGAACACCGACACCGAGATCCTGGCGTACGCTCGAGAGCCATTCGCGGCCGTTGAGTATCCGCTCACGGCGCTGGGCCGACGTGGCAAGACGGGCCCCCGCGATCGCGACGTCACCGAAGCGTCGTTCGGCTTCGCGCCGCGCCTCGGCTGGTGAATATCCCAGTGCTATCAGCTCGTCAGCGCGCTGCGCGAGGTGCGATTCGATCTCCTCCGCCATCTCGGCCGCGATTCGTTCGGCGCGAGCCGTCCGCAACCGGAACAATCGCCGAACGCCGTCTCGAATGTGCGTCCGCTTCATGCATCGACCTCCAAGGCCATTGGCGCCGCGATGCCGTTCACGCGATGGGAGTCGCCGCTCCGAGAATGTCCGCGACGAGCGCCGCCGACTTTATCCAGCGCGCCGACTCGACGCGCAGATGCTTGCGTCCCTGCGTGGTGATCTGGTAATAGCGTGCGCGTCGATTGTTCTCCGACACGCCCCATTCGGCCTGGATGTGGCCGCGCTCTTCCATGCGGTGCAGCGCCTGATAGAGCGCGCTGTCGTCGAGGTCCAACGCGCCGCCGCTCCGGTTCTCGAGCTGTCGCACGATCTCGAAGCCGTTCAGTGGCTGAGCGATGAGCGTCTTGAGGACCAGCAAGTCGAGCGTGCCACGCAGCAGGATGGGATCGGCCATGACTCCAGAATCTCAGGGGAGAACCTGTAGCCAAGCTGGTGCCGGGTACGAGAGATGTCAACAGCGAAGCTCGAAAACATCCCAGGCCATGGTGTCCGCGGAACACGGAATGTAGGTTCGTGCCCGTGACCGCCACGCCCGCCGCCCCAGCCCCTCCAAGAGCCGAAAGCGATGTAGACGACTCCGGGCTCCTCACGTTTTACCGCGCGATGACTCTTGGCGAGAGACGCACCATGCTCGCGTGCGCTCTCGGCTACGCACTCGATGGGCTCGACTTCACCATCTACACACTCGTCCTCAGCACGGTCATTGCGCTCTGGCACGTCCCGCGCGGGCCCGCGGGGTTGACAGTCAGCATCACCCTCATCTGCTCGGCGTTCGGCGGCTGGATCGCCGGCTACATATCCGATCACTTCGGCCGAGTTCGGGCGGTCCAGCTCACCGTGCTCTGGTTCGCCCTGTTCAGCCTTCTTTCATCGTTCGCGATGAGCTTCACGCAGCTTGCACTCTGCCGCGCGCTGCTCGGATTCGGCTTCGGCGGCGAATGGACGGCGGGGGCTGCGCTGATGAGCGAGACGATTCGCCCCCGCTACCGTGGACGCGCCGTGGGCTGCGTGCAGTCCGGATGGGCCGTCGGCTGGGGCACGGCAGTACTGCTGCAGGCAATCGTGTACTCCCTCGTTCCGGATCAGCAAGCCTGGCGCTGGATGTTCGCGTTAGGCTTCGTCCCCGCACTCTACGTCCTCTTCATCCGGCGCTACGTCGAGGAGCCTTCGGTCGCGATCGCCGCGCGCGCCGGGGCTATGGGCTCGGTATGGGAAATCTTCTCCCCGGCTCTGCTGAAAACGACGGCGCTCGCCGCGCTACTCGGCACGGGGGCGCAGGGCGGCTACTACGCCGTGACGACGTGGCTTCCCGTTTTCCTTCAGACTGAGCGACACCTCGGCATTGTCGGGTCGACGAGCTATCTCGCCTTCCTCATCGCCGGCGCCCTCTCCGGTTACCTCACCGCAGCATGGCTTGCCGACCGCATCGGGCGACGAAAGCTCTTTCTCCTCTTCGCAGCCGGCGCGCTGGTGATGAGCGTCGTCTATACTCGCGCGCCCGTGCCTAACGGCGTCCTGTGGGTTCTCGGCTTTCCTCTCGGATTCGTTGGCTCCGGCTATTTCTCGGGCATGGGCGCCTTCTTCGCCGAGCTCTTTCCGACGCGCGTGCGCGGGTCGGCGATGGGATTCGCCTACAACTTCGGACGCGGCATCGGCGCGACCTTCCCCGCCCTCGTCGGCTACATCTCGGCAACGATGCCGCTGTCGAGCGCGATCGCGATCTTCGCGACGATCGCGTACAGCCTGATGGGACTGGCCGCGTTCCTCCTTCCGGAAACACGCGGCCGAGCACTGGCGTTGTGACCGGGCGGGAAGTCAGGCTTGCCGCCAGAGCCGGAACGCTGACCGGCCCCACCGCTGGTCTCGCGCCTGGCTACGTCCAGGGCAATCTCGTCATCGTACCAAACACTGCTGCCGCCGACTTTGCCAAGTTCTGTGAGCGCAATCCGAAACCGTGCCCGGTAATCGGCACCACCATCCCTGGCATGCCTAACGTGCCAGCGCTCGGCGCCGATCTCGACCTGCGTACGGATCTTCCACGCTACCGTGTGTGGCACAATGGCGCGCTCGCCGAAGAGGTGACGGATATTTCACATCTCTGGCGCGACGATCTCGTGGGCTTCGTGCTCGGCTGCTCCTTCACCTTCGAGGATGCGCTGATCGCGGCCGGTATTCCACTCAAACATCTCGCCGCGGGGAAGAACGTCGCGATGTACCGCACCAATATCTCCTGCGAGCCTGCTGGGCCATTTGCTGGCCCGCTGGCGGTGTCGATGCGCCCCATGACCGCGGCCCATGCGCGGCGTTCTATCGAGATCACGAGCCGATTCCCCTCGGCTCACGGCGCGCCCGTGCACGTCGGTGATCCGGCGGAGATCGGCATCAGCGACGTCTCAACGCCGGACTATGGCGACCCGGTGGAAATCGCCGCCGACGAGCTGCCGGTGTTCTGGGCGTGCGGCGTCACCCCGCAAGCAGCGATTGCGACCGCGAGAATTCCGTTCGCGATCACACACGCGCCAGGTTGTATGCTGGTCACAGACCTCCGGGCCATGTCAGTTTACTGAGAGGTCGAACCGTCGAGGGCGCGGCTGGCGCCCTGGCCTTCCGCTCGTAGCCCGTAGCTATCTTTGTTGGTTGGCAGCTTTACTGCGCAGCGCCGACGGACGACGAGCTCGCTGAAGCTTCCCACCTCTTTGTCACCGGACGACCTCCTCCACAGTCATCTGGAATAGCCCCTCGCCCGGTGTCTCAGCTTCAGTAGCAAATGAGCGTCTCCGTAAAGAACAACGATCTATGGACAGTCGACGAGCGTGCGCTCGCCGAATTCACGCGCCACGTCGAGCAATCGCCGAGCTCCCTTGAGTGGGCGCAGCTGCGACGAGAGGCGGAGCGAATCGCGCTCGCGCCAGGATTCGACCGCCTCATCACCCTCGACGCGAACACGATCAAGGAGCTTCCACATCAGATCGAGGTCGCGCGCACTGTGCTCCGTCACATGGGCGGGCGCGCCATTCTCGCCGACGAGGTAGGCCTCGGAAAGACCATCGAGGCCGGAATAATCCTCAAAGAGCTTACCGTGCGCGGACTGGCGCGACGCGTCCTGATCCTCACGCCGGCGTCGCTGGTGATTCAGTGGCAGGGAGAGCTCGAGAGCAAGTTCTTCGAGCGCTTCGATACGCCGACCGAACCTGACGATTGGCGACGCGTCACCAAGGCGATCATCTCGTATGATCGCGCGATCAGCGCGCGGCACGCGAAGTCGATACTGCGGCAGCGCTGGGATCTGGTCATCATCGATGAGGCGCACAAGGTCAAGAACCACACCGCCGCGCGATACAAGTTTCTTCAACAGCTCGATCGCAATTATCTGCTTTTGCTGACGGCCACGCCGCTGCAGAATGATCTGCGGGAGCTCTACAATCTCGTGACGCTGCTCCGACCGGGACAGCTTGGCACCTGGCAGGAGTTCAAGCGCCAGCACATCGCGTCGGGCGATAAACGGAAACCGCGGAACGTCGACGCGCTGAAGGAGCTCACGGCGCAGGTGATGGTGCGGACGCGTCGCTCCAGCGTGGCGATGGCGCTGGAGCTGCCGCCACGCCGGCCTACTCATCCGCACATCGAGCTGACGACGTCCGAGGCGGCCCTGTATCGAGACACCGCAGCGTTCCTGCGAGAGCTGTATCGCGAGGGATTCGTCACGCCAAGCGAGGAAGAGGTCGAGGAGGACCGGCGACGCCGGAGACGACGCCGCAGCGGAAAAGGCATTCTGCAGTTGGAGCTCATGCGGCTCTCGCAGCGACTCTGCTCTTCCTCGGTCGCGCTGGCGGACTCACTCGACCGGCTCTCGAAGGGTGAGCTGATCGTTCCCGAATACCGCATGCGCGCCCGCGAGCTCGCATCCGACGCGCGGCGCGTGAAGTCGCACGCCAAGATTCGCGAGCTCGAGCAGATTCTCGCCGCTGACGATGAGCGCCTGATCGTCTTCAGCGAGCACCTCCCCACCCTTCAGCTCATCGCCGACCACGTCAAACGCGCCGGACGCACACCGATCGTGTACCAGGGCGCGCTGTCCATGACCGAGCGTGCCAAGAAGCTCGCCGCCTTCAAGGAAGATCCGAACGCCGTGTTCGTCGCGACGCGCGCCGGGACGGAGGGATTGAACCTCCAGTTCTGCAACCGACTCGTGAACTACGAGCTGCCCTGGAACCCGATGGTCGTGGAGCAGCGAATCGGGCGCATTCACCGCATCGGCCAGACTCGTGAGGCGCACATCATCAACTTTGCGGCGCGCGGCACCGTCGAAGCGCACGTGCTGCGACTCCTCGACCAGAAGATCAAGCTCTTCGAGCTCGTCGTCGGGGAGCTCGACGTCATACTCGGCGACTTCGGCGGCGCCGACACGCTCGAGGAGCGCCTTGCCGAGGCGTGGCTCAGCGCCGAGTCGGACGAGGCATTCGACAGGCACGTCGAGGAGATTGGCGAGGAGATCGTCGCCAGCCGCGAAGCGGGCAAGCATCAGGAAACACTCAACTCAGACATCGCCGCCGAGGACAACGCGCAGAGAGTCGAGCGGGAATTCCGCCAGCTCACGATTCCGGCACGCGTACGGCTTGCGTACGGGACGAATCATCTGCAACTCGCGCGGGGCCTGGACGCAAAGCGTCAGCACATTGGCCTCCACGTCGGCGAGATCCTGGAAGCGCTGGAGAACGTGGCCGAGCCGGAGGACGCGGGCGCTCATCCCGATTACGGCCCGCTGATGCTGCTCACGGGGGTGACCGGAACTGGACGAGCCGTGCGCCTGACCGTGCAGGCCGATCGGCTTCCGATGACTCTCGTCGATCTTTCCGCCGATGTCGAGGCGCCGCTGGCGGCAGGTGATCGATGACGGCCCCGCCAAAATCCGCGAACGCGACGGACACTTTCGTCAATCCGGATCCGCACGAGCCGCTGGTCGACGCACGTATCCGTCCACTGCTCGAGCGCTACGTCGCGATGGTGGGCGCCGAGGTCGTCGCCGTCGCCGCAGCGCTCGTCGAGCTTCGCCTGCCTAACGGTGAGCGGAAGTGGTTTCACGATCGCTCGACGTTGCGGATCGCGTTCACCCTCGACGCACTGGAGCGGGATCCGGAAGCGGAGATCGCTGTCGTGGGCAGCGCCTTCCTCGATCAGCTGATCGCGGCCATCAGGGCACGCGGAAGCCGCGCATTCCAGGGCCAGCTGCCGGCAGAGCACGCGCCCGGCCCCGACGCCGCGGCGCTGCCCACACCTATCACGAACGCCGAGGCCGGCGACGCGCACGTGGACGTCGCATGGCACAAAGTCGTTCAATTGTTGGCGCGGGTGGTCGTGCGCGCGGGGAGCGAGGTCGAGGAGCATCTCCTCGAGAGCCGCTTCATCGATGCGACGACGGGCATCGCGATTCCTGATGAAGTGGGGAGCAAGATTACCCGGATCAGCGAGAGCAACAGCAGATCCCTCGCTTCGCTCGGGAAGACAGAGGAATGTCATCCTGAGCGCAGCGAAGGATCTGCTGTTCACGATTCTGCCCCTCACGCCCCGGCGCGTCCCATTCCTGATCTGATCTCTATCGCACTCGCCAGCCTTCGTGCTTCGCTCGAGCCGAGGGTGACGCGGCTGCGCGAGGACGCGCAACGGAAGCTTCAGGAAGAGCTGCACCGGATCGACAAATACTATGAAGCGCTGATCGGCGACTCGTCAGGCAAAGCGGCTCCGGGGCCGGACGATCAGCGTCCGATTCAGGCCGAGCACGCGCGGCGGCGCGCCGAAGAGGAGCGGCGGCATCAGGTGCGCGCCATCGTGCATCCCGTCCAGCTCACCGAAGTCGAGCTGCTCGTGCAGCGCGCGCAGTGGGATCTCGTCAACCGTCAGGGAGTGCGCGCGCCGCTGCTCGCGCAGCGATGGCTGAATGGAACGGGCGACTGGACGCTGGCCTGCCCGCAATGCAACGCAACGAGCATTCGATGGCTCTCGGTTTGCAAGTCGGGACACGTCGCCTGCGACACCTGCGCGTTGACATGCGGCGTGTGCAACGAGGACTTCTGCTGGGATCATGGCATCGCCGCCTGTCACGTCGACGGGCATCCCACCTGCGCCGAGCACACGCACACTTGCGTGTCCTGCCATGAGCCGTACTGCACCGCGCACGAAGCGACATGCGCGGAGGGGGGTCATCCGGCGTGCAGCGAGTGCGTCGTCGAGTGCGCGATCTGCGGCCGCGCCGTGTGCGAGGAGCATTCGACGCTGACGGCGATGTCCGCGCCGCGCGGCCAGCGCCGGCTGTGCGAGCAGTGCGTCCGATCGTGCGAGGGCGGACGGACGGAGCATGTCGGCATCGACGAGGTGGAGCGTTGCACGAGCTGCGGGAAATCCGTGTGCGAGAATCACCGCTCGACATGCGCCGTCGATGAGAGCGTACATTGCTCGACGCATCTGCGGCGCACGGATATGTCGCGCCGTCTCGTATGCGAGAAGCACCGCGAGGACTGCACGTTCGAGCCGGGAGCGGTGTTTGCTTCGGACGAAATCGCTCCGTGCGCCTCCTGCGGCGAGCAGGCCTGCGGCCAGCATTCACATACGTGCGTCGAGGATGGGCGCCGCTACTGCGACACGGACGCGGTGATGCTGCGCAACGAGCCGGGTAAGTTCGTCTGTCGCGCGCATGCCGCGATCTGTCACGTCGACCGGAGTGCCTATCGAGTCGGCCAGACGAGCGAATGTCCAGTGTGCGCGAGGGAAACGTGCCGGGCGCACCTGCGCACCTGTGGCTGGTGCGGCCGGATGGTCTGCGTCAGTGACATGAACATCGCGCACAATCGATGTAGTACTTGCGCGCAGCTGCGGGAGGTAGCGCAACCTCCTGAGGCTCTCATCCGCGCCGTCGCCCTCGCACTCGAGGAGCGGCCGACAGCGAAGCATTGGCGGACCGCGCGCGATGCGACGCACACGGTGGTGGAGCTCGATCTCGGATGGACGCGTCGCGTGGTATTAGCGGTGCGGCACGGGGACAACGTGGCAAGCGTAGGACGCACCCACTCGGCGATGACGTCGAAGACGATGCGGCTTCAGGGCTAGGGGCGCGGGGCGAGGGGCCGAGGGGCGCGGGCCGCGGGCGCGTGGCGCGTGTCAAGCAGCCACTCGCGGTTCGGACGGCTCGAGGCATTCATGCAATCGGGCCGCGACGACTCGGCGTGTGGAAGCAAGGCCGTACCGCACCACGAGTACTGCTGCGCCGAGCATGGCCGCGGTGATTGTCAATACCTTCGCCGGAGGCTCCGGCGCTTGAGCGAGAGCCACGAGGCCGGCGAACATTACCGAGAGCATGAATGCGCTCACCACGAGCTTGCTGAGCGGCGACAGAACTATCAGACCCCGGACTCGCGAAGTGGAGCCCGAGGCCTCGACGAGTCCGACGAATCGCGCTCCATCGATATCGAGCGCATCGCCGTACTCCGGCTGAAAGAGAAAGTCTTCATGCAGCTCGCTGAGCCTCCAGCCGATGATCTGGCGGCGGCGAAACGACTCGAGCTCCGATAGCCCACGCGCTGTCGCGAACGCACGTATGCGCGCCCGGACGACAACAACTGGGAGAGCTGACTCGACGATGAGAGGGCGGCTGAAGAGCATACCCGTTGGACGAGCATGCTCCGCAGCCATCACACTCTATGAAGCGCTGAGCTCGATCCGTAGCCCGAACGGATCGATGATCCCCACCCCAGCCGTATCGTCGACGAATACCGTGTCGTCCAACAGCTCGCAGTAAAATCTGCGCGCGCGCTGCACTTCTTCGTCACTGCTTCCCTGCTTTTCGGTCTCTATCTTACTTGTCAACGCAATCATTCTCGCTTCAACTGTCATCATACCGTGCCTAACGATGTAGCGTCCGTTGTGGCATCGGGTTGTGAGACGGGGGAGTGGGGGCGCCCCGTCCAATGCACCAAAGCAACCAAAGCCCCGGCGAGCAACGCCACGCCGAACGACGCGAGGGCGCTGAACGTTGCCGGTTTCACCGCCATGTTGAACACGATTCCGAGGCCGATGGCGAGGCGCAGTGTCCCCGCGATGCGCAGCAGTGGATCGGCAAGTCGTGCGCGGACTCCCCACGACATCACGGTGTCGTCTATTGCGAACGTGTCCCTCAACCCTCTCGCCCGCCGGCTCGTCATGGCGACGGCAATCGCCGCCATCAGCACCATCCCGACGACGCCCAGCGTCATCCACGTTCCGCGTCCCCATCGTGTCGCCATCATATAGAAGCCAGTGGCGAGGATGAGAAACCCCGACGGCCCATCCGTCCGTCTGAGATTGCTCAACACGCCTAACCAGTCGCGCGCCTGCGTCGGCGTGGCCGCCTCGCGCAATTTTGCGAGGCTCACCTGCTCGAGCCCCATGCCAGCGAAGAGTCCCAGCGCGCCAACTATGTGAAGAAAGAGAACGATGCCGTAGATGGACACACATGCCTCCCGTCGAATGTTCGTCGATCAACTAGACGGAGACGCTGCGTCTCTTGTGACAGGTCCTCGACGAGCCACGCTAACAATCTGACTAAAGGAGATCTTTCGTCGGCGCTAGCGTGTGGCCCAACTTCTGGGGATTCCGCATGATGTGCACGGCGCGAATTCCGGTGTTGTCCACCTCGAGCGTACACGCCGACGTGACGACGCCATCCTCCAGCGCGAGAATCGCCGGCTCGCCGTTCAGGTGAGTGAGTCGAACCTCCTGATTTCCACCCTTCCGTCGCACACCGAGCAGGAACTTCGAAACACGATCACGCCCGAAGAGCTTATTCCGCGCGGCGGTTGCTCGGCCGCCGCCATCGCTCGCGAGCACGACGTCTGGCGACAGCAACGCGATCAGAGTCTCGGCATCATCCTCGATGACAGCCTTCGTGAATCGCTCGAGGAGCCGCTGGTGCTCGCCCGCGGCCAGTGAGACGCGCGGACGTCCGGCATGCACGCGCGCCCTCGCACGGTGCACCATCTGTCGAATGGCGTCCTGACTCCGTTCGAGGATTTGCGCGATCTCCTCGTAGCCGACGTCGAACACCTCGCGAAGCAGAAAGGCAGCGCGCTCTTCGGGCCGGAGCTGCTCCAGGAGCACCAGTAGCGCGACCGAGAGGTCCGAGGCCAACTCGACACTGTCGTTAGGTGCTGGCGTCGTGCTCGTCAGCTGTGTCACATCGGTCGCGATCGGCTCCGGCAGCCACGGTCCAGGATACTCGGCGCGCTCCTTCCCCGACCGCCGCAGCTGATCGATAGCGAGGCGAGTGGTGACGGTGACGAGCCACGCTTCCGGCGAACGAATGGAGTCCTGGATCGCGCTGTGCCAGCGAAGGTATGTCTCCTGGACGACGTCCTCCGCCTCGTCGTAGTCGCCGAGCATGCGATAGGCGAGGCCGAGCAGCCGCGGCCGCAGCTCGACGACCTCGTCCTCCTGGTGATTGGGGCTAATAGCGGTCATGAAATATCAGACGGAACAGAGTCCTCGTTTGTGACAGCCCGTCTTGTCACTCCGACCGCGGCGAGGACGCTGCTGTTTTCGCCTCAGTCGAAAGCAGATCCCTCGTCGCTTCGCTGCTCGGGACGACATACTGTCACAGGCCGCCGCCAACTCCGTCTAATGCTTAGTCTGATCGTACGTCGTTCACAACGAAGCGCCGAGATACCAACATGCCTACAGAAGCTGTCGCCGAGCAGGCGGCCGATAACGGAGCACCCGCTTACCGGTTGAGCGATCCGCACGCGACCACCGACGCATATCGCGCGATGCGAGGGCTCGAGAGCTATGTGCGTCAATGCGGACTCGAGAAATCGCTGCTCGAGTTGGTAAAGATGCGGGCCTCCTATATCAATGGTTGCGCCTACTGCATCGACATGCACTCCAAGGACGCGCGTCACGAGGGCGAGACGGAGCAGCGCCTGTATGCAGTGCCGGTCTGGCGGGAGACGCCGTTCTTCACGCCGCGCGAGCGCGCCGCGCTGGCGTGGACCGAGGCGGTGACCGACATCTCGAAGGGCGGCGTGTCCGACGAGCTGTACACGCTCGCACGGGAGCACTTCAGCGAGAAGGAACTTGCCGACCTGACGATGGCCGTGGTGACGATCAACGGCTGGAACCGTCTCGCCATCACGTTCCATGCGCCCGTCGGTACGTATGTCGCGGGCTCGAACGGCTGAGCAGTCCATCGTCCATCGCGCATCGCTTGACAGATCGACGACGACTAGCACATACTCACCGGAGTCGATCCGGTGAGGAGCCGTGGCCGCCGAACCAACACTATTAGCCGGGACGCTCGATCTACTCATTCTGCGTACCCTCGCCTGGGGTCCCCGTCACGGCTACGCCGTCGCGCGGTGGATCAAGGAAACCAGTGAGGAAGCCATAGAAGTCGAAGACCGAGCACTGTATCTCTCGCTGCACCGGCTCGAGGCCCGTGGCTATGTCGAGAGCGCGTGGGGAGTTTCCGAGGCGAACCGTCGCGCCAAATTCTACCAGCTCACGCGCGCGGGACGCCAGAAGCTCCGGAGCAACGAGGACAGCTTCACGCGCTACGTCGAGGGCGTGTTCAAGATCCTCCGCGCTCGTGACGCGTCATTTGCGGAGCGCCGAGCATGAGCGACGAGACGCGCATCACCGGCATTCGCCGCTGGTTCACTCTCCCGCGCTCACCCCGTACCGTCGCGCGCGACATCGAGGACGAGATTCGCTTTCACATCGACAGCCGGGTGGCCGAGCTCGTGGCGCGAGGTGCGTCAGGCGAGGCTGCGCGCGCGCAGGCATTGCGCGAGTATGGGGACATCGCCGCCTCTCGGCACGAGCTCAATCGGGTCGAGCGCGGGCGGCTGACGCGCGAACAGTGGGGTGTGCGCGCTGAAACCCTTCGCCAGGACATCGTCTACGCACTGCGCGGTCTCAAGCGCAACGCCGCCTTTTCCGCCAGCATCATCGGCGTACTCGCCCTCGGTATCGGCGCGAACGCGACGATGTTCGGTGTCATCGATCGCCTGCTGCTCAGCCCTCCCGCGTACGTCACCGACCCGGCCCGCGTCGTCACGCTCGATTACATGCGGACGTTCGAGGGAGCGACGAACCATCAGGATGTCCTTTCCTACCCGCAGTATCTCGACCTGACACAGACCAATGGCGCGCTCACGAGCGTCGCCGCGTATGCCGAGACGGACCTCGCCTCCGGACGCGGCCGCGAGGCGCAGAGCTTGCGCGGCATGCGCGCCTCGGCAAGCTACTTCGCGACGTTAGGCGTGCAACCGCTCATCGGCCGCTTCTTCCTGCCTGACGAGGATGGCGCGCCCGTCGCGCCGAACGTTGCCGTCATCTCCTACGGATACTGGCAGCGCCAATTCAACGGCGCGCGCACGGCGATTGGCTCGAACCTGCCGATCGGCAACCTGCGCTACACCGTCATCGGGGTCGCGCCTCGGCGGTTCAGAGGAGTCTCGTCGGCCGCGGTCGACGTCTGGATTCCGCTCACGTCCGGCGAGACGCCGCAGGAGATCGAAGGCTGGACGCACAGCCGGAATGGCTTCTGGCTGCAGGTCGTCGCGCGACTCGCTCCCGGGATGTCGCGGGAGCGCGCCGAGGCGGTGGCGAGTCGCGTGACGCGCGCCAACATGCTGCGCGATGGCATTCCGGCATCGAAGATCGCCGAGAGTCAGGCGCGTTTCGGCGTGAGATCCGTCTTGCCGCGCGAGGCGCATGGTGGGGAGGCACCGGCGAAGATCGCGTTGCTTCTCGGTGCCGTGTCGTTGCTCGTTCTCGTCATTGCGTGCGCCAACGTCGCCAATCTGCAGCTCACACGTGGACTCCGCCGCCGGCGGGAGATGGCGGTTCGCTCGGCACTCGGCGCCGGCGTGGGGCGTCTCGTTCAACAATTGATGACGGAAGGCATCCTGCTCGCCCTACTCGGCGGCGCCGCCGCGATCGCGGTCACCTGGGTGGGCGGATCGTTCGTGCGCCAGCTGGTCTTCTCGAATGTCAATTGGGAAGACATCCCACCGGTCGATCTCTCGCTCCTGTCGTATGCCGCGGCGGCCTCTTTACTCGCTGGCGTACTCACGGGCCTCGTGCCGGCATTGCAGGCGCGGCGCGCACGCCTGACGGGTGCGTTGAAGGAGGGAGCCCGCGAGGGGCGTGTGCACGAGTCGCGAACTCGATTCACGCTGCTCGTCGTGCAGGCGGCACTGTCGGTGGTGATGATCATCGGCACGGGCCTCTTCGTGCGCAGCCTCCGCCACGTCGAGGCGCTCCCCATTGGGATGCAACCCGATCGCGTGTTGACCGCCCACATCAACCTGAACGGCGTCAACTACACCACGCCGGAGATTGACGACTTCTACAAGCGGCTCGAGGCAGCCGCGCTGAGCTATCGCGGCGTCGAGAGCGTGGCGATCGCGATGTCGCTGCCCTTCTATACGTCGTGGGGAACGCGCGTCGTCGTGCCAGGACGTGACTCGCTGCCCCGCGTGCGGGACGGCGGTCCGTATTTCAATGGCGTCACCCCCGGCTATCTGCGGACGATGGGCATGCATCTGCTGCGTGGCCGGGACTTCACGCTGGCCGATCAGAACCCGTCGCATCATGTCGCGATCGTCAACGAGTCGTTCGCGCAACTCGCGTGGCCTAACGAGGACGCGATCGGCCGCTGCGTCAAGATCGGCGGCGACACGGTGCCCTGCGCCGAAGTAATCGGCATTGTCGCCAACCCGCGACGGCAGGAGATCATCGAAGACGTCAGCCTGCAGCTCTTCATTCCACTCGCGCAGGCGCCGCCGTGGGTCGATTCGCGCCGGCTGCTCGTCCGTCCGACCGGCGATCCCAGGCAGATGATCCAGCCGCTGCGCCGCTACCTGCAGTCGTCAGTCCCGAACATGCCGTATCTCGATGTCGCCTGGATGCAGGACTACGTGAGTCCGCAAACACAGGCGTGGCGCACGGGCGCGATCGTCTTTGGGATATTCGGGGCCCTCGCGGTGCTGCTCGCGATGGTGGGACTTTATAGTATGCTCAGCTACGACGTCGCTCAGCGTGCGCACGAGCTGGGAGTGCGTGTCGCGCTCGGTGCGCGTCCCGGAAGCCTCGCGCGCCTCGTGACGGGCGCCGGTCTCCGTGTCGTGGCGATCGGAGCAGCCGCGGGGCTCGGCATCAGCGTACTCGCCGGGCGGTTCGTCGCACCACTGTTATACGAAACGTCGCCATACGAGCCGGCAATCCTCGCGGGGGCCGTAGTGCTGATGCTGCTCGTCACGATTATCGCGACGCTGCTCCCGACTCGCCGAGCGCTGCGCGTCGATCCGATCGTCGCTTTGCGCGGCGATTAGTCACCTCTCCGCGCTCAATCATCCTCGAGCTCGATGAGTGCGACATCCGAATTCTCCTGGGCGCGCTCGAACAGGATCGTCCGGGCATCGGGCGACACATCGAAGCGATTGAGCGAGTGGCCGGGTCGAAGGTGCGTGAGCCGTCGGTGCCGACCGCTCTCGAGATCCAGGAGCCAGAAGTCCTGCCGCCGGAAGCCGCCGAGCTTCACGATGATGGCTCTGCCGTTAGGCAGGAATCGGTAGCTGTCGCCAAGGCGGTCGACCGTCAGGTCGTGAAATGGAAGGACAACAGGAGCACCATCCGGCCGCACGCCGTGCACCGGCACACTCCGCCCGCGAGCGGTTCCGGAATACAGAATGAGCGCGCCATCCGGCGACCAGACAGGATTCGAGGACACTGCCTCCACGAGCCGGACCAGGGTCCCGTCGCCTAACGGCACGCTGTACACCCGAGTCGTGTCACCTTCACGGGCACCGACGGCGATCGACGTGCCATCCGGAGACCATGATGGCGCGCCACGCACGTCGAGCGATTCGGCGAGCGGCCGAACACCGGTTCCGTCACGGCGGAAGCAATACAGGGTGGATCGTTCACCTCGGCGGACGACCACGGCGATTGTCTCGCCGTCTGGCGACGTCGCGGCGGCACCGGCGATCGCGCCCTGGCCTGGCTTCCACAGCATGTGCGCGCTTGTCGTCGAACGACGCCAGACTTCGTCAGCCCCGCCGCGTGACGCGAGGTAAAGGAATGATGCATCCGGCGCGTAGCGCGGCGCCGCGGCGCGAGCAGTCGGCAGCGCCACGCGCTCCGTACTTCCCTCCTCCGCGACTGTGCCGGCGAGCGGCACGCTCCACAGCTGTACGCTCGGCTTCGAGACCGTCGCCACGAGACGACGCGGTCGTCCACGGCATGTCGCGCTGGCGGCAATGGAAAGGAAGTGCTCGACGCCGACATTCAACCGCATTGGTAGGCGTTGGCGCAAGTCCATCATGAAGAGCCAGGGACCGGTGCCGTCCTCATCCGTCGCCGTGTAGAGCAGTGTGCGATCATCGAGCAGCACGGGGAATCCCACCCGCGAGCGATGAGTGGTCAACCGCTCGAGCGTCCCGCCACCGGCCGGGATCCGCCAGATGTCCATTTCGTTAGGCGGTATGCCGTGCGAGAAATAGAGATAATTCGCGTCGGGGGACCAGCTCAGGTGATGCGAGTGGACACCGGGCGGGGCGACATGAAGGCATTGGGCCCTTTCGCCAGCAGCATCCGCCACGAACATCGGATCGCCCGGCGAGGCTTCGTGATAGGCGAGGCGTGTTCCGTCGGGTGACCAGGAGGCCATCACCGCCGACGGCAGGAACGGTCGCGGCTCGCCGCCCGCCACGGGAATCAGTGATACGCTCGCGGGCGACGCGAGATCTGCGACGCGCAGCCACACATGTCTGCCGTCCGGCGCGAAGCCAACGTTGTGTACGTCTTCGTTGAACAATTCCTCATATCGGCCGGCGGTGAGATTAACGAAGTGGCCGCTGCCCACGTCCGTCACATACGCGTCGAACACACCGTCGCGGTCAGACAGGAACGCCACGTGGCGCCCATCCCGCGAGATGTCGGCGTCCACCTCCGAGCCGGCGAAGTCCGTGATGCGTTCGACGTGCATGCGCGACCAGCGATCGCGCCACACATCGTTAGGTGGCTCGCCGCGTCGGGCGAGCGTCGCGGCCAAGGTCTCGAGCTCCCGTACCATCCGCTCGGCGCCTTCCCAACGATCTCCCGGACGCTTCTCCAGACAGCGTACCACGAAGGCGCGCAGCGCCGCCGGCACATCCGGCGGGAGGCTGTCGAGGGATGCCGGCATTCGCCCCGTCAGCAGCTCGTACGCGAGCACGCCGATCGCATAGATATCCGTGCGAAGATCCACCTCGCCGTCGCCGGAAAGCTGCTCCGGCGACATGTATGCCCGCGTGCCGAGGGCGAAGGAAGCACTCGCCAGGCCGCTTCCAGCGCCACTCAGGGCAGTGGCGATGCCGAAGTCGGCGAGTAGCGCATGGCGTCCCGAGAGCAGGACGTTGTCGGGCTTGATGTCACGATGGACGATCCCACGTGCATGCGCGTATGCGAGGGCGTCGCAGATCTCGCGCAGCAGTAACACCACGTCCGTCACAGGGAGGCGCTCGTCGCGCGCGAGTCGCTCCCGCAGCGACAGACCCGCTTCGTACGGCATGACGAAGTACAGTACGCCGTCCACTTCTCCCGAATCGTACAGAGGTACGATGTGGGGATGGTGCATCTGTGCGACCATCTCGATCTCAGCGAGGAATCGTTCGCTGCCTAACGTGGCACCGACGTACGGACGCATGATCTTGACGGCGACATCGCGCGCGTGGCGCAGATCACGGGCGAGAAATACGGTCGCCATACCGCCGCGCCCGATCTCTCTCGTCAGACGATATCGTTCCTGCAACGCGTCGGGATACCGGCTGTCCGTCCCCAGCAACGCGGCAAAACGCCGTGCCAGGGGCACGCTCGACACCGCCAGCTGCTCACACTCGACCCGCAACGTCTCCAACTCTTGCCGCCGAGCGGCATTACCAGCGCAGAGTGCTTCGATCAGCGCCGTCCGCGCCTCCGGAGGAGTGTCCAGCAATCGATCGACGAGCGTCGAGAGCTCCAACAATCGCTCGAAGGACGTCATGATGAGGATGCAACCGGCGCGGGCGAAGCGAAGTCGTTAGGCGTGGAGCGCGCGCCGCAGCAGAATGCGCGCTTTCACCCAATCGCGCTGCACCGTACGAACGGTGACACCGAGCGCCTCGGCGGTCTCCGCCTCCGTGAGGCCGCCGAAGTATCGACAGTCGACGACGTGTGCCAGCCGCGGTTCCCAGGTCGCGAGCTGCTCGAGCGCCTCGTGAAGCTCGAGGATCATCGCCGCCTGCTCGTCGGCACTAGTGACTTCCTCGTCGAAGGTGACGTGACGCACGACACCACCGCGCTTGAGCGCCGCTCGGGCACGCGCAAGGTCGACGAGGACGTAGCGCATCGCGAGCGAAGCCAGGGCGAGAAAATGCTCATCATCGCTCCATGCGGGCGACACATTCTGGACGAGCTTGAGGTATGCCTCGTGGACCAGCGCTGTCGTCGAGAGCGTTTCATGGCTCAGCAGCGCAAGGCGCCCGTGCGCGATGGCGCGAAGGTCCTGATATGCTCGCGCCACGACCAGGTCGATCGACTGCGCCATTCCCGATGTCGTGTTTGTCATCCAATTCCCGATACACCGGGTGAGACGATCATATCGCCGCGCGTTTGCCTCGACACCGGCACCAACATACGGCCCGGCTGCGAGGATGAACAGACGGCATTCACCTACCGTGTCTGGAGGCACCGATGTCAAAGTTCTTCAACAACTGCGTCGCCGTTTCGCTGCTGGCGGCGGCAGCGCTGGGCTGCAAGGACGGGAACGCCGCCGCTCCGCCAACGAGGGGCCCGGGCATGGCGGCGGCGATGGCCGCCACCGCCGCAGCCGCGCCGGCTTCCAAGTCCACACTGCTCGGGCGAACGACGTTCGAAGCTGAGCATAAGAACGTGGATATCAAGCGCATCACCGGCGACTGGCACATCGATATCAAGTCGAAACCGGCATTCGACATCGCAGTTCAGAGGATCTTATTTCCGGTCGGCTCGTCGAGTGGATGGCATACGCATCCTGGACCGGTGTTCATCCAGGTGGTGTACGGGACGATGACGTTCTATCAGGCCGACGATCCGCGGTGCGCGCCGATCGTACGTACGGCCGGCCAGGGCTACCTCGACCTCGGGTTACATCCGCACGTGGCGGTGAATCAGAGCTCGGACTCGGCGGTGAACATCGTGACGTATTTCGCGCCACCTGGGGCGACGCTGAAGATGATGGCGGATGTTCCGGCGAACTGTGAATGACAGGATGCGGGGTGCAGGGCTCTAATGACCTTGCACCCCGCCGCTGATTTCAGAAGTAAATCGTTCCAATGACCTGCACTGGCTGCACGTCGACCCGGTAGGCCGTGGTGTTCTGGGTACTGGTGCCGCCGAGGCCGTTGCCCTGACTCAGACGGTCCTCCCCACGCTCTCCGACCACGCTTCCGCGCCAGCCAAGGCCGAAGTGACGTGAGAACATGTACAACATGCCCACCTCGGCGTAAGCACCGACAAACCAGTTTGTTTCTATTGTCGTGACGGCTGAGGAGTGATTGTGCAGGTAGCTCGCTCCCAGGCCGGCACCAACGAAGCGGACGAGTCGTGTACTTTGCGCGTGGTACCAGCGAGGGCCAATCGAGGCGTTGAGCGAAGTGGTCTGCGAGGATGCGTCGGCCCCGAAGAGGCCCGCGCCGGGATATAGTACCTGATCGTACGTGGCCCACCCGTCCACCACCCAGGCGCGGGTTGGTGTACTGAAGCGAACCACACCGCCTTCGATGAGACCGCGACCCTGAATGAACCCGACGCCCCATTCGCCTGGTCGAAAGCTCGTGGTGCTGTCGGTGGTGACCTGCGCGAGCACGGGGTGGACGACGAGAGCGCAGGCACAGGCGCTCATGAGAAGGAGATAAACTCGTCGCATGGCGGCTCCGGAGGGTGGATGATCGGGCTGCATGCGAGAGACGTGCCGGTGTTGACGTTAGGCGAGCCGCCAACCTCTGGGTGATCCAGTGTCACCCGAAGTGGCCAGCGAATGTCCGCTGGCGAGGACTGCAATGCGCGTCGGTCAGATTTCGCTTGACAGGGAAACTCGACCTTCCTATCCTACTAACCAGATAGTACTATGGGCATAGTAGACAGGGACAGTAGCATGGGCGAATTTGTGCTGGGCGATCGAGAGCTCGACGTCATGGGTGCGCTCTGGGAGCTCGGATCGGGGACCGTCACCGAAGTCCGACAGCAGCTGCCGGCGGATCTGGCCTACACGACGGTGCTCACCATCCTGCGCAACCTCGAGGCCAAGGGCTTCGTTAAGCACACCGTCGAGGGGAAGGCGCACCGATATCATCCGCGCGTCGCGCAGCGGACGGCGCGACGGAACGCCCTCGCTCACATCCTCGAGAAGATGTTTCATGGCTCGCCGGAGCAGCTGATCGCCCAACTGGTCGAGGACGAGAAGCTCTCGGCGGCCGACCTCAAGCGGCTCCGCGCGCACCTGTCGTCGCGCAAAAAGGAGGACGATCGATGATCCTCTCGTTCATGACTTACGCGCTGATCATCAGTGCCCTCGTAGTCGTCGCGGCCGAGGCGCTCAATACGGGTGCCGCGGCGCGCGGATGGCCGCGGCGTTTCGCGTGGCTCGCCGCCATTATCGCCTCGGTGATATGGCCGATCACGACCCTTCTGCCCTCAGCCGCATCTACCACCACCGCGACTCTCCTTCCCTTCCGGGTAACAGTTCCGGCACTGCAAGTCGCTGCCGGCAGGAACGCGCTCGCCAGCGTCACGCTGGTCGACGAGGCGCTCGTCATTGGATGGGTTCTCGCATCAGGACTGCTATTCGCGCGGCTGCTCGCCGACATCATGATTGTCCGGCGCGCGCGGCTTGGCTGGCCGGTGCATCAGATCGATGGCAAACATGCGCGACTGACGACTGACGTCGGCCCCGCTGTCGTTGGGCTGCGATCGATGGAGCTGGTACTGCCGCAGTGGATTCTCTCGCTCGACGAGCCGCTCCGCACACTCGTGCTGCGGCATGAGGAGGAGCACCGGGCCGCGCGTGATCCACATCTGCTCATCGTCGCGCGATTGGCCACGATACTCATGCCCTGGAATCCTGCCGTCTGGTATGCGGCACGCCGACTGCGGCTGGCGATCGAGCTCGATTGTGATGCGCGGGTGCTGCGCGCGCATCCGTCGACACAGCGTTACGGCATGTTGCTCCTCACGATCGCGCAGCGGCGCACGACCGTTCCGACAGCGCTCTCACCGATGCTGTCCGAGTCCACTACCCAGCTCGAGCGGAGGATCCTCGCCATGCAGCCCGCCCACCGCCTCACACGCCCAACGATGGTCGTTGCCGCCCTGACGGCAGTGGGCGCACTAGCCCTGGCCTGTTCGGTCCACCCGGAGGCGAGCACCTCGCCTCGACCGTCCGGTCCGAACAAGGTGACGACACCGGGATACTTCGAGTTCCAGGTGGAGAAGCGGGCGATGCCCCTCGCCGACAACCCGGCGCCGCGTTATCCCGACAAGCTGCGCGCGGCGAAAATGGAAGGTCAGGTCGTGGCGGAATTCGTCGTCGATACCACTGGCCGCGTGGAGCCGGCCAGTTTCATGGTGTTGAAGTCGAGCGATCCCCTATTCACGGAGGCGGTGCGTACCACACTCACCGCCATGAAGTTCACGCCCGCGGAAGTGGGCGGCCGAAAGGTCAAAGAACTTATCGAGATGCCGTTCATCTTTTCGCTGCACGTGATGAGCCCGAAAGACACCGCTGGAAAGCCTTAGCGCGGGGCGGGCGGCGCGGGGCTAATCCCGCATCCCGCCGCCCGCCGCCCGCCGCCCTATTGGTCCGCCACCCGCGCTCCATTCTTCTTCGACCACCGCTCGAACCAGCTCTCGAGATAGAGCTGCGTGCGGAGGTAATTCGACGGACGCGAGCTCGTGCCGTGCCATTCGTCGTTGAAGCGGATCATTGCCGTCGGCACTTTGCGGAGCTTGAGCGCGCGGTAGAACTCCTCCGTCTGCGAGATCGGCGTCCGGAGATCGTTCACGCCTGTCATGAGTAAAGTCGGCGTCGTGACGTTGCCGACGTACATGAGCGGGCTCCTGCGCAGATGCTCGGCCGGATCCTCCCAGGGCAGTTTCGCAAAATTGTAATACCATGAGGAGCCATCGGTGATGCCGACGAAGCTCACCCAGTCGATTACCGGGCACATCGACGCCGCGGCGGCGAAGCGATTGGTGTGGCCGACGGTCCAGGCGGTGAGCACGCCGCCGCCCGAGCAGCCGTAGACGAACATGTTGTTCGTGTCCACGTAGCCGCGGCCGATCACCGTGTCCACCGCCGCCATGAGATCATCGAAATCCTTCCCCGGATACGCGTTCTTGATCTGGTTGCCGAAGGCGCTGCCGTAGCCAGTCGAGCCGCGCGGATTCGTGTACAGCACCACATAGCCGTCCGCCGCCTGCTGCTGGCGCGCGAAGTTGAAGGCGACGTTGTACATCGAGTGCGGCCCGCCGTGGATCTCGAGGATGAGCGGATACTTCTTCGACGGGTCGAAGTCGGGCGGCTTCACCACCCAGCCCTGCACTTTGAGGCCATCCTTCGTCGAGACCCAGATCTCGTCCTGCGCGCCGATCTTCTTGCCGAAGAGGACGTCGTCGTTGACATCGGTGAGCTGCCTGAACGACGCCGGCTGCTTGAGGTCGAAGACGACGACATCGTTAGGCTTCGATGCCGTCGAGCTCACGCCGACGGCGAGCCCTCGCGTGTCGATGTCGCTGACGGTGAGAACCTGCGCGCCTTTCGTCACCGGCCGCACGTCGCCTTTGAGCGTCGCGACGTAGAGATTGCGCGCGCCCTCGTTCTCGGCGTTGAAATAGACGGCGCTGCCGTCCTTCGCCCATATCAAACCACTCGGCGATCGGTCGAGCGTGCCCGAGATGACATGCGGATTGCTGCCGTCCGCATTCATTATATAGAGCTTGGAGTCGACCCATGTATCGCTCGTGGAGTCGAAACCGGTGTAGGCAATGAGCTTTCCGTCGGGCGAGGGCGTCGGCTGATTGTCCGGGCCTTTGCGATGAGTGAGCTGGGAGGCATCTCCCGTCGCGACGTCGACGCTATAGATCTCGGTCTCACGCCACGCATACTCCGCGTCCGAGGTGCGCAGGCCCGTGAAGACAATCCGTTTGCCGTCGGGCATCCAGTGGAAGGCGCCGTCGTTGAAGTTACCGGTCGTCACCGGCCGTGGCGTGCCACCGCCGTCCGCCGAGACAACGAAGATGTGCGTGCTGCCGTCTTCGACATAGCCCTGTCGGTCGCGGCGATAGTTGAGCTTTTGTACAATACGCGGCGGCTCGACCCACTTTGCGCCCTTGGGAGGCGTCGGCATCGCGATGCGCCAGTCGTCATGCGCTGGCACGAGCATCGTGAAGGCGAGCCACTTGCCGTCGGGTGACCACTCGACGCCGGATGGTGTCTCGGTGAGGTGCGTGAGCTGAGAGACCGCGCCCTCGGCGTCCATCCACCGCACGAAGAGCTGCGAGCCGTTAGGCTCACCGTGGGCGACGTAGGCGATGCGCGTCCCGTCGGGCGACCAGCGCGCGTCGGAGCCGTCGAGGAGGAAGCGGTTGTGCGTGCCGTCGACGCTCATCATCCACACTGACGACTTCCACTGGTCGTTGATCTTGTCGACCCAGCGGCGCGTGTAGATGAGCTGCTTGCCGTCAGGAGAGAGTTGTGGATCCTGAACGTCTTCCCAGTCGAGATACTGGTCGAGTTGGATGAAGGCCGGCGATCGCGCGGCTCGGACACTTCCCTGCTGGTTTGTGGTTCGGACAGTCTGCTGCGCGTAGGCGGTGGTGGACGCGACGATGAGCGTCGACGACACGAGCTGCGCGACGATTCGGAGGCGCATGGTCACTCCTGGCATTCGAGAGTGCTCTGAGTTGACTACGTGCGTCGGTCGGGCGCAAGGCTTG
>Ga0070713_100000596_pt1 | contig 22973 bp, 23 predicted proteins | sample LARL82metaG_FD_65465 | JGI IMG/M metagenome (GOLD analysis project Ga0070713, IMG submission 65465) | Corn, switchgrass and miscanthus rhizosphere microbial communities from Kellogg Biological Station, Michigan, USA - LAR L8-2 metaG | ecosystem: Host-associated > Plants > Roots > Rhizosphere ...
CCCCTCTTCACGCAGTTGCGCTGCCACCTCAGCGGCAGTCATCTCCGCCGGGGTCGCGCCGTGCCTCGCGCGAAGGTCGTTAACCATGACCTTCGCGCCCAGACGGGCCAGCGTCACCGCATGCTGATAGCCCAGGCCGCTGCCGGCGCCGGTCACGAGTGCCACCCGGCCGGAGAAGTCATGGATGCTCATCGAGATTTCCTCACAGGTCCTTGTGGCGAAGCGGCGTGGCCCGGGTACCGGATGGTCGGCGGCCGCAGGTTCGCAAAGCGTAGGCGCCGGTCCTTCGCCGCGGGCCGAGGCGTTTCCGCGGGTCGGAATCGGCTTGCGCGTAACCGGGACCCGCCGTCGGTCACGGCCGCCGGCCACTGACCTCGTTCCGGACGCCGGAACCTCCGCGTAGACGGCCGATTGGACCTCTGCCAGTGTTCGCCGCATGAGATCTGCGGAGATCGAGCGGGCCGGCATCGGTTCGGGCGGTGGCTGTGGCAGTGCCGCAAGTCCGATCTCGGTCGGCTTCATCGGTTCCTAAGGGGTATCCGTGTTTCTTACGTTCCTGATCGCCGGCTTGACGACCGGATCGGCGTACGCATTGGCCGGCGTTGGCCTAGTGCTGACCTACAAGGCATCCGGGGTGTTCAACTTCGCGCAGGGTGCCCTTGCGACCGTGGCCGCATATGCCTTCTACGCGATGCACACTCAGCACGGCGTGCCCTGGCCGGTGGCCGCGGCGGTCTGCATTGTCGTACTCGGGCCGCTGATGGGCGTGATGATGGAGCGGCTGGCCCGGGCGCTCGGCACTGCGAGCTTGGCCGCGAATGTCGCCAGCACGGTCGGCATCTTGCTCATCGTGCAGGCCGTGTTCGTGCTCATCTACGGCACGACGCAGATCCGCCAGGTCAACTCATACCTCCCTGCGCACGTTTTTCACCTGGCCGGCGCGACGGTCACGACCGACCGGATCGTGGTGTTCGTCGTTGGCGCAGTCGCCACGGCCGCGCTGTACTACTGGTTCCGCCTGGCCCACTCCGGGGTGTCGACCCGCGCGGTGGTCGATAACGCCGAACTGCTCGACATCGCGGGCACCAGCCCAACCCGCGTGCGTCGTTACGCCTGGATCATCGGCTCCACCTTCGCGGCCACGTCGGGCGTCCTTATCGCCCCGTTCGTCATCCTCGACCCGACAAACCTGACGTTCCTCGTGGTCGCGGCGTTCGGTGCGGCTGCGATCGGCCTGTTCCGCAACCTTCCGCTCACCTATCTCGGCGGACTGGCGCTCGGGGTCGGGGCGTCGTTCGCTACTAAATACCTGACGAGCGGGCTGTGGAGCGGACTGGCGCCGACGCTGCCGTTCGTCGCGCTGTTCGTGATCCTGCTCCTCGCCCCCAAACGGCTATTCACCGACGACCCCGCGGTGCGGCCGAGCGCCGGGGCGTCCCAGTGGCGCGCGCCGTGGCCAGTGCACGCGGCCGGCGCGGTGGCGCTGCTGGTCTTGCTGGTCTTGGTGCCGAGCTTTGCCGGCGTGCACATCAACGACTGGACCCAGTTCCTCGCCGACGTGGTGCTCTTCCTCTCACTGGGCTTGCTGACCCGGACGTCGGGCCAGGTCTCGCTGTGCCAGGTCACGCTTCTGGCGATCGGGGTGACAGCCTTCTCTCATCTGGCTGTGGACCACCACTGGCCCTGGGGCCTGGCGCTGGTCATGGCCGGCGTGATCGCGATTCCGATCGGAGCCCTCCTTGCTGTACCGGCGATAAGGTTGTCGGGCCTCGCGCTTGCACTCGCGACCTTCGGGTTTGGAGTGCTCGTCCAGGAGATGTTCTACAACCAGCCCTACATGTTCGGCGATCTCGGCCTCGGCGTCGCAGTACCCCGTCCGCACGTCGGCTGGGCCGACCTGGCGAGTGATCAAGGGTTCTACTATTTCGTCCTCGCCATTACGGTCGTCATCACGATCTGGGTGGTGGCGATCAATCGAAGCCGGCTCGGCCGGCTGTTGCGTGGTCTTGCTGACAGTGCGGTGGGTTTGGCCGCTGGCGGCACGTCGATCGATATCACCAGAGTGCTTGTCTTTTGCGTCTGCGCCTTCCTAGCCGCGGTATCGGGGGTACTCGGAGCGGCGGCGATCGGCCAGGTGGACGGCGACTCCTATCAGCCGTTGACTTCCCTCGTGTTTTTCGCGCTTATCGTAATTAGCGTCGGGTCAGCCCCCTGGTACGCGATCGTCGCGGCGGCGGGCTATGCCCTCATTCCGTCCTACTTCTCTTCGGCGACCGTCGCGACCTATTTGCAGCTCCTGTTCGGGGTATTCGCGGTCCTCTACGCGGTGACACCGCCGAGCATGAAGGGTGTCCCGGCTCCGATCGCGCAGCTGGTAGACCGATTCCTGCGCCCAGCCGGGCGCCGTCGGACGGTGACGCAGATCGCCAGGGCGGGCAGCGCGCTAGCACCAGCTGGGGAACTGTCGGTAAGCGACGTTCGTGTGCGTTTCGGCGGTCTCGTCGCGGTCGACGGCGTCACGTTGTCGGCGGGTACCGGAAGCATTATCGGCCTGATCGGTCCGAACGGTGCGGGCAAGACCACGATATTCAACTTGAGCTCGGGATTTATCCGCGCGACGAGCGGGCGGGTGTCCCTCAACGGCCGGGACGTCTCGCGGCTGGGCCCTGCCTCTCGCGCGCGTCAGGGGCTGGGCCGGACCTTCCAGCGGATGGAGCTGTTCGACTCGCTCACAGTGCGGGAGAACGTCGAGCTCGGCTCTGAAGCCAGCCGGGCCGGGCTAAACCCGGTCGCCCACCTGTTCGGCTGGAGCGGCCAACGCGAACAGGTGCGAGCGGCCGCCGCGGCTGCGATGGCGCTCTGCGATCTCGACCATCTCGCCGACGCCACCGTCGGCACGCTGTCAACCGGTCAGCGTCGGCTCGTTGAGCTGGCCCGCTGCGTGGCTGGACCGTTCCGCCTGCTGCTGCTTGACGAGCCGTCATCTGGGCTGGACCGGGCCGAGACGTCGCGGTTCGGCGAAGTCCTGCAGACCGTCGTTCGCGACCGCGGACTCGGGATTCTCCTCGTCGAGCACGACATGACGCTCGTCAACGACATCTGCCACTCGGTCCACGTGCTCGACTTCGGCAAGCTGATATTTACCGGCACTCCCGACGAAGTCATGGCCTCACCGGCGGTCCGGGCCGCCTACCTAGGCGACTCGCTCACGCTCACGGAGACGCCGACCGCCACAGACGGGCTCTCGGCATGACCGCCGAACCGCGGAGGGTTGCTTCCTCCGAGACCGCCCCCGAACCCCCGCCAGCCCCTGCGCCGCCCGCGCTTGAACTGCGTGACGTCACCGTCGGCTACGGCCGCGCCATCATCCTGCGCGACGTCAGCCTGACCGTGCCAGCCGGGTCGGTCGTGGCGCTGCTCGGCCCCAACGGCGGGGGTAAGACCACGCTGCTGCGGACCGGCGCGGGGTTGCTGCGCCCGCGCACCGGCGATGTGTTCTGTCTCGGAACGACCGTCACCCGCGCTGCGCCCAACAAGCGGGCCCGGGCGGGGATGTGCCTGATCCCCGAGGGGCGCGGGATCTTCCGCAGCCTGACCGTTCGCGAGAACCTGCGCGTCTTCGCCGGCGCGCAAGGCGGCTCGGGCAACATGAGCGAGGTGATCGAGCGGGCCATAGCGGTGTTCCCGGCCCTCACCGATCGTATGGGCGACATCGCCGGCCGGCTCTCTGGCGGCCAGCAGCAGATGCTGGCGTTGGCCCGCGCCTACCTCGGCCAGGCCCGTGTCGTCATGCTGGACGAGGTCTCGATGGGGCTGGCGCCGCGCATCGTAGACGAGATATTCGAATCGCTGCACCGGCTCAAGGCCGAGGGCCATTCGGTGCTACTTGTCGAGCAGTACGTCCACAAAGCCCTGGAGATGTCGGACTATGTCTACGTTTTGGCCCGCGGGCAGATCGTCTACCATAAGCCCGCCGCCGGGGTCGATCCGGAGGCGATCCACCAGCAGTACCTCGGGCGCGCTTAATGCAGGCCAGATTAGGAGAATTGGAAGAGGTCGGCTATGCAAGGACGGAGCGACCGCGTGATCTTCAGGCTGCGTTTTGAGGTTGAGGTAGCAGGAACCGAAGAAGAAGTTCGGGGTGCTCTTGCACGCAATGTACGTGAGCGTCGCGATCCGCTCATCGGGCCTGAGGACAGCAATCCGCAGTGGAAGAGCTCACCGCCGGAAGAAGCTCTGTACTGGATAGCCGACGGGCTTCAGATCGAAGAGCAGATCCGCCGGGCGATGAATCCTCTTACCGTGAATCAGGCCGAAGGCGGGCTGTCAGTTAGCCGCATTCTGCCTTCTGCGCCCCACTGGCCGACTGGCTAGCGGCCGCTGAATTTCGGCAGGCGCTTCTCTGCGAAGGCACTCAGGCCCTCGCGGACATCTGCGGACGCGAGAATCTCGGCCGACACTTCCTGGCACATCTCCCACGCCTGCTTGTCATCGATGAACTCAGCAGCGGCGGCCGCCCGCCGGGTGAGCCGCACGGCCAACGGCCCGTTGAGGCGAATCTCACGCGCTACACCCATCGCGGCGTCGTCGACCGAACCGCTGCGTACGAGACGGCTGACAAGCCCTAGCTGGTAAGCCCGCTCAGCGGGCAACTCGCCGCAGGTCAGCAGAATATCCATCGCGACGGGCTTCCCGACGATCCGGGTCAGCCTGAAAATCCCCCCTCCACCGGCGACGAGATTCCATTTAGCCTCTGGCAGCGCGAACGACGCGCGCTCGGACGCGACTACGATGTCGCACGCGAGGACGAGCTCACAGCCGCCTGCGGTAGCCAGACCATCAACCGCGGCAATCAGCGGTTTGTCCCTCTGCCGCTTGACGAGGCCAGCAAATCCGCCGCGCTCCGTAACAATCCCGTCCTCCGGGCCGCCCATGGTAGACAAGTCATGCCCAGCGCAGAACGTCGGGCGAGAACCTTCATTGATCGTGGCCGTCAGGATCCCCACCGTGACCTCGGGGTCACCCTCGAGCCGATCGATCGCGGCCTCAAGCTCCCCGGTCAGCGCGCCGTTGACCGCGTTGCGCTGCGCGGGCCGGTTCAAGGTTATGACCGCAACGCCATCCCGTACTACGTATTTCACCAGCGACATAGAGACATTACAGGCGGCCGGACAAACCCTCGTCAATGCCGAGGTTCCATCCCACGGAACGGGTATTAATTGCCGCTTAGTGCTGAAAGGAGGCGTATTAACATGGGGAGCTCGGACGATCGGCAATTTAGCTGCTGGATCACGTGTCGGAACCCGCGCACAGTCTCCTCGATGATTTCCGCTACCGTCCTGACATCGTGCACTAGGGCTGCACTCTCACCAGCGGGTCCAGCTGCTCGAGTGGTTTCGCCTGCGATGTACACACGCTCGATAAGATCTGAAGCCGCTGAGGGCTCGTCGACTTTGCTCACCGTCTCCGGCAGGCGTAGGGTGCGCAGATTGGCCCTGGGCGGAAATGGTGCCAGGCTCGTCGCCAGGGCTGGCGCCGCGACGATAGCCGCCTTGAAGTTGGGGTGCACTGGCGATTCGTAGGACGCCACGAATCGGGTTCCCATTGCGACTCCCTCCGCGCCCAATGCGAAGGCAGCCGCCATTCCACGGCCGTCGACAATTCCGCCGGCGGCGATCAAGGGAAGGGAGACGTGCTCCCTGACCAGCTGGAGTAGGACGAAGTTGTGTATCTCCTCCTCGTTTCGAATGCCGGCACTTTCAGCTCCTTCCACAACGAGACCGTCTACCCCGGCTTCCGCTGCTTTTAGAGCGGCACGCAAAGACGGGACTGCATGATATACAGTTACGTCGGCCTTCTTCAGCGTCGCGACGTAGCGCGAAGGGTCGCCAGCTGCGGTAGTTACGAACTGGAGACCGTTGCCAAGTAGCCAGTCCAAGATGCGTGACTCGTTCACGGGATCACGTTTGAGGAACCGGACTGGCAGACTCACCCCAAAGGGATTCGCGGTGCGCTCCCTGATGGCCCGAAATTCGCGAGTGATCGCGTCGAAGTCACACGACGTGGTCTCCAGCATTCCTAGGGCGCCGGCCGCAGAGACGGCCGAAACCAGCGGTGCCCGGGCAATCCACGTCATTGGCGCCTGCAGTACAGGGTAGCGGGCACCGGTATGCGCCACGACGCGGTTCCCGCGAAAGAGCGCGTCGAAACTATCCTCGGCTGGCACGGTCATGCTATAGCTCCATTCCGCCTGTCCCGGCCGCCGAGGTTATATAGAGAACCTATTTCGGGAACCTAGCCGGGATTGGCGTTATCGTCTCGGGAAGGCGTTCGTAGTCTCTTTGCCTGGGTCCGGTTGCGCGCGGTGGCGGCGTGGCGAGCGGAGGTGATGTCGGCGAGAGTGAGGTGCGCAAGGTGGTCAGCCGAGCGCTCCTGCTCGATGCGCAGGGCGTCGGGCAGGCTGAGCTGGAGTCCCTGGTCGATCAGGTTTTTGTACGCGGCTACGACATGCGGGTCGGCGCTGGCGATATCGTGTGCGAGCTCGAGCGCTGCGGGCAGCAGGAGCTCCGGCTCGAGGACCCTGTTGACCAGGCTAATATCGAATGCGCGCCGGGCGTCGATGAAGTTGCCCGACAAGGAGATCTCCTTTGCTCGTTGCGCGCCGATCTGGCGGGCCATGCGCACGGAGAGGCCCCAGCCGGGGAGCAGTCCGACGCGGACGTGAGTGTCGGCGAAGCGTGCGGTGCTAGCTGCGTAAACCACGTCGCATGCGACCATGATCTCCATGCCGCCGGTAATGCAAAGGCCATTAACCGCCGCGATGATCGGGGTCCGGCACCCCTCAATCGCGGCGACCGGGTTCTCTTCAATTCCACGGACCTGCCCTGCGCATTCCGCTGCCTCCTTCAAGTCCGTGCCAGCGGTGAAAGCACGGTTGCCAGTTCCGGTGAGCACGATGGCCCTCACGGTGTTGTCAGCACCGAGCTGAACAATGGCGCGGTGCAGGGCCCGGCATAGCTCTGAGGAGAGCGCGTTGAGCACATGTGGCCGGTTGAGGCGCAAGATAGCGACCGCCCCATCGCGTTCATTCAAGAGCACATCGCTCGGTGTCAGCGCATCGGAATCTGGCAACGGCACTCGCGAACAGCGGGCGTTTTCAGGCGACATGCTCACGCTCCGCCGCGAGTTCGAGGGCGACGTCGATAATCATGTCCTCCTGCCCGCCGACGTAGCCGGCCTCGCCAACCCGTTGCAGGATCTCGTAGGCAGGGACGCCGTACCGCTGGGCTGCACGCTCGGCGTGCAGCAGGAAGCTGGAGTAAACCCCGGCGTAGCCCTGGGTGATCGATCCCCGGTCAGCGAACGGCAGGCGGTCTAGGAAGGGCCTGACGACATCCTCGGCGGCGGCGAGCGCGGCCTGCACGTTGATGCCGGTGGGGATGCCGAGGTGGTCGAAGGTAGCGGCGAGGATCTCAGTGGGGGAGTTGCCCGCCCCGGCGCCGAGGGCGCAGAGCGCACCGTCGATCTGAGCGGCGCCGTTCTGCACGGCGAGGACAGAGTTGGCAACGCCGAGGGACAGGTTCTGGTGCCCGTGGAAGCCGACCTGGGCCTGATGGCCGATCTCCTCGGCGAGGGCGGTGATGCGGGCCTGGGCGTCACCGAGGACTAGCGCACCCGCCGAGTCGACGACATAGACGCACTGTGCGCCGCCGTCCACCATGATCCTGGCCTGCTTCGCCAGCTCGGCGGGGCCGATCCGGTGGGCCAGCATCAGGAATCCGACCGTCTCCATCCCCATCTCACGGGCGGCGGCAAAGTGCTGGAGCGACACGTCCGCCTCGGTGCAGTGGGTGGCGATCCTGGCGATCGAGGCGCCGGCGTCGCAGGCGCGGCGCAGGTCCTCGGTCGTCCCCACCCCGGGAAGCAAGAGCACGGCGATCTTGGCATTGCGGACCTCATCTACCGCGGCCGCGACCAGCTTGATGTCGTCGACGGCGGAGAACCCGTAGTTGAAGGACGAGCCGCCAAGGCCGTCGCCGTGGGTGACCTCGATCACCTCCACGCCAGCGGTGTCCAGAGCGTGCACCACGCCGCGCACCTGATCCTCCGTGAACCGGTGCGCCATCGCGTGGCTCCCATCACGGAGCGTGGAGTCGGTGATCCGGATCTTCTGCGGGGTGGTCACGCGGTCGCCTTCAGGTAAGCGAGCTGCTCGCCGGCGCGAGCAGCCGCGGCCGTCATGATGTCGAGGTTGCCTGCCCACGGCGGCAGGTAGTCGCCGTTGCCGCGGACCTCGAGGAAGATCGCAACACGGGCCATGCCGTTCCAGGTGTCGCGGGGCGGATCGTACTGCGGCTCGGCGCGCAGGGTGTAGCCGGGCACATACTCGCGGACCCGCTCGGCCATCGCGTGGACCGAGGCGCTGATCAGCTCCGTGTCGGCGTCCGTCGGAATGGCGCAGAAGACGGTGTCCCGCATGATCATCGGCGGGTTGACGGGGTTAAGGATAATGATCGCCTTCCCCTTGGCGGCACCGCCGACCTGCTCGATGGCGTGGGCGGTCGTTTCGGTGAACTCGTCGATGTTGGCCCGCGTACCCGGGCCTGCGGACCGGGAGGCGATCGAGGCGACAATCTCGGCGTAGGCGACAGGCACGACGGAGGACACCGCGTGCACCATCGGGATGGTGGCCTGGCCGCCGCAGGTGATCATGTTCAGGTTCGGCACGCCGGCTAGCGACGCGAGGTTGACCGGCGGGCAGACGAATGGCCCTGTCGCGGCCGGCGTGAGGTCGATCGCGGTGATGCCGGCCGCGGCGTACCGGGGGGCGTTGGCCAGGTGCGCCTTAGCGGAAGTGGCCTCGAAGGCCAGGTCGGGCAGCCGGTCCTGGGCCAGCAGCCAGTCAACGCCCTCGGCCGACGCGGGCACGCCGAGTTCCCTGGCCCGTGCCAGGCCGTCCGAGGCCGGGTCGACGCCTACCATCGAGTGGACCTCGATCAGCTCGCTGCGCAGCAACTTGACGAGCAGGTCAGTGCCGATGTTGCCCGGCCCGACGATCGCGGCCGTGAGCTTGCTCATGACTTCTCCGAGAAGGTGATCGAGACAGAACCCATCCGATCGAACGCCGCCGACACGGTATCGCCAGGGCCGAACGGGATCGCCGCGCACACAGACCCTGGCAGCACCACGTGCCCCGCCTCCAGCGTGACCCCGAGCGGTGCCAGCGTATTGGCCAGCCAGACCAGGGCGTTGACCGGTGAGCCGAGCACCGCGCCACCCGCCCCGGTGCCCTCGATCCGGCCGTTCCGATACAGCAGGCACCCGGTCAGCGCGAGATCAACCGAATCCGGGCGGACCGGCCGCGACCCGAGGACCACCGCCCCCGAGGACGCGTTGTCCGCGATCGTGTCCGGCAGGGTGATCTTCCAGTCCGCGATCCGCGAGTCGATGATCTCCAGCGCGGGCAGCACGAAGTCCACCGCCGCGAGGGCTTCAGCGACGGTCACGCCGGGGCCGCGCAGGGGGCGGTCGAGCACGAACGCTATCTCCGGCTCGGCCTTCGGCTGCAGGAGCCGGCCGTAGTCCGCTGTGGTTCCCTCCGGCAGGAACATCGTGTCGAGCAGGTGGCCGAAGTCAGGCTGGTCCACCCCAAGCTGCCGCTGCATCGCCGCCGAAGTAAGCCCGACCTTGTGCCCCTTCACCACGGCACCGTTGGCGGTCCACGTCGCTACCTGCGCCAGTTGGACCGCGTACGCGTCAGCTGCGGACAGAACCGGGTGGACGGCGGTCAGCGGTGCCACAGGGAGACGGCTGGCGTAGGCGCCAAGCAGCGTTTCCGCTGCCTTGGCGATTGATTCTTCTTCCATGGGATCCCTTCATCGCTTCGCATGCACAGCCTGGCGCGATGTAGGCAGGATTGCGCAATGCGCGTCCCGTCCGGTGGAACCCAGTTCGGTGCCTGCGTGGCTGGTCGTCAGTGCGTCAGCAGTGCGCCGCGATGGCGTCCGCCGTGCGCCGCAGCCGGGTGACGGCCGACTGCGGGACGCTCTCCCCGGTCGCGTAGCTGATCGAGACGGCAGCGGTGGCGAACCCCGAGTCATTGGCGAAGACGGGCGCCGCGAGGCAACGCGCCCCGAGTACGGCGCCCTCGCTGTCCTCGGCGTACCCACTGGCCTGGAACCGGTCAAGCGCGGCCGCCAGGTGCTGCGGGTTGACGACCGTGCGGGGCGTCAGCCGGGGCACGGGCACCGCCAGCACCGCGTTGCGGGTAGCGGCGTCAGAGAAGGCGAGAATCGCCTTGCCCAGGGATGTGCACAACGCGGGAGCCCGGCCGCCTACGCGCGTAGGGAGCGCGATCGTGTGCCACCCGTAGATCTTCTGCAGGTACAGGACGTCGGTCCCGTCCAGAATGGACAGGTGCACCGTGGCGTGGGTGAACTCGTAAAGATCCATCAGGAACGGCATGGCGGGAGTCGGCTTGCGGGGTCGGCAGCCTGGTACGAGTTGACTGAGTTCGAAGATGACACGGCCGAGCCGGTAGCGGTCGCCGGTGCGCTCGATGTAGCCGTTCTCGGCGAGCACGTTCAGGATGCGGTGGGCGGTGCTCTTGGCCAGGTGCGCTCGTTCGGCGACCTGGGAGGCGCCGAGCAGCGCGCCGCCGCTGCCCTGGAAGGCGTTCAGCACCGCCACCGCCTTGCCCACGCTGGTACTCAGATCCCCTTGAATTGCCAGCGGTGTCTTTGCGGAAAGCGCGGCCACATTCACCAGCCTCCTTGCTCGGCGTATTGATCCTCGCCCGCGGATTCGGTCCCGTCAGCTGGAACGCCGCAATAGACGGCCTCCGAGGCGCCGGTCTACACCTGACGTAGTTGGCAGCGCTACGCGGCTGTTCGCACCTGTTTACGACACGACTCACTGAATATCGCAGCGAGTAGCGGAGAGGGATCCGGCCACATGACCATCGTACAGACATTTGGCTACCTGGCCATCGGGGTTCAGAACCTAGAAGAGGGAATCGAGTTCTACGGTCGCTTCGCCCGGCTGGACCTCACCGAGCGGATCGGCAAGACCGCGTTCATGACCGGCGGGACGGAGCACCACTGGGTTCGCCTCGAAGAAGGAACGAATGCCGGGGTTCGCCGTGTCGGCTACGAGCTGGCCGACGAGGCCGCCTTCGCTACGGTGAAGAACGGTCTCAAGGAGTGGAACCTCTCCTTTGAAGAGGGCGGCGATCCGGCGCGTGACCGGGTGTCCCACTGGCTTCGCTTCGCCGACCCGGGTGGCACGGAGATCGAGCTCTACACGGGCATGTACACCCGCGGGGTTCCTCCGTTTGGCACTGGCGTCACGATGGAGAAGTTCCTGCACGGCGGCTGGGAGACCCCCAACTTCGGTCAGACGACTCGGTTCTACCAAGAAGTCCTGGAGTTCAAGGCCTCGGACTGGATCGGGGACAAGGTCGGCTTCTTCCGGGCGGGCGACCGGTTCCACCACTCGATGGTCCTGCTGAGCAGCAACAGGTCCGCTTTCAACCACTTCTGCATCCAGGTCGAGTCGCTCGACGACGTGATGCGTTTCCGCAACAACGCGCTGCGCCACGGTGTGGTGCTGCGCGACGACGTGCTCAGGCATGCCCCGTCCGGCTCCATCGGCGTTTACCTGAAGGACGAGGCGCGCGGCATGGCCGTGGAGTTCTGCGTGGGTCACCCGAGGATCGACGACGAGGGCCACAAACCCCGAATTCTCCCCATGGTCCCGGAGACGGCCGACATCTGGCGCGCCCCGCTCCCGGAGCCATCGTGGATCGGCGGAGGCCAGCAGGAAGTGGACTCGCTGAGCGAAATGCCCGTGCCGGGTTCCGGCGGCGACCAGCACCGCAGGTAGGAGACCGCGATGGGAATCCATTCGCCCCTGGTCATCGACGATCGGGAACGCGGCCTGTTCCGGGTCCACCGGTCGGCCTTCACCTCTGAGGAGATCTTGGCGCTTGAGCGCGAGAAGATCTTCAGTAAGGCGTGGCTATACATCGGCCACGAGTCGGAGCTGCCGAAACCGAATGACTTCGTGACCCGCAGGGTCGGCGGCCGCCCGGTGATCTTCACCCGTGACCGCGCCCGGAAGATCCGGGTGCTGCTCAACACCTGCCGGCACCGCGGCGCAGAGGTATGCCGTCTGCCGAGCGGAAACAGCAAGGTCTTTACCTGCTTCTACCATGGCTGGGCGTACGACGGCACCGGCCGCCTGGTCAGCGTGCCGGACGGCGGTGCGTACAGCGAGAGCTTCGACAGGGGACAGCTCGGCCTGTACCAGCCGCGCGTTGAGAGCTACCGGGACTTCGTTTTCGCCACCTTCAGCGATGAGGCGCCTGCGCTCGTCGACTACCTCGCCGACGCCCGGTACTTCCTCGACATCATCGCGGACCAGTCGGCGAACGGCATGGAGATCGTCGCGGGCACGCACTACTACTCGATGAACGCGAACTGGAAGCTCCTCATGGAGAACAGCGTCGACGGGTACCACGCCCTGACGGTGCACCAGACCTACTTCGAGATGATGATGAACCTGGGGTCCACGCCGCCCGGCGTCGACGGCAACCGGGCCATCGGCCGCGGCATCGACCTGGGCAACGGACACGCGGTAGCGATGAACCCGGAGCTCGGCTCTCCGCTCATGTCTCCGGAGATCCTCGAGGAGAAGCAGCGCTGGCGGGCCTCGCTCGCCGAGCGGTTCGGCGAAGAGCATGCTTACCTGATCGCCAACGTAACCCGGAACATGGACATCTTCCCTAACTTCGCGATCGTCGACCTCGGCTTCGGCATCCAGGTGAGGACCATGTACCCGACGGCGCCCGGGCACACGGAAATCGTCGGCTGGCAGCTCGTTCCCGGCGACGCGAGCGTCGCGCATAAGCGCTACCGTCTCGACAACTCACTGACCTTCTGGGGACCGGCCGGGATGGCGACGCCCGACGACGTCGAGGGACTTGAGCAGTGCCAACGCGGCTTCGCCGTGAAGGAGGTCGAGTGGTCGGACATCTCACGGGGCATGGGCCGCGATACACCGCCGATCGTCGACGAACTACAGATGCGCGTGTTCTGGCGGGAGTGGAACGCCCGCCTCACCGGCGAGTCCTACCAGCGTGAGGGCCTCCCACACGACACGAGTTACCTGCAGGCGCCTTCCGTGAACGCAGGCGCGGCTTCGGGAAAGGCGAAATGACATGACGGACGTACAGCAGGAGCAAGCCACAGTCGCCAGGGCCGACGTCGAGGACTTCCTCTACCACGAGGCGGCCTTGCTTGACGAGTGGCGACTCGAGGAATGGCTCGACCTGTTCACCGAGGACGCCGTGTACGAAATCCCGGCCACCGACCTGCCCGGCCACGTCGAGTCCGACGCGTCAAGGACGTACGCGCTGGTCTATGACAGGCGGACGCTCCTGGAGCAGCGGGTCATCCGGCTTAAGAAGCCCACGGCGCACGCGGAGTTCCCGAATTCGCGCACAAGGCGGCTGCTGACCAACGTCAGGATTCTCGGTGCCGCGGGCAACGAGGTGATGGTGTCCGCCAACTTCATCGTCTTCCGCGGCAGGAACGGCCGCGACGTCTTCTACGTCGGCCGCTACGAGTACGTCCTGCGGCGCTCGTCCGACGGGCTGAAGATCCGGCACCGCAAGGCAGTCCTCGACCAGGAAGCCCTGGACCCGCACGGCAAGATCAGCATCATCCTTTAAGGACAGAAGGCGGACAGGTTGAGATTCGAAAAGAGAAATGCCATCGTCACGGGGGCCGCGAGCGGCATTGGCCTGGGCATCGCCCGCTACCTCGCGGCCCAGGGCGTCCGGGTGTGTGCGGCGGACGTGAATGAGGACCAGCTCAAGGAGATCCTTCCGACGATTAGCCCGGCACCGCACGGCGCGCCGATCATGGTCGGCGGCGACCTGTCGGTCAGGGAGAACGCCGCGGAGCTGTTCCAGACAGCTGCGGCGGAATTCGGCGTGGTGGACATTCTCGTCAACAACGCTGGCGGCGGTGTCATCAGGCCGACCATGGAACACACCGAGGAGACGCTCCGCGCCACCATGGACCGCAACCTATGGACGATGATCTACTGCACACTTGAAGCGCTGCCGCACATGATGGACCGGCGCTACGGCCGGGTCGTCAGTCTGGGTGCGGAGTCGGTGCGCAATGGCCTGTGGCAGCACGCGGTCTACAGCGCGGCCAAGGGCGGCGTCCACGGCTTCACCACCGGGCTCGCTCGTGAATTCGCCCCTAGCGAGATCACCTTCAACGTAGTGGCGCCGGCGATGGTCATCACGCCGCAGCTCAAAGAGCTCAAGAAGAAGCTGCCTGCGGATGCCCTGGCGCGCCAGGATGCCTTCGAGGAGCAGATCAGGCAGACTATCCCGCTCGGCCGCGGCGGCACGGTCGACGAGGTAGCCGCTACGGTGGCCTTCCTCGCGTCTGACGACGCCAGCTACATCACCGGCCAGGTCGTCAGCGTCAACGGCGGGAGCTCGATGCTGTGAAGCGGAGCCTCGCCTGCAAGGCGGATGGCATCCCCGGCAGGGGAGCGCCACCGGCGGACGCCGATCCGCCCGAGGCGGCGCAGCGGGAGTGACGAGACAGATGACGAACTGGGGACGCTGGGGACGCGACGACGAGCGAGGCGCGGCCAACCTTCTGAACCCGGCGGCTGTGCTCGCGGCCGCCGCGGAGGTGCGCACGGGTGAGGTACTGCGGCTCGCGGCGCCGATCGTCGGCGGCCGCGGCTTTGGCCTTGTCGGGCGTCCCGATCCCGTGCACCTGATGCTCAGGGATGGCGGCGACTACGCCGCGGGCCTGCCGGAACGCGGCGGCTTCGGCTTCGCAGACGACATGCTGACCCTGCCGACGCATGGCGTCAGCCATATGGACGCGCTGTCGCACGTGTGGCGTGACGGGCTGATGTACAACGGCAACCCGGCGAGCAGCGTCACCAGTCGGGGTGCCCGCAAGCTCGGCATCGAAAAGATCCCGCCGATCGTCACCAGGGGCGTCTTCGTCGACGCGGCACCCGGCGGTGCACGGACGGCGGCCGACCCGATCCGGATCGGCGAGCTCCAGACTCTGCTCGCCGAGGCAGGCGCGGACCTGCGGGCCGGGGATGCGCTGCTAGTGCGCACCGGCTGGCTCAGCGCGTCGCGCACGGGTGAGGCGGACGCCTCGGCCTGGGGCGGGCTGCATTTCGACTGCGGCGCCTGGCTGGCGGAGCGGCAGGTGGTCGTCATCGGCGCAGACAACCCGGGCGTGGAGGTGTTCCCATCCGGCGACCCAGGCTGCCAGGTACCGATGCATCTGGAGCTGATCAGAGGGCACGGCGTCCTGTTTAGCGAGCTGCTCGACCTGGAGCCCCTGGCGACCGCCGGACGTGCCACGTTCCTATTCGTGGTGGCACCCTTGCCGCTCGTCGGCGGAGTCGGCAGCCCCGTGGTCCCGGTCGCCATCCTGTTACGGGAGAGACATGAAACTCGTGATCGACGCGGCTCGCTGCCAAGGGCATGCCATGTGCCACATGTATGCGCCAGACCTCGTGGAATTGGCTGAGGATGACGGTCACGCCCGTTCCTTGGGTCATGCGCTGGACGCGACGCAACTTGAGAAGGCACAGATGGCTGCCGAGGCATGCCCAGAACACGCGGTGCGGCTGGACTGACCTGACCGGAGTCTTTCGCCGCTATCTCAGTACGGTCTCACTGCGAACGGAGAAGCATGAGCGGGGAACTCAGTGGCCGCCGGGTCGTGGTCACCGGCGGCGCGACGGGCATTGGCCTGGCGGCGGTCAGGGATCTCGCCGCCCGCGGTGCCACGATAGCGGCCGTCTTTCATGTCACCGCTCCGCCGGCCCATCTCGCCGACAGCGTCATCTGGGTCAAGTGCGACCTCACCGACAAGGGCAGCGTGGATGGCGCGTTCGCGCGGATAGCGCGCCAGCTCGGCGGGATAGACGTGCTATTGCACGCGGCCGGACTGTGGGAGGCGGCTGCACCAGGCGAAATCAGCGCCGATGACCTTCGCCGTCTTCTCGCGGTGAACCTGGACGCCACGGTGTTCACCAACCAGGCGGCGTATCGGCACATGAAGAACGCCGGCGGCGCGATCATCAACCTCGGCTCGCAGGATGGCGTGCTGGGGTCGCCTGTCGCCGCGTCGTATTCGATGGCGAAGGCGGCGGTCCACGCCTGGACGAGGTCGGCCGCCCGAGCGTGGGCCGGTGCCCGCGTGACCGTTAATTCTGTCGCGCCGTGCGTCGACACGACGAACGCCGACCACCTGCGGGACTACATCAGGTCCACCGGTGCCGATCCGGACGAGGTGCTGCCGGCCAGGATGAAGGTACTGGTGCCGCTCGGCGGCACATTCGGGGACGCGAGGACGGACCTGTGCCCCGTACTGGCCTTCCTCTCCGGCGGCGGCGCCCGTTTCATCACCGGGCAACTCATCGCCGTCGACGGCGGCATGCGCATGCTGGGCGCATGAGGTGCGTTCGCCGACCACGCGATGAGTGTGTCCTCACCCGACCGCGCGAGTTGTCACCTCGGTCAGGAATGACGGCGGAAGCTTCTCGGCCACCAACTCGATCAGCACGGCGGTAGCCTGGGACGACTCGATATAGCTGAATGCCGGAATGCCGTTGTCGGCGGTACCGATGAGGGTCGGCGTCATGCCCGCGGCGCGGCACTCATCAAGCGCCCGCGGGAGGTCACTGACCCGGAAGCCGGCATGATACGCACTTTCTCCCCGTTCGGCGAGCACGTCGCTGGCCGTCCACCGGCCCTCGTCGGGCGCGACGACCTCGAGGCCGATCGTGCCGAGAGAACCCGTTGCCGCGATGCCCGTAATCCGGTGGACGCTGCCCCGGTACTGGGCGACGGCGCTAAAGCGGATTCGCCGCCACGTTGTGATACCGAACATCTGGCCGTAGCGGGCAGCGGCCTCATCGACGTCGTATACCGCGACGCCTATGTGATCGGCGGCCAGCGGCAGCGATCCGCCCGCGGTGAGCGCGCCGAGGCCGAGGGTGTTAAGCGCCGCGTTTTCCTGCGACTGTTGCGTCACGTGATATCTCCGTGGATCCTCGCGGTTCAGATCGTCTCGCCGCCGTCACAGCGCAGCACGTGCCCGGTAACGACGGAAGCCATTGGGGAGCAGAGGAACAAAACGCTCGCGGCCACCTCACGGCTTGCCGCCTTGCGCCCTAGCGGAATGCGGGCGATAAGCATTTTGACGAATTCCTTGTATTCGTCCTCTGTCAGCCCGAGGGCGGATGCCCGGCCTCCCTCTCCGTGATCCATGGCTCCGGGCGATATGGCGTTAACCCGGATCCCGTGACTCGCCAGCTCAAGCGCCGCGGCACGAGTGGCGTACGCGAGCGCCGCCTTGGCGGAGCCGTAAACGAGTTGCGTCGCAACGGGCCTGAAAGCGGCCGCCGATATGACGTTGACAATGGAGCCGGGTACGGCGCGGTCGATCATCGACGCGGCCGCCGCCTGCATCAACAGCGTAGGGGCTATGGCGTTCGTCTGATAGACGTTTGTCACGTCGGCGGCCGTCAGCTTGCCGAACTCCATCACTGGGTAGATGGCCGCGTTGTTGACGAGGATATCGAGTCCGCCGAACCGCCTTAGGCACGTCGAGATGATCGTCTCCGCCGCGTCTTCCGCCTGCAGGTTGACGGAGAGAAAGCACGCGTCGCTGAGTTCTGCCGCCGCCGCCCTGCCAAGGTTTTCGTCGCGCCCGATGAGCAGGATCCGCATGCCAACTTCGTCGAACGTTCGGGCGATCGCTCGGCCGAGCCCGCGATTGGCGCCGGTGACGATCGCGACCTGTCCGCGCAGTCCTGGGAAGAGTCCGGAGGCGGTCATTAGCTCTCCCTACCCTTTCGAGACGTAATCTGCCGCGGAGTTCGGGGAAAGTTTAGTGTCAGCCACTAGTCTTACCGGCGGTCACCCGGAACGCGTGAACGTCGAGCGGCGCCCCGATTCGGGGGCCGGGCGTGAACGTGGCGGGGGCGGTCTTCCATCCGCTCATCAGGCCCTGCGAGTGGTAGTGCTCCAGTCTGCTGACGTCGACGGTGTAGTCAGGCAGCCTGCTGAGCACACCGGTGATGACCTCGTCGAAGATGACACGGGCGACGTTGGATCCGACGCACCGGTGGACGCCGAGGCCGAATGCCATGTGCCGGTTCGGGAACCGGTCGAGTATCAGTCTGTCCGCATCAGGGAACGCCTCTTCGTCCCAGTTCGCCGACGCGAAGCCGACCAGGAGCCGGTCACCGTCGTGGATGGGACAGCCCCCGATCTCCGCCTCGCCGTTCATCGTCCGGCCCAGTGCCTGGTTGGGGGAAAAGTACCGGAGGAACTCCTCGCACGCGGAACGGAGGAACTTCCGGTCCGCGAGCAGGTGATCATGTTGCTCACGGTTCTCACTGAGCCATACGAGTGCCTGGGAGGTAAGGGAGGTAGTGGTGTCAACGCCTCCTGCCACGAGCAGTGCCGTGACGGACACGGCAGCCTCGTCGGTGATCGGCTCGCCGTCGATATCGGACGCCACGATGACGCTGATCACGTCGTCGGCTGGCTGAGCGCGCCGCCTGGCGACGGCGGATTCGATCGCGGCGTACATTTTCTGCATATTGACGACGGCCTCGCTCCAGAGAGGGTCACTCTGCGCGCGAGATGAGACGTTGTGCATCGTCTCGGCGAGCATTGGCCAGATGTCATGCGGCAGCCCGAGCCAGTCCGCCGTGAAGCTCGACGGCACCGCGCTCGTCAGCTCCGATACCAGGTCGCAGGAGCCCCGCTCAATGAACTGATCGATGCACCAGTGGACGCGATCGTGAATCCCCGGCCGCATCCGTTCGGCCGCGGCCGGGGACATGAGCGGGTTGAGCACCTTGCGGTAGGCAGTAGATCGCGGCGGGTCGAGTTCGAGGGGATACTGCTCGCGGCTTGGCCGTTTCGGGATGCTAACCGATGAGCCCGGGCCGCCAGCGTCGTCACGCCGGGCGGAAGAGAACTTGTCGGGATTGGTCAGGATTTCGGCTAGGTGAGCGTACTTGGTGAATACCCAGTAGCCGCCGTAATTCTCGCTCCAGAAGACCGGTGTGGTGTTCCGGAGCTCCGTATAGATCTTCGCCGGATTGGCGGCGACGAGAGCGGAATGATGATCGAAATCAACGATTGGCACGCGTTCTGGCATGTCGTCCTCCCCTGGCCTGACGATAACGCTCAGGCGGTGCTGTGCCGGAGTCTCCCGTTCCACCTGCCGGAAACAGCTGGCCTTTGGCTTAGGTGCCAGTGTTTGGCTCAGAAATGACGGAAACGGAAGAGTCGTTTCGCCATTCTTTGCGTACAGGCGAACTGTCCGTGTCTTATATGTGCGCCGGCGAGGTGCGGCCGCTCTCAGCCGGGGACAGACTCGAAGTGAAAGTCGGTGATGCGGCCAGCGCGCTTGTCGCTGAAGACGACCCTCACCCGGTCGTTGGCGAACAGATACTTGCCCGCCGCCTCCTCGTGGCTGAGGTCGACGCCCTCGACGAAGTTCAGGATGGCGCTGTCCGCTCCGTCGAGCGTTACGAAGGCGATCACCAGCGGCGGATCGGGCAGTCCGGGGAACGCCGTGGTGAGGATGGTGAACGCCTCGATCGTGCCAGTCTCCGCGACTGGCTCCCAGTCGCCCATCTCGACGTAGCAGGCGTCGCAGTAGGAGCGGGCGGGGATGACGAGGCGCTGGCACGACGGACAGCGCCTGCCGAGGATGCGCTTGTAGTCTCGGAGTTCGGCGAAGAAACGGCTCGCGGTCTCCCCGGCGAAGTACGTGTAGTCGAAGTTCCACGTGCCTGGCAGGAGCAGGAGGTCCTCTGCTGGCATGTTCATGATCGCTCCTGGTTAGTCACCTGGTTGGTCCGCGGACAAGACACACACAGTGGAGAATTGCGTGGCGCCCCCCTGTCCAGTCGAGACGGCGCGCCGCACGCCGTCGCGCTGATGGGGGCCTGCCAGCCCGCGGGCCTGCTGTGCCGCTTCGGCAATCCTGATCAGCGCGGTCGCGGAGACCGGATTCGCAGCCTGGGCGCCGCCGGACGGGTTGAACTCGATTCCGGTCTTCCCCGACAGCACTTCGTCGACGAACGGCCGGCTCCGCTCGACCTCGCATAGCCCCAGTGCGGGGTAGGCCATCGCCTCGATGATCGAGAACGGCGCCTGCAGTTCGAAGACGCGCACCTCGCGGCCGGGGTCGGTGATGCCCGCCTGCCGGTAGGCGGATTCGGCGGCGCGGCGCAGCGGCACCATCTCGATGAGGCTGCCCTCCGGGCGGTTCATCCGTTCGCCCATCGAATAGGTGTCGCTTGACCCAGCCATGCCGTGAATCCAGGCTGTGACGTGTGAGCGCCCGACGACGCCCTTCCGGGAGAGCACGAGCGCACAGGCGCCTTCGCTGATCGGACAGGCCTCGTAGCGGTGAATGGGCCAGGCGAGCACGGGGGAGGCGAGCACCTGCTCGGGGGTCCGCGCCCGCGCCCCGATCACCAGTGGGTTGTCCGCCGCGTTCGTGAAGTTACGCGAGGCGATTCCGGCCCAATGCCGTTCGGTGAAGCCATGCCGCTTGACGAGCATCGAGGCGCGCAGTGCCGCCATTGTGATCGTGGTGAGGACAAAGTCCTTCTCGTAGATCGGGTCGAAGATCGTGTTGAAGACCACCTGGGCCGTGCTCGCCTGTCCCATCCGCTCGAGGGCGACAACGAGCACGGTGTCCGCACGCCCTGCGCCGATCCACGCCAGGGCGGCCTGGACGGTTGACGAGCCGGTCGCCCCGCCGGTGTTGATCCGGAAGTAGGGGCGCCCCGGCACGCTGATCGACATCCGGTCAATGTCCTTGATCCCGGCGAGCGCATCGGGTGCGACACCCCCGATCACCGCGCCGATCGCGTCCATGCCGAGCCCGGCGTCCGCGAGCGCCGCATCCACGGCGATCTTCGCCAGTTCCCCTGCAGAGAGATCGGGGTTGCTGCGCCGGTACGGCGTCTGGCCGACGCCTACGATCCCGATCGGCTCACCGCTCACTTTCTGCCACCACCGCCGTGTGCGTCTGTCCGGCCAGGGAGGCGCCGCTCACCACGAGGGCCACTCGGGGTGACCCCGATCCCCCGGCTCTCTTACCGATCTGGGTCCCGTCGGCTCGCCCCGTTAGCTGCAGGGAGGCCTCAGCGAACCGGACGAGACCGCTGGCGGGCACGCAGTCACCCGCCGCCGCGCCGCCGGACGGGTTCAGGCGCGTGTCGTCGGCCAGCGCCAGGAAACCTTTGCCTGGGTCGGCAAGTCCGATGCTTTCGACAAGCTGGGCCTCGTCCCAGATCGTCCGCCCTGCTAGTTCGGCCACGTCAACGTCGCCGAGTGTGCGGCCGGCCTGCGCGAGGGCCTGCGCGGCGGCAGTTCTCGCGCTCGGCAGGCCGCTCAGCAAACGGTCGCCCAGGTGGTAACTCTCGGTGGCATGCCCGACGCCCGTGACCCGGACGAGTCCCTTCGCCCGTGCCTCCTCAGATGTCACGCGGCGGAGTACCACTGCCGCCACCGCGTCGGACTCGGTTGGCAGTTCCGCAGGGCGCAGCGGGTAGGGAGCAGGTACCGGCCTGACCGGGACCCGGTTGGCGCGCGGGTTGCGGCTGGCCCGTTCCCGCCGTGCCTGGACGGCACGGGCACGGCCTTCGATCGCGCGGCCAGCGCCGTCACCGGCACCGTCGGCGGCGTCCGGCCCGGAGCCGGTCCCGTGGCGGCGCAGATACGCGGAGGCGCGCAGGGCAGCCACGGTCAGGTCGGTCAGCCCGAACGGCTGGGTGGTGAACGGGTCGAAGGCCTTGGCCGAGGCGAGTTCAGGATCGCCCTCCGCTGGCCGGCCCCACGCGGCGACGAGGACGCGCTCGAATGTGCCGCTTTCGATCTGCGCGGCGGCCAGCGACAGGGCGGCGAGGCCGTCCTCGGAGAGCCGGATCTCGTCGCGCAGGTAGGCGCCAGCCGCAGGTCCAGTGATCATGCTCGACAGCGAGCGGCCGTCGATAAGGTCCTCGCATGCGATGGTCACCGCATCCACGTCCTGAAGGGTGCGGCCGGCGTCGGTGAGGGCCGCGCTGACGCAGGAGAAGATCAGCTCGGGGAGCGCCCGGCGGCGGTCGGCACTGGTGAGCTCGAGGGCGATGCCCTCGACGGCGACGGCGTAATGCTGACTCACGCGATCACGCTATCCCCACGTCTTGATAACGGTCAACGTATGCGTTGATATCGTGTTTCACCTGACGGAACTGCCTGCCGGGCCGAACATGCCTGCCGTATCACGCCGCTCCGAGGAGTGTCATGGCGTGCCGCAGGTTGCAGGGCGCGCCGGGCCGCCGGTGCTCCCAGACCTCGTCGATGCGCTTGCCGCGGCGATGCAGCATGAGGTTGAAACCGGTGATGATCGCGTACTTGTACAGCGACAGCGCCTCGAACCAGTCGGCGTGCGGCTGCTCGTGGCCGAGCGCTTCGAAGTACCACTGCTTGAGTTCGTCGGCGTCGGCAAAGGCGGTGGAGGGCCGGGGGACTGGGCCCCACGCGGGCTTGTCGTGGAAGGCCGTGATCCAGCCGAGGTCGTTCAGCGTGGGGCCGATCCCGCACAGTTCCCAGTCGATGACCGCGAGCAGTGCCCCGTCGCGGGAGTACATGAGGTTCTGGAACTGGTAGTCCCCGTGGAACAGGCCGACGTCGAACTGCTCTGGCATAGTCTGAAGCAGCCGCTGGCGGACGGCGGGGGCGAGTGCCAGCAGTTCCTCCCGGTCGGCGGCCCGCTCGGCGAACGTGTCCCAGCGGGTGATCTCGTGCTCAAGCCCCGCGAAGTCGCCGAGGTAGCTGCAGCGCCCGCGCCAGTCGACCTGGTGAACCTGGACCAGCGCACTCATCG
>Ga0070713_100000597_pt1 | contig 22955 bp, 15 predicted proteins | sample LARL82metaG_FD_65465 | JGI IMG/M metagenome (GOLD analysis project Ga0070713, IMG submission 65465) | Corn, switchgrass and miscanthus rhizosphere microbial communities from Kellogg Biological Station, Michigan, USA - LAR L8-2 metaG | ecosystem: Host-associated > Plants > Roots > Rhizosphere ...
AACGACCACCCGCTGCTCGCACGCTATCAGGGAGAATTCTTTTTTCCGGTGATCAGCAATCCGCCGGAAATACGCTTCGGCGGCGACTTCCGCACCCCCACCGACTGGCACGATCCGCTGATTCGCGAGCAGTTCGCAAAGCCGGGCAACTGGGCGCTGTTCACCCTGAACGAGTTCGGAGCCAATACTATCGACGTGCTTGCGCGCAATGCGGATCCTGCACGACCCGGCGGCGGTCATTTGCTCGGCACCGACGAAGCCGGTCGCGACATGGTGGCGAGGTTGCTGTACGGCTTCCGGATCAGCGTGCTCTTCGGACTCGCGCTCACCATCGTCGGCACGGCGCTCGGCGTCGCCATCGGTGCGGTGCAAGGCTATTTCGGCGGAAGGATCGACTTGTTCACGCAGCGCGTGATCGAGATCTGGAGCTCGATCCCGGAGCTGTACCTGCTCATCATCATCGCGTCGCTTTTCGAGCCGTCGCTGCTGCTCTTGCTTGGTGTGCTGGCGCTGCTCGGGTGGATGAATCTCTCGGACTACGTCCGGGCCGAGTTCCTGCGCAACCGGAACCTCGAGTTCGTGCGCGCGGCGCGGGCGATGGGGCTGTCCAACTGGCAGATCATGCGGCGCCATATCCTGCCCAATTCCATGACGCCGGTGATCACGTTCCTGCCGTTTCGAATGAGCGCCGCGATTCTGGCGCTGACGTCGCTGGATTTCCTCGGACTGGGCGTGCCCGGGCTGCCTTCGCTGGGCGAGCTCCTGCGCGAGGGCAAGGAAAACCTGGACGCGTGGTGGATCGCCGCGCCGACCTTCGTGGTCCTGGTACTGACCTTGCTGTTGCTCACGTTCATCGGCGACGCCTTGCGCGACGCGTTCGACACGCGGAAGTCCTGACCATGCCGTCGTCCGCCGACATGACCACCCCGTTGCTCGCGCTCGACCAGTTCTGCGCGCGCTTCGGCCCCGATCGCGTGGTCGATCGTGTGTCGTTTAGCATCGGCATCGGTGAGAAATTCGGGCTGGTCGGCGAATCGGGGTCGGGCAAGTCGGTGACGGCGCTGTCGATCCTGAGGCTGACCGAAGGAGCGAGCTTCGAAGGCCACATCCGCTTCGAAGGTGTGGACCTGCTTTCGCGCAGCGAGCGCCAGCTACGAGGGCTGCGCGGGAAAGATATCGCCATGATCTTCCAGGAGCCCATGACCGCTCTCAACCCGCTCTACGGCGTGGGCAGCCAGATCGCCGAAGTGCTCGAGCTGCACGAGGGTCTGCGGCCCAACCAGGCGCGAGCGAAGGCGGTCGAGCTGCTGGCGCGCACCGGTATCCCCGAGCCGATGCGGCGCGCGGAAGCCTTCCCGCACCAGCTTTCCGGAGGGCAGCGTCAGCGGGCGATGATCGCGATGGCGCTGGCGTGCAACCCGAAGCTGCTGATCGCCGACGAGCCCACGACCGCGCTCGATGTCACTGTGCAGGCGCAGATCATCGCACTGCTCGACGACCTGCAGCGCGAATTCGGCATGGCGATCCTGTTCATTACCCACAATCTCAACCTGGTTCGACGCTTCACGCATCGCGTCGGCGTCATGGAGCGCGGAAAGCTGGTCGAGCAGGGACCGACTGAGGAGGTGTTTGCGCATCCGCAACATCCGTACACCGTGCGGCTGATCAACAGCCGCCCGCGCCGCGCGGTCCAGGCGCTGGGAGAGGACGCGCCGGTGCAGGTGGCGATGCGCCGCGTCGACGTCAATTTCGTGACGTCGCAGGGATGGTTCTCGCGTCGAAGCTTTCATGCGGTGCGCGATGCGACGCTGGATCTGCGCCGCGGCGAGACCATCGGCATCGTCGGCGAATCGGGCTCGGGCAAGACCACGCTCGGTATGGCGCTGCTCGCCTTGCAGCCAGTCAGCCGCGGTGAGATCTATCTCGACCAGGGCCGGCTCGACGGCGCCGATCGGACGACGCTACGAGCGATGCGGCGGCGCATGCAAGTCGTGTTTCAGGACCCGTTCGGCTCGCTAAGCCCGCGTATGACAGTCGAGCAGATCGTCGGTGAAGGTCTCGAGGTGCATTTTCCCGAACTCAGTGTTGACATGCGGCGCCGGCGCATCATCGACATGCTCGGCGAAGTGGGGTTGGTCGAATCGCGCGGTCTCGACAATCTGCTGGGACGCTACCCGCACGAATTCTCGGGCGGACAGCGCCAGCGCATCGCGATCGCCCGTGCGGTGGTGCTTCATCCCGAGGTGCTGGTGCTCGATGAACCGACTTCAGCGCTCGATGTGTCGGTGCAGCAGCAGGTGCTGCAGCTGCTGAGCGATCTTCAGCGCAAGTACGCGATGAGCTATGTGTTCATCAGTCACGACCTTGCGGTCGTGCGCGCGATGGCGCATCGTGTTCTGGTCATGAAAGACGGGGTGATCGTAGAGCAGGGCGACGCGGAAGCCCTGTTTGCATCACCGCAGCAGCCGTACACGCAAACGCTCCTGAAGGCGGCAGAGTTCGCCTGACCGCAGCTGCGACGAAGTCAGGTTTTCACGGCGCGTGCCGCGGCCGAGACCGCGGCTCGCAGCGCCAGCAGATAGCTGTCCACACCGAATCCAGAAATCTGGCCGAGGATGATCTCGGCGAACACCGACTTGTGGCGGAACTCCTCGCGCGCGTGGATGTTGGACATGTGGAGTTCGACGACGGGTACGGTGAGGATCGCAAGCGCATCGCGGATGCCGTAGCTGTAGTGGGTCCACGCGCCGGCATTGAGCATCACGCCCGCAACGCCGTCGCGGTACGCCTGGTGGATGTGCTCGCACATTTCGGCTTCACTGTTGGTCTGAAAGCTCACGACCTCGACGCCGAGCTCCTTGGCCAGCGCCTTGAGTTGAGCATCGATCTGATCCAGCGTGATCGTCCCGTATTGCTTGGGATCGCGCTTGCCGAACATGTTGTGATTTATGCCATGCAGCATCAAGAACGTTTTCATGACCTTCCTTTCCCTCACGCGGTATGGTCCGCCGTCAAGCGGGGCGGGTGATATCGACGATCACGCCGCTGCGCCCGGCCTCAGCGATCGCCTCGGTGACACGAAGATTCTGAAGCCCGTCGAATGCGCTGACCAGCGGTTGCGCTTCGCCACGGACCACGCGACCGAAGTGCTCGATCTGGTGCGCGAGCGGGTCGTCGCGCACAATGTCGGCGACATCGACAGCGAAGGGCTTCCACCAGGAGCGGTCCTCGGCCCTCGCGTAGGTTTTCAGCCGCATCGTCGGTATCGAAAGCGAGCCGTAGGTGCCTGCGATCACGTAGCAATCCTCGTCGGGGTAGCTCGAGTAGGCCTTGTTCTCCCGCGACGTCTGCTCCCAGCTGCGCGCGCACGCGGCGGTATCGGAAAGCATGAACGTCCCCAGCGCGCCGTTCGCGAAGCGCAGGCTGATCGCGACGGTGTCCTCGACCTGAAAGCCACGCGTGGCATTCGATGCGAACGCCTGCACGGCGACGATGTCACCGCAGAGCATGCGCAGGTTGTGCACTTCGTGAATCATGTTGATAAGGATTGGTCCGCCGCCGGCCTCGTGGCGCCACGGCGCATCCGCGAAATACGCGTCGGGCTTGAAAAAGACCGCGCTACCCATCACCGCCACGAGCTTGCCCAGCCGGCCCTCGTCGATGAGCTGCTTGGCGCGCGCCATGATCGGACTGTGCGCGCGATGATGGCCGATGAGCATTCGCGCGCCGGCGCGTTCGGCGGCCTGCACCAGGCTCTCCGCTTCGCGGACGGTGGGCGTGATCGGCTTTTCCAGCAGCATCGGGACGCCGGCGGCGATGGACTTGAGTGCGTGCTCGAGATGCAGCGTATTGGGGGTGGCGAGAATCACGCCGTCCGGGCGATCCTTGGCGAATAGCTCGTCGAGCGAGGTATAAAGCGATACGCCGGCGTTGGCAGCTGCCATGCGAGCAGCGGGCGCGGGGTCGACTATCGCGGAAAGCTTGCAGGTCGGGCTTCGCTGCATAACGTCCATGTGCGCGAGCCCGATGTAGCCCGCGCCCGCGACTGCGATCCGTGTCCTGGTCATGCAAAATGCCTACGCACCAAGGATGGGACTTTCGGTGGCGGACCAAGAGCTTGCGCATCGCGCGAAGGCTGCTTCCGCCGCGAGTGGGACGCCGGACTCCGCGACCGCGGAGTCCGGCAAATGGCGCGACTATGCTTTGGCGAGTCTCGCCCCTGCGATGGTTTGTTCGCGCATGCGATCGTATTCCTCCTTGGGTACCGGAGTGGCCTTGGGCTCGCCCAGGTCGTTCAGGTGGATGCGATACGTTTCGCGCGCGCTGAACGCCGCGATCGCCGAGATGATCGTGATCCCGAGGGTCCAGCACCCGATGGTGAACGGGATGTTGGTCGATCCCGGGGGCGCTACGCTCGCGAAGAACGCCGGCAGCAGCGCGGTGATGAGCGTTCCGATGTTCTGCGAGATTGCCATCGCCGAAACGCGCGAACGGGTCGGGAAAAGCTCGGGATAGAAGCTCGGGAAGATCGCGTTGTAGCCCTGATACACGACGCCCCACATCAGAAGAGACATCGCAATCGCAAGCGGAACGTTGTGGATGCTGATCGCGTACAGATAGGCGAACGACAGCAGTCCCGAAACGATCGCGCCGACGATGACGGGCGGCCTGCGACCTATCTTGTCCGAGAGGTTGCCGACGAACGGGATGACCACCACGGCAAGAATATTGCCCAACACGGGAATCCACAGGTAGACGTCCTTGCTGAAGCCGACTCCGTAGCCCGGTTGCACCGCATACGCCGCACCGAAGATCGACGTGACCACGGGAATGACGTTCATCAGCGACATGCAAATCACCCGGATCATGTCCTTCCAGCTGTTCTTGAACGCCTGGACGATCGGCGCGCGCGGAACGTCGCCGTGCGCGCCTTCCTCGGCGAACGCGGGCGTTTCGTCGACTTCGCGGCGAATGATGTATCCGGCGACGATGACGAAAAAGCTCAGCAGGAAGGGTACGCGCCAGCCCCAGCTGTTGAAGTCATCCGCGGGAAGGTAATGCGCGAGCGGGAGGAAAACCGCGGCCGCCAGGATCTGGCCGGCCTGCACTCCCTGCAACGTGAAGCTGGCGAAAAAGCCGCGCCGACCGAACGGCGCATGTTCGAGAATCATCGAGCTTGCGCCGGAGATCTCGCCGGCCACTGCGAACCCCTGGATGAGACGGAGGATCACCAGCAGCGCGGGCGCGTACCAGCCGACCTGCTGATAGGTGGGCAGGATACCGACCGCCATGGTCGAGAATCCCATCAGGAACATGCATACCAGCAGCACGGTCTTGCGGCCGTGCGTGTCGCCCCAGTGCCCGAGAAAGAATGCACCGATGGGCCGCGCCACATATCCAACGCCGTAGGTCGCCAAGGACGCGACGATGGCGACCTTGGGGTCGCTGGACGGAAAGAAGATCTGCGGAAAAATCAGCGATGCGGCGGTCGCGTAGATGAAAAAGTCGTAGTACTCCAGCGCCGAGCCGATCCATCCGCTCGCGGTTGCCTTTTTGGTCTGATGGGTGCCGTGTGGCTCGTGGTCCGCGGAACTGGCCATTTAGAATTCTCCTAGACGATTGATCGAGTTGGGTCTGGGCCCAGGTCACACTCTTTCAAACTCAATCGAACCACGCTGAATCCCCCGGTCCACGACGCGTCCCGCACTCGAAAACGCATCGCGGGTGGCTCGATCGCCGGCACGCCGTGCCGGCTGTTTTCGATGATACTCCGCCCGCGCCGTTTTGGAACGCGATTTTGTACCACCCGGTACAGATTACCGAAAGCTCCGCGCACGCGCACTGGCGACCGCGAAAGGCATGGTGGCTCTTAACAACGTGCGACGGTTCGGGTCTAATGCTCGGCGTACGCTCCAGTCCGCCATAGCGGCCCCGCAGGTCGGGCATGGGATGCGCGCGTTTGGATATCACTCGTCGGAGGAATTCATGATCAGCGGCAAGACCACCTTGATCGCCCACCTGGGCTATCCCACGGAGTCGTTCAAGGCTCCAATGATTTACAACCCGTGGTTCGACAAGCAGGGGATTGACGCCGTGGTGGTGCCGATGGGGGTCATGGCCGACGATTATCCGCAATTTCTCAAGGCGCTGTTTCGGCTGACCAACATTCGCGGAGCGCTGGTAACGATGCCGCACAAGGTGACGACGGTCTCGCTGCTCGATGAAGTGACGCCCACGGTGCGCATCGCCGGATCGTGCAATGCGATCCTTCGCCGCCCCGATGGTACGTTGCTGGGCGACATGTTCGATGGCGCGGGATTCGTTCGGGGGGTCCAGCGCAAGGGACGCGAGCTCACTGGCGCACGCGTGCTAGTGGTGGGAAGCGGCGGCGTCGGATCGGCGATCGCGGCGTCGTTCGCGGCGGCGAAGGTTGCTGAGCTTGGCGTGTTCGACGCTCATCAGGCGATGGCTGATGCGCTTGGATCCAGGCTGCGCGAGCACTACCCGAAGCTCAAGGTGACCACTGATACCAAGGACCCCGCCGGATACGACGTGGTCGTGAATGCGACGCCACTGGGCATGAAAGACGGCGATCCGCTGCCGATGGATATCTCGCGTATCGACGCGCGCACCTTCGTCGGCGAGGTTGTGATGAAGCAGGAGATGACGCCGTTCCTTCAGGCAGCGAAGGCGAAGGGGTGCCAGATCCAGGTGGGCACCGACATGCTTTTCGAGCAGATACCCGCCTATCTTGAATTCTTCGGCTTCGGCACTACGACTCCCGAGGAATTGCGTGCGGTCGCGATGATCAAGTACTAGCAGGCACCGTTGCAAGGGATTTGACGTGCGAATTCTCGTGCTGGGCGGAACCCGGTTCCTCGGGTCCTTTTTTGCCGAGCAAGCGCTTGCACGAGGCCACGAGCTGACGCTGTTCCATCGTGGCGTATCGAATGTAGGCGATCTTGCTGGCGCGCGGCAGCTGCGTGGCGACCGCCGCGATGGTCACGCGCTGCTGGCGGGGCAGGCCTTCGATGCCGTCGTCGACACCAGCGGCTACACGCCGGGGGTGGTCGGTGACGCCGCGCGCACGCTCGTGCCCAGTGTCGAGCATTACATGTTCGTCTCGAGCGTTTCCGCGTACGCGAATCCGGATCGCCGCGGACTGGTCGAGGAGGACGCACTCCTCGAGCTGCCTCCTGCGATAGAAGCGGCTGCGACGCAGGATCTGCACTGGACGCTCGATCTTCAGTATTACGGCGGACTCAAGGCCGCCGCCGAGCGCGTGGTGAGCGCGTCGTTCGGGTCGCAACGCACGACGATCGTGCGCCCCGGTCTTATCGTGGGCCCCCGCGATCCCTCGTATCGATTCATGCATTGGGTCGAGCGCCTCGCCACGTCGGACCGCGTGCTGGCACCTGCTCCCGCCATCGCGCCGGTGCAGATCGTCGACGCGCGCGACCTCGCGACGTTCATGCTCGGCCTCGTCGAGCAGCGTCGCGCCGGAGTCTTCAACGCCTCCGGCGATTCCATGACGATGTCAGCGACTCTGGCTTCCATTGCGGAGGGCGTGCACTCGCGAGCGACGCTGACGTGGGTAGGGCCGGAATTCCTGGTGGAGCAGGGTGTCGAGCCCTGGACCGGGTTGCCCCTGTGGCTGCCCGTCGGATCCCGTGCCGAGGGGATTAATGAAGTGTCGAACGCGCGCGCGCGTGCCGCGGGCATGCCGCAACGGTCCGTCCGCGATACCGCGCGGGACGTGCTTGCTTGGCTGCGCGCACTGCCGGTCGATGCCCAGCCGAAGCGCGTCTCGCTAAGGATCGAGCGCGAGCGTGAATTGCTCGCGTTGTGGGACGCGCGCGGCGCGACCAGCTAGTCCTTTGCATCGCACGCGTTGCGATTTGACCGCCTACGGCAACGTAGGAAGGTCTTCCTGGCTCATCGCCTCCAGTCCCACAGCGGAATCAGACCCCGCCGACAGTCTCGACGAGTGCGAAAGTTCATAGTGACATCGCCGGCGTCGGGGCTCGTATCGAGTTCCGTCGCCATTTCGATAACCGCTTTGAAAGGAGCCCTTATGCACCGTCCATACCGAACGCTTGCTGCTTCGCTCATCGCTGCGGGACTGATGATGTCGTCGGCCGTCGCGAGCGCAGCCGTCAACGTGGAATTGGGCATCGGTCCGCCGCCGCCACGGTATGAAGTGGTGCCAGCGCCGCGCTCTGGGTACGTCTGGGCGCCAGGATATTGGGACTACGCGGGCCACAATCACGTCTGGCGCAAAGGACACTGGGAGCGTGAGCATCATGGCGAGCATTACGTCGCGGGTGGTTGGTCGGAACATGACGGCAAATGGCACCTGGACAGGGGGCACTGGGATCACTAGTCGCTGATCCCTGCGCCGCAAATTGCAATCGCCGCGCTTTTGCGCGGCGATTTGCTTTTTCATGACCGCGCTCGCAAACACGTCGCATTATCCTGCATATCCGCGCGGATGATCCCGTTGCCATCGCCAGGTGTCGGCGCACATTTGACGCAGATCACGCGAGGATTTCCAACCCAGCAATCGGGCTGCGAGTGACGCATCCGCATAGCAGCTGGCGACGTCGCCGGGACGGCGATCCACAATCTCATAGGGAATCCGCATCCCGGAAACGGCCTCGAAACTGGTCACCAGTTCGAGCACGCTGTGGCCCTGTCCCGTTCCCAGATTGACGGCGAATAGTCCGCCGTCGTTGCGCAGCTTGGCTAAAGCGGCGGCGTGCCCGGAGGCGAGGTCGACGACATGGATGTAATCGCGCACGCCGGTGCCGTCGGCCGTGGGATAGTCGCCCCCGAAGACGTTCAGTTTCGGATAGGTGCCGGCGGCGACGCGCGCGACGAAAGGCATGAGATTGTTCGGCGTTCCCCGCGGCTCTTCGCCGATCGAACCGCTCTCGTGCGCTCCAACAGGGTTGAAATAGCGAAGCAGCGCGATACGCCAGTCTGAATCCGAGTGAGCCAGGTCGCGCAGAATATCCTCGATCATCAGCTTCGTGCGCCCATAGGGATTGGTAGCACCCAATGGATGGTCCTCGGTCAACGGGAGACGCTGCGAGTCCCCATAGACGGTCGCCGAGCTGCTGAACACGAGCGTGTGGATTCCAGCCTTTTGCATGGAATCGAGTAGATTGATGGTGCCCGCCACGTTGTTCCGATAATAGAGCAGCGGCCTTGCGACTGATTCCCCCACCGCTTTCAGGCCGGCGAAGTGAATCACGGCCTCGACCGACTCGCGGGCGAAGACGCTGTCGAGCAGCAGGGGATCGCGCACATCGCCCACAATCGTGGTGACATGCTTCCCGGTGATACCTTCCACGCGGCTGATGACCTCGATGCTGCAATTGGACAGGTTATCGAGCACGATGACTTCCTCACCAGCATTGAGCAATTCAACACATGTGTGGGAGCCGATGTAGCCGGCGCCGCCCGTGAGAAGTATGGCCATCAGTCAAAGTCCTGTTCAGTGCATGCATGCCCGCCGAATCTGCGGACTCGAGCATTGGGACCTGAATTATGCTGGCATTCTTTAGCCAACGCTTCGTGAAGCTGGCTGACCCGTGTCTGAAGATCCTAAGGTCAAGGATCTCGTTTCGAGTGCGACACGTGGCATCCCGGCAAGCGGGTGCTGCACCGTGACGGCGTATTCCCGCGACTAGCGCCGCGACGCAGTCACTGCAAAGTCGCGACGCTGTTCCAGGCTGGACGGCGATCACAGTAGGGTGAGATGCGGCCGCTGGCATCGACTCGATTCAGCATCGCCTCCACCGGGACGCGCAGGCGTTCACCATAGGTCGCATACGCGCCGAGCGCGCTCTGGCAGGTGCGATCGAGGTTGCTGGTGAGCGCGACCTCGACGAAAAATGCCCTCGTCGCGTCGTTGTCGCGCCCCGTCAATGCGCTCGTGATCGCCAGAATATCCCAGTCGCCAAACCGGGCCGACCTTCGCGCGCCGCTGACATAAAGTGCATAGACGGCAAGCTGGCGGGCGACCTCAGGCTGAACGGGGTTTGTCCGTAGATGCAGCCACGCGAGATAAGCCGCGATATCGGGATCTCGCGGGTTTGCGGCGAAGGCGCGGAGCTGCGTGTTGATGGCCTCGGTCAATCGCCCGGAGGCGAACGAGCGCCTGGCGTCCTCGTGCAGACGGCGTGCATGAATGGGCTCGATGTCCGATGCGGGGATCGACACCATGTCGCTGGTCCAGTTTGCATTCGCGGCCTCGACGAGCAACTGCTGCTGCGACCGGTAGGTGGCGTTCGCGGCGAGTCCCAGCACACGCGCGACGTCCGGTTGGGCCTGCGTCGCCACGCGCGGAACCACTTCCGCCAGCATGCGACGAGCCTGCATCGCGAGCACATCCTGCGCTACTCCATCGGCGCGCATCTCGGCGTCCACGCCTTCCACCGGGGTCGACCCGGGAGCGGGCGCAATGGCAAGCGGCGCGTCGCCCGCGCGCGCAGCGACGATGGTTGGGGAAGCGGGCAAGATGACGGGCGCCGCCGTGACCGCGTTAGTGACCGCATGGTTCGAAGCATTTGCCTGCGCAGTGGACGCTACACCAATGGCTGGATCGTCGACGCGCGGGGATGACCGCACTGTGGGTGCGGATGCCACTGACGACGGCGGCTGCAACACGCGACGCTCTTCGACCGGCGCGGGTGCACTCTCGCGACGGCGCAGCATATTGCCGAGGTTGGCCAGAAATGCCTGCCAGCCGCCCGATGCGCGCGGTGCCTGCGAATTCCCCGTGGCTGGCGCCGGCAATGGCGCGGCATGATGCGGCTCACTTGCGGTCTTGCTGGCACCGTCGGCATTCGCAGGCGCAGCTGCCGCGACGTTGCGCCGCTCTGGCATCGAATCTGACGCGGGTGCTTGGGCCGCCGCGTTCGCTGGCGCTTCCGACCCGATGCGATGCGCATCTTCCGCAGGTTCGATGGGCACGACCAATGGCGGCACGGCATCGTGTGAAGGTGCCCGTGTTCGCCAGTCGGCGTTCGGAGCAGCGAGCGGCGTCGTTGCGACCCGCGCGCGGTCCTGCGGGACCGATGAACGCGCGATCGGATTCACGGATGCGGCCACGGGCGCCATGCTCGCGCCATGCGGGCGCTTGGATTTGGCGACCTGCGTCTGCGAGGCCGGCGGATGGGCGCCCGATCCCTGAGCGGCGCTTTTCGAAGCCGTCCGTGCAGCGAGCGACGATGATTTCGTTCGTGCGGGGGTACCTCGAGACGCTGCCGCCGTGCGCTCCGCAAGCAGTGCTGCGTGCGCGGCAGCGGGTTCCTTTTCGGCGTATGCCTTGGCGTCCGACGGGTGCTGTTCGGTCGCCAATGCCGGAGCCACGGACGCTTGCGCTGCATTCACCGCTGCCGCGGGATCCGGCGTGGTAGCCGACGCCGGCGCCTCAGCTGAGGCCGCCTGCTGCGCCGGATTGGCGGCGGCATCGGCGCGCGGCGCGTCCGGTGCGCTCGCGGCCTCGGGTGCACTGACGAGGTGGTCCAGGGAGTCGGAGTGGCCGATGAACGATGGCATGGCCAGCGCCGCCAATGCACCGACCACTGCGACTACCGTCGCACGCCACGCCGCGCGTCGCGGCGGCATCGCAACCTGCGCAGCCGGAACCGGCAGCGCCGCCACCCCGCGCACGACGGTCACCGACGTCGGTACCAGCGTTCGCGTGACGGTACGCACGGGCCTGGGCACCCTGATCGAATGAATCGAGGGTGCAATACGCGTCATCGGCGTGGTCGGCGCGCCGACCACGTCAGCCGGAACGTCGTGCGAAAGCTGCCAACCCTTGTCCAGCGAGCCGACGAGATCATGCGCACCCAGGCGCACGTCGGTGTAGTCCATGAGCTGCTGATGCGGACGCCAATGCGGCAGGTCGCGATCGTGGCACTCGCGCAGCCGGAAGATCAGCGTTCGCGCATCGTCGAAACGCTGGGGTGTCCAGCCGGTCTCCCCCGTGGGGAAATCGCCTGGAAGGTAGCGCTTGAGCATCGCCGCGAGGCTGTACAGATCGCAGCGCCAGTCGAGGTCCTTGGTGGGCTGGAGATCGCCGGCGCGTCCTGCGTCGAGCGCTCGCAGCAGCCGGGGCGACTGATAGTCGTAGTCCTTCTGCCAGCCGATGGGCAATGCGCTCGAGAGATTCTCGCCGGAGACGACCGAGAATGCGAAATCGATCAGCGCGAGTCTCTGGAAAATCGGGAAAAGCGCCTCGCCCGCGTCGGGATCGAAACTCGGCGGCCCGTAGGGAATGCAGATGTTGTCGCCCTTGATGTCCAGATGCACGAGGCCGAGCGAATGGATCTCGTCGAGCGCAGCGAGACAGCAGTGCGCCAGCGACCACCAGTGCGCGCAATCCTCGAAGATGTGGCGATAGGAAGCACCGTCGCGCGACACCGGCAGCAACGTCGCCCATTGATCGACGGTGACGCCGGCGTCGTAGGTCTGGACGAGTCGTATGCCTCCCTGCGCGCCGCCGTCGAACTGCACGACGTTGGGCACGCAGTGGATACCGTGCCCGATCAGGCGCGCAAGAATTCGCCATTCACGCTCGGTCCACTGGCCAAAGTCGGCATCGCTGGTTGCCAGGAAGCGCTTGGTATATCGGCGACGCTCCCCCGGCGCAACGGCCTCGCGATAGACCTCGACGTGTTCGCCAGTGGCCATCTTCAGCCGGCCGCGCCCAAAAACATGTTCGTTTTGCGACGTCATCATGGTTGCCCCATCGCAGTGTGAAGAAAGATGGTGTCGGGAAGCCGCTGTGCAGTGACGCGCTCCCCAGCCAGCCAGACCATCGCGCCCGCCGCCAAACCGATCACCACGGCGAGCGCAAACAGACGTACCAGATGCCGCTGCCTTCGCGCGGTCCGATGGACGACAAGCACGGTCGCGTCGTCACTGCTCCCACGTTCGCGCACGAATTCGACGAGACGCGCGCAGCGCGTCGCAAGGGGAACCGTGCCGCGCAGCAGGCGGGCGATGTCGCGTGGCGCGGCATGCCTGTGCACTCCATCGCTGCACAGGAGCAGCATCTCGTCGCGACCCAAATCCACGTCGCGGACATTGGGCGCGTCGACGGCTCCATTGCCAACCATGCGCGCGGGATCGTCGAGCGATGCGCCGCGCGGCGGCCGCTCGCTGAGGTGTCTGTAGGTGTCGTCGCGCGTGAGCAGCTGCGCTGATCCACCGTGCTCCGGGCTCACGCGGTAGACGCGGCAGTCGCCGACCCATGCGACCAGCCATCGTGAGAGCGATGTTCCGGTTCCAGCGCAAAGCGCGACCGTCGCCGCGCCCTTGGCATCGGTTCGGCTCGCAATGCAGCGGCGCACCGCGCGATCGGCATCGAGCACGGCGGCACGCACGGTGTCGGCGTCCAGAGCGACGTGTTCGAGTGTTTCATGCAGGCGGCTGACGAGTTCGCTGCTCGCTCGCGACGCCATGGCGCCCAGGCTGACACCGTCGGCCACGACGAACAGGGGCGCGCGACCATCGAGCGTGCTATAGCCGTCCTCGTTGACCGCGTGGAAGCCGCCACGCGAGGACACGACCGCGGCATCGAGATGCACCGGGCCCCTCGTATACGCGGCCTCGCGCACGAACGCCGCGTCGTCCGGTCGGACCGGTTCACGCGATCGATGGGCGAGACGGGAATCCATTCCTGTTTTCACATCCTGTGGTTCGCGGCGTTTGGTGTCATGGTGTATGCGAAAGCGTCAACGCGCACGCCGACGCCGAGCCATCGCTTCCGAGAATGAGCGTCTGCCCGGGCTTCCACCGGAACTGCGTTCCCGGCCCGTGCGCCTTTCCATCGACGCTCACGCCGTTGTCGCCATGCACGACGATCTGTGCTCCGGAGTCGTCGAGCGCGACGATCTCGAAGTGCCGACCTGAAACGTCGGCATGGGCCCAATCGATCACCAGCGCCTGGTTGCGCGAGCGCCCGACGCGGAATGGAAGCGCGGCTGCGGCGACGTCGACGCTTCGCGAACCCGAAGCCATGCGGGCAGTGATGGTCAACACGCCGTCGCGGCGTCGCGGCGGCGCGATCGGTGTCACCGGGGTCAGAGGCGCGGCCGCGCCTGCGGACGCACGGGCCGCCGCGACAGCGGTGGCCGGGCGCAGTGAAAGTCGCGGGTACTGCCGCGCATCGCCCTGAACTTGCGCGGAGAGAACGAGCGACGCGCCGTGACCGAGCTCGATGGGCGGCGGCGGTGTCACGCCCTGCGGCACCTGATGCGAACGAGCGATCGTCCCGTTTGGCGATTCGACGCGGATTCCGTTGGTCGATCCCGTGTCGGCCACCCACCAGGCTCCCTTGTCGAACCACAATTCGCAATGCCGGCGGCTCGCGTAGGCGCCGTTGACCACGATGTCGCAGCCTTCGCCCTTGCCGACGGCATAGCGCCGGCCTGCTGCCACCGATGCCAGCTCGAGGCTTCGCACGCCGTCGGCATCTTCGACGTCGATCGCGACCGCGGGCGCGGCGAGGGGGGTCGGGGCGCTTCCCGCTCGCCGAGGAGCCTTCTGATCGGCCGGCGAGGGTGCATCCAGCTGCGACCAGCGCCCCAGGAGCGTGACACGATAGGGGCGCGCAGCGCTGCTCGGAGAGCCACGGCGCAGCTCGGTGAGCAGTTCGACGTAACGATCCCGCTCGTCGGAGTCGTCGGCTTGCTGCGTGGCGTTGAGTCCGGCGAATTGCGAGAGATCGATCGCGCTCGCATTGCGCAACCCGGCGATCACCTCCCTCGCCAGATAGTGCTTGATCTGCTCGGGCTTGAACTCGGCAATGAATCTTCGCAACAGTTCGTGGTGCTCGTCGGCTTCCTCGCACTCGACCTCGATCGAGCTGAGCAGGTAGCGGTCGCGCTCGGCGATCGCAAGGTGCAGGCGCAGTTGCGTCGTCACGAATTGCTCGAGCTCTTCACGGATCGCTCCGATCAGGGTGCGGTACGGGCCGAGAGCCTCCGGGTCGGCCGGCGTCGCGGCGCGCTTGGCGCCGGGCGCGCGCATCCGGGGCTCGAGCATGTCGGTGCCCGGCGCGCTTGCCGAGCCACGCACCCGGCCGTGATCGACCTTGTTCGCCTTGTTCACCATCCAGCTCTTGAGCTTCATGATTTGTGCTCCTTGCGCGCCTGACAGGCGCTAACCTCGATAGGCGATGACCAGCGTGACCATCGGCCCTTCTCGATCCAGCGCGCGAATCCGCGGCGGCGATGGCAGGCCATAGCGGTCCGACAACTGCGCGAGAAAACGGCTCCACGCCGGCTGGATGACATCGCCCGCAACGACGCGGCGCTGGAGTTTCGGCAACGAGAGCTCGATCAGCACCGCGATCGACGAGACATCTCCGACCTGCACGATGGCGCGACGCAGCGCGTCTTCCATGTCGGCGAGGCAGGTGGCGAACGCGCCATCGAAGGTCCACACCAGCGGCCCGCCGATATCTTCCGCGGGTTGCGGTGGCGAACGCTTGCGAAGCAAGCTCATTTCGCGCCCTGCGCGACGCGCATCGGGTTCGCCAGCAGACCGGCGTGGCGCCCGGCGATCTGCATCGCGATTTCGGCGGCAGGGTTGGGTCCATGGTCACCCGCACCATGTACACGTCCCGTGTCGGCCAGCCAGTTGCGCTCGGTGAGCACGCCGATCACCTTGTTCCAGCGCGGATCCGCGGGATGCGACCGGTACGCAGCCACGTACCACTTGTAGGGGCGCAGCGGTCCGCAGGCATCGCGGTCGCGTCGCGGCGGCGCGGCGGCTGCGGAAGCGCATAGCGCAGCGAGGTCGTCGAGCGAGCGATCGTCGTTGGGAAAGGTCGGCGTTCCGGTCTTGCCCGCGATCCAGTCCATCTGCGCGCAGCTTCGCGCATCGAACACCTGCTCGCACGCCAGTCGCGCCGTACCGGCGCGGTGACTGAACGACATGCCGCTGAGGATCACCTCGGCGGCCTCGCGAGCGATGACATTCGGATGGGCGTCGGCGACGCTCCAATCCAGCACCGCATGGTCCCCCGCACCGGTTCCGCGCACGGCCTCGACCAGATGCGGTGCGCGGACCTGCGTCTGACCGTTGGCAGCGGCGGCGAGCATCGCGATCATTCCCGCGGCGCCCAGTGCGCTCGCGCGCGCATGTCCCTGACCCCAGCCCTCGGCGACGATGTCGACCACGACACCCCCGCTGCATTTCTCCCAGTCGTCCTTGCTCAGCCGAACTCCGTCGGGTCCTGCCGCGCATCTGCGAATCTTCGAAGTGTCGAGCGCGATCGCCGGCCGCGCTCGCAACGGCGCACCGAGCTTGCCCTCGAGCGGCTCGGCGAGCAGCCGGCCATAGGGCACGGATACGGTGAGCGGCCGACCCAGGCCGTTGTCGCCGAGGGCATCGTAGGTGCGACCGAACAGGAGGTCGCGCTTGCCGCACTGGTCGCTGGGCAGCGCGCAGTCGGCATTCCATCCGAACGCGGGCGCCATCGCTTGTACTTCCCATGGCCGTGCGCAGGGCGCGAAGCCCTGGTCGGCGCAGAACATGCGGTCGAGAAACCGTGCCGATTCCGATCGCATGAGCTGCGCTCGCAGACTGTCCCTCGACGGCACTGCGGTCGCCGAACGCGCGAGCTCGGCGCGTTCGGCGGCGAGCCAGCGCGCCCCGACCTGTGGATCGGAGAAGAACGCCGCGGCCATGATCGGCTTGATGATCGATCCCGGCATCGCATCGGAGAACACCGCGGGATTGAGCAATGCATCGGGACGATAACGGATCGGATAGGGAAGGCGCTTGTCGCAGTGCGTGGACCGGCCCGGCCCATCGTATTCCTCGCGCGTGCACGGGGAGAGGGCGCCAGCGAGCGCTTCGATCCGACCGCTCTCCACGTCGATGATCGCCACCGCAGCCATGCGCACCATCGCATGCTCGAGCAGGCCGTGACCGACGGCCTGCTCGCCGTCTTCCTTGCGCCGCATGTCGAGCGCGCGACATACGTCGTCGCGTCCGGTGTAGCACGCTGCCGTCTGCTGGGCCAACGCCTGCAACGAAGGGTCGATGGTGAGATCGATGGAAAAGCCGACATCGACCTGCGTTCCGCCGAGGTCGAGGCGATTGGGACCACGGCCGTGGTGCTCACGGGACCCATCTTCAGCGAACGTCTCGGCGGTCTGTGTCGCATACATTGCGCCGGAGGTTCGGTGCAGCGCTTCGAGCGGCTGCAGCATCAGGTCCAGCGAGGGCGGAACCTTCCAGCGATCATCACCGACAGAAGTGTCCGACCCCGGGCCGCCCGCAATCCCGATCACGCTCTGCGCTGCCTGGTCCTGCAAGGCGACCCCACTTAGCTCGGCGCGCCTGCACAGGCGATCCTCCTGTCCGCGCATGCCGCTGAGGAAGTAGGTCGTGCTGTCGTGATCGAAGCCATCGGCCTCGTCTGACTTGCCGAGGTAGATGCAGCCGCGCAGGCCCGACCATGGATTCGAGCGGGCGATGCTGCGCGCGGAGATCTCGACGAACTGATCCGGACGCCAGCGCGACAGCACGCGCTCGACTTCGGTCCCGCGCCATGCGAGCGTGGAAAGCATCCGCGCCTTCGAGCGCGCGAGCGTGGACACCGCGCCTGCGATGTCCACGCATTGCACGGTGAAGCGCACACCGGGATAGTCAGACGATTCGACCGGTGTGCGCAGCGCGGTGGCGACGGCGTCGAACCAGCGTGCGCTGTCGAGCCCGACGGCAGCGCTGACGCGGCGGTTGTCTGCGCTGCTGAAAGCGAGCAGCGCGTTGTCGATCTCGCCGAGCTGGGTGCTCATCCGCGCCGCGACCGAGCGGTTGTCTTCGCTGGCTCGTGACAGCATTCGCCGCATGCTGCTCAACAAGCCGCCGCCTTCCCACGCCGCGCGACACTGCGGAAAGCGCTCGACGAGCGAAGCCGCGGAGGGCGCTCCTGCGCGAACGCTTTCACGGCGGACGATCGCATATTCGAAAGTCTTGAGCGCCGCGACCATGCGCACGCTCACATGCCGATCGCTGTTTTGCGCCGGCTTTGCGCTGTCGTTCTGTCGAGCCGATGCGACGCTCAGCAGAACGCCGAGCAAGACGGGCACGACGGCAGTGCTGGCCAGGATCGCGAGCTGCAGCAGTGTGAGCCGTCGACGTTCAGCCACGGGCCGTCTCGCGCCGCACGTTGACGTTGATGGCCAGACCCAGCATCGCCATGTTGACCAGGAGCGACGTCATCCCGAAGCTCACGAAGGGAAAGGTGACCCCGGTGAGCGGGATCACCGCGAGGTTGCCGGCAACGGTCACGGACAACTGGCAAAGTGCGAGAACGACCCATGCAACGCACAGCCAGCTCACGAACGCCTGGTCATCGTTGCCGATGCGGCCGGCGCTACGGATCAGTCGCGGCTCGCCTCGGGTTGCATCGCCGTGCCTGCCGACCAGCGCATAGAGCCACACGGCGCAGCCGAGCGTCAGCGCCCACGCCGCAGTCCAGCCGAATTCGCCCACCAGCGCGGTAAAGGTGTAGTCGCTCTGGATTTGCGCCGGCACGCCCGCGCACCCGGATGCGTTGCCGAAGCCGCACCAGGGGACTGCGCCCGGACCGAAGCCGGCGGGTGGCGCGGCGCGCTGGAACCAGGTGACCAGCGCAAGCTGGTCGTTGGCAGAAGCAAGCGGCGCCGCGAGATTTTCCAGTCGCGCCGCGCCCACCGTGTCGAGCGAGCCGAATTGAAACAGCGCCACGGTTGTCCCGACGATCCAGGCCGCGAAAAGAACGACGGCGAGCATGCATGCGCTGAACGTGGCGTGCCAGCGCTGATGCACCCACATCGCCACCGATGCGGCGACGAACGCGCCGGCGGCGTATCCGGCGATCAATAGCGGTCCCATGTCGTGCGTGATCACCATCATTCCGACCAGCACGATGACCACGAACATCAGCGGCCAGACGTAGCCGACGAGCGACGCGATCGAACTGCCGCTTCGGGCCAGACGCTCGGTCAACGGTGTGCCGCGCATGAAAAAAAACCAGGCGGCACCGAAGATGAGCCACAGCCGGCCGATCTCGGAGGTGAGTTGAGGGGAATTCGGCAGCAGCGCTCCCATGATGCCGACGATGGCGAGCAGCATCACCAGGAACAGCACAATGCCACCGACGCGACCGACGCGTTTTGCAATGCCGTCGGCGACGCCATCGAATACCGAGAGCGTCCACGAAAGCCAGCGACCGAACGGCTGGCGCACGAAGACGACGATCGACAGCACCATCATCCCGAACCAAAGATGGCCTTGATGGTAGAGAGCGAGATAGCGATTGCCAGGCGGTCCGTTCGCCGACAAATCGAGCACGAGCAAAAAACCGATGCCCGTGGCGAGGATCAGAGCCGGGTAGGCAAAGACCGATGCCGCCCTCTGCGTGCCCGACGCCAGCGGCTTGCGCAACCAGCGCGTGCCCGCGAGGATGACCACCGCCGCGCCGAGCAGCGACACGACGAAATCGGCGGGCGGAGACAGGAAGTCGTCGCTTGGACGGCCCAGCACCAGCGAATGCACGGGGGCAAGCGGCCATGGCACCCTGCCGAGCCACGCGGCCGCGGCCCACACCGCGAGTGCGAGGGCGGTGCCGAGGCACGCGCTGTTTTTTCGGCGGCTGAGGTTGAGCAGCAGCAGTCCTGCAAGTGCCCACGTTGCCCATTGCCATCCGGCGGAACGAAGAAGTCCCCGCATCGCCTCGTTCTTGGCGAGCCGACTCGATGCGGTGCGCGCATCATCCATGAGCGTCGAAGTCGCCGAAAGTGCGGAGCCGAGATCGAGTCCGGGGCAAGCGCGCCTGGATGCGCCTCCGACCGCCGGCAGCGCGGCCGCGCTTGCCAGTGCGGATGTCGCACGCACGCCATCGAGTGCTGCGCCAAGCAGGAGCAGCGCGTTGGCGTAACGCATTTCCCGGCCCGGGATCGAGCTTCGTCCAACGTCGGTGAGCGCGCCCTCCACCTGAGCATAGGCGCACGCCAGCGGAACCGGGCCGCTCGCGCTCGAGGCATCGATGGAATAGCGCTTGATGAAAGGCTGAACCTCGGCGTCGAGCGCCTCGATCGCATTGGCCGCTGCGAGAACGTCGTCATCTCCCTCGCGCGCGTTGCCCTGGAGCTCCGCGATTCGCGCCTGCACCTCCTGCAGCGGGCCGGCAAAGGCTTGCTTCGCGCGCGCGTTGGCGTTTACCAGGAGGGGTGGAATTCGATCGACGCGTGCGGGTGGCACAGGAGCGCGGACCGTGCCGCAGAGTCGAGCGCGCACGGCCGGTTCGGCGAGCGCCCCCTCGCTTGCGCAAAGTCGCGGCAACACCGGATCGGGGAGATCGCGCACGGTGACGATCGCTTCGGCGAAGCGTCCGTCGCGGCCGGTGTCCTGGAACCCGAGCGTCATGAATCGCGGAAGCAGCGCGCCGATCACCATCATGACCAGGATGACTTCGGTCAAGGGCAACCATGCGAAGGTCATGCCTCGCGGCAGCGTACCGGCGATCGGTGTCGTGCTGAGCGCCAAAAACAGCCCTTCTCTGCGAGGCGGCCCTCCCTGGCTGCCTGGAACTCCCCTGGGATCGGTTGATCACGGTGGCGCCGATGACTCGTGGCAGCCGCCCGAGTGTTGTACGACGCAGATTGTGACGCGCAGAGTGTATTCCTTGATACGGATGCCCGGCAAGGCGCGACGGCAGTTGCCGGTTCGATCCGTCAGTACAGCCGGATCGCCACGTCGAAGTACCAGGTTCGACGGATCTCGAGGACGTCGAAATCGCGGGTCAGGCCGGTCGGGAACGACTGGTAGGGCGCCTGGCTTCGCACGACACGTCGTATCGCTTCGTCGAGGGCCGCGACGCCGCTGGATTGAACGATGGTCACCGACTCCACGGATCCATCGCTGCGAATGGCCACTGTCACGAGAGGATCGGTGTGAGGCTGCTTGGCTGCTGCACCGACCGTATCGATGGTCAGGTTGAGCTGGATTTTTCTTTCCCAGGCTTCCGCATACAGGATGATTTCCGCGTTGGGGTCGGTGCGACCGAACAGCCTGTATCGTCGCGCGCTGGTCCACGAAGGTAGCAACGCGGGTGAATTGCGCGCCCCGGCCGATGCGGCGTCACGCCGGTCGGCCTCCTCGTTCAGCTGGCGCCCTATCGCCCGAAGCGTTGCTTCACGTTTGGCGGTTGCAGCTTGCGCTTCGACCTGCGCGGCCTCGAGCTTGGCAGCTTCGGCACGTGCAGCTTCGAGCTTGGCCGCCTCGACGCGCGCAGCTTCCGCCTGAGCGGCTTCGATCTTCGCGGCTTCGACACGCGCAGCTTCCGTCTTCGCGGCCTCGATCTTCGCGGCCTCGACGCGGGCAGCTTCCGTCTGCGCAGCCTCGATCTTCGCGGCTTCGACACGCGCAGCTTCCGTCTGTGCGGCCTCGATCTTCGCGGCCTCGAGGCGCGCAGCTTCCGTCCGCGCAGCCTCGATCTTCGCGGCCTCGATCCGCGCGGCTTCAGCGCGCGCTGCCTCCAGCTTGGCGGCCTCCGCTCGCGCGGCTTCCGCCTGCGCGGCCTCGATTTTTGCTCCCTCGATCCGCGCGGCCTCGGCGCGCGCAGCCTCCAGCTTGGCGGCCTCGATACGCGCCGCTTCGGCTTGCGCGGCCTCGAGCTTCGCGACCTCGACTCGTGCGGCCTCGGCCCGTGCGGCCTCCAGATCGGCAGCCTCGGCGCGTGCAGCCTCCACACGTGCAGCCTCAATACGGGCTGCCTCGACGCGGGCTGTCTCGACACGGGCTGCTTCGAGACGGTCGGCCGCGATTCTCGCACTCTCCTGACGTGCGGCCATTTGTCGCGCCGCCTCCTGCAGTTCTGCCGCCTGCCTTGCAACCGCCGCTTGCGCAGCCTCTTGCCGTGCGGCCGCTTGTCGCGCGAACTCTTGCACGTCCGCGGCCTGGCGTGCCACCACCTGGCGCTCCGCCTCGATCCGGGCTGCCTCCTGACGTTCGGTCTCCCGCCGAGCGGCCTCCCGCCGTGCGGCCTCCGCTCGCGCGATCTCCTCTTGCGCCGCTCGCTCGCGTGCCGTCGCTTGTCGCGCCGCCTCCTGCACATCCGCCGCCTGTCGAGCGGCCCGCTGGCGTTCCGCCTCCAGACGTGCGCTTGGCATCCGCTCCGCTTCCTGACGGGCGGCTTGCTGGCGTGTCGCCTCCTGGCGCTTGGCCTGCCGTTGTTCCTCCAGCATGGAGCGATCGGGCGCGGGTAGTTCAGCGGCTGGCTGGCCGCGCTCCGGTTCGATTCGCGCGCGTGGTTCATCGCCAGCATCTCGAAGCGGTGGGAGCGGAGGCGACGGAAGCGAAAGCTGTGGCGCTGCGGCAATGACGGGCGGTGGGATCGGTGGAGCGAGAGGCACTACCCAGGTCGGCTCGTCGGGGCGCTCCACGGCGATCACAGGTGGCGTCGGAAGCGGTGCGGGCGCGTTGTCAGCGGGGCGATCGCGACTCATCGGTGTTTGCGCGGGGCGCGCACCGGCTGCGGCGTTTGTCCTCGGCGTGGGTGAGGCTTTAGGGGCCTTCCGCGTAGTCGCTGGTGTGGCTGCGCGCGCGGCGGGTGCACGAGGCTCGGCGGGGGCGGGCTGGTTGCTGCTGGCGGCTGGCTGCTCGACGGGTACCTGCTGCGCGAGCTGCTCGATGCGTGCCTGTTGTGGCGGTTGCACGGTGCGTGCTTGCTGTGGCGGTTGCGCGATCGGCGCGGGTGCGGGCCTCGCCATCCCCGCGGACGCTGGCTCTGTCATCGGTGCGGTCACCTGCTCAGTCACCGGCGCGGCTGTCGGCTCAGTCACCGGCGCGGCTGTCGGCTCAGTCACCGGCGTGTGAACCGGCTTCGTGGGCGCAAACTGCGGCGGAACAACGACCACGCGCAAATCAGGAGCTTC
>Ga0070713_100000598_pt1 | contig 22934 bp, 5 predicted proteins | sample LARL82metaG_FD_65465 | JGI IMG/M metagenome (GOLD analysis project Ga0070713, IMG submission 65465) | Corn, switchgrass and miscanthus rhizosphere microbial communities from Kellogg Biological Station, Michigan, USA - LAR L8-2 metaG | ecosystem: Host-associated > Plants > Roots > Rhizosphere ...
GCCGCGGTCGTAGCCGGCGAAGGTGATGCCCACCGGATTGTCGGCGCGCACCGACATCGTCAGCGTCAGGTTGACGCCGAGGATGTAGTCGTAGCCGTGGATCGACGCGCTCTCGTTCCCGTTGCCGAAGTCGCACGTCGTGAACTCGGTGAACCCGTCGAAGTTGTGGTAGCAGAAGTTGAAGCCGTTGTCGTCCGTGATGCTGCCGGTGATGCTCTCCTCGAACTGGTTGGTGTCGCAGTTCTGGCCGTTCGAGTCGCAGGCGCGGACGAGCGCGCTGTCCGGGCTGTCGGCGCCGCGCCACGGCACGCCGTCGATGAAGACGATGCCGGTGCCGGTGCAGTTCGAGTAGCAGCGGAAGAGCCACGGGTTGTTCGAGTCGCCGCTCTGCGTCGTGTCGAACGTCCAGTCCTTCGTCTGCGAGACCGTGCAGCTCTGCGGGCACTGGATGTCGAGCTGCCGCGTGAGCGACGCGTGCAGCGCCCACTCGAGCCGCCAGCCGGCCTGCGGATCGAACTCGGTCGTGTTGCCGTCGACGTGATCGCTCGGGCCGGCGGTGCGCAGGTCGTCCATCGACTGGCTCAGGTTGCCGACGTAGACGTTGATGCCCTGGCCGGCACGGAACGTGTACATCTTTTGCACGCCGGAGTTCGTGTCGAGCAGGTCGACGATGCTCGTGGAGGCGGTCGCAGAGGCGTTCGAGCCGGCGTAGATGTCCTGGACGTTCAGCGGGATCGACGTCTCGTTCGTGACCGTGACGTGGCCCTCGCCGCCGTTCACGGTGATGTTCCCGAGTGTGTTGGTATTGACGAGCGCGCCGACGATGCGGACGATGCCCGACCCGCCGGAGGCCTTCACGTCGGCCATGGTGATCTGGCCGGTGCGGGCGTCGTACGTCGCGGTGATGAGCGAGTCGCCGCCGTTGATCGTGTTCACGGGCAGGTTGACGACCGGGTTGGCGACGAGACCCGCCTGCCAGAGGGCCTGGTAGGCCTGCAACGTGACGTGCAGCAGGCCGCCGAAGACGGGGACGGTGAGGCCGGCCGGCATGTCGACCGACCACGTGGTCGGCGGCCCGACCTCGATCTGCGTGTCGAGGTCGACGGCGGCCGCGCTCACGAGCACGGCGGTGCCGGCCACGATGGAGCTGCGCGGGCCCGGGTCGCCCGGCAGGCCCTTGGCCGGATCGCCCGTCGTCGTCTGGGTCGAGCCGCTGAAGTCGCCGGCGCCGCGCGTCACGGTCAGCGTCTCGTTCGGGACGGTCGGGAAGTGCCCGCCGCCGCCGAAGTCGTAGCTGCCGCTGCAGTCGCCGCTGATCGCGGGCAGGCAGTCGCCGAGGAAGATGATCGACGGGCCGCCGCTGCCACCGTAGAAGCGGTCGGTGTCGCCGGAGTGGCCGAGGAGCGACGACATCGTGAAGCCCGGATACAGGTAGCTCGCGACGAAGGCGACGGCCTGGCCGGCGTTGTTGTCGAGGTTGGCGATGTCGAGCGCGGTGTGCGGGTTGCCGGCCGGGTACACCACGACGTTGTCCCACTCGCTCATCGGCGCGCCGCCCAGGACGGCGGTGCCGTTGAAGCTGACGGCGGCGGCGCCGTTGGGCGCGCTGATCGACACCGAGGCGGCGTAGATCGAGTTCACGATGATGATCGAGCCCTCGTCGTTGACGAGGTCGATCAGGCCGCCGAGGTTGCTCGACGGGCCCGCGAGGATCATGCCCGGGCCGGCCAGCGGCGAGCCGTACTGCGACCCGTACGTGTTGTGGATCGTGACGGTCCCGCCGACGTCGACGCTGTTCTCGGACTTGTTCAAGCCGCCCGGGAGCGATCCGCCGCCCTCGACGACCACGTGCCCGCCGGTGCTGAACGGGACCGTGATCTGGCCGTCGACGACGAGGTAGTTCTTGCTCTTGTTGACGACGTTGATCTGCGGCCCGCCGTGCGCCTCGAGCGTGCCCGAGCCGCTGACGCTCTTCGCGTCGAGGATGATGTTGCCGGCGGCGGCGAACAGATTGCCGATGCGGAGCGCCGGGACGACGCCGGACTGCAGGAACTGGACGAGCAGCGCGTTGTTCGTCGGGTCGCCGCCCGGCGCGCCGTTCACGAAGTTGACCGGGTTGAACAGGCCGTCGTACGTGACCGTGGTCGGCACCGAGTTCGCGTTCTGCGTCCAGTCGACGCCCTGCGTGTCGCCCGTGAAGCCGCTGCCCTTGTCGCCGACGTCGTTGATGGTCAACTCGAGATCCCAGTAGAAGCCGGCGACGACGGTGCCGTTGACGTTGACGTCCGCGGTGATGTCGGAGTGCCCGTCGCTCGAGCCGTCGGTCACCGGGATGAAGCCGAGCTCGTACCCGTGACCCGTGCCGTCGGCGCTCGTCGCCGGATCGTGCGGGTCGGCGCCGATCGAGGTGTTCCGGCCGCTGTGGACCGTGATGCCGTAGATGTTTGTGTGCTGGTTCGTGGCGAAGTGCGAGGTCGCGCTCGCGTCCGGAACCGCGATGACGCCGCGGACGTAGGACTGCGCGCTCGTGATGGCGGTGAGGCTCGTGCTGTTGCTGTTGTCCGAGCTGTCGCCGCTGCGGATGTTCACGTTGCCGAGCGCGTAGACCTGCGCACCGGAGCCGACGTTGATGGTCTCGTTCGTGGTCAGGTCGAGCGTCGTGTTCGCGAAGCCGACCGCCGCGAGGCCCCACGTGGAGGAGTCGGACTCGAGGTTGCCGACGACGATCGTGTAGGTGCCGATGCCGGCGTCCTGCGTCGAGCTCAGGTACATCCCGGTGCCGATGTCCACGAGCGTGGTGAGCGTGCCGGTCAGGCTGGAGCCGACGCCTGCGCCGTCGATCGCGCCGCCGGTCTCGAGCTTCACGTAGTCGGTCGAGGTGACCTGCTGGCCGGCGTCGATGCCGATCCGCGCGCAGCGCGATCCGGGTGGGCACTCGGGCGCGTTGGTCGCCTCGATGTGCAGGTTGTCGCCGATCTCGACGGTCGAGTTGCCGAGGAGCGTGGCGGAGCTCGAGGCCGCGGTCAGGCTGATGCCGCCGCCGCCCGCCGCGTCGACGTTGTCGGTCGGATCGCCGAACGTGCCGCCGCCGACGGTGGCGAAGTCGTTGAGCGACGAGATCTCGACCGTGCCCGTCGAGAGCAGGTAGAAGCCGCTCGGCAGCGTGGTCGTGGCCGACGTGTTGCCGTCGAAGCTCGCGAACGCGCCGGCCGCACCCACGACGGAGGCGTTCGTCGAGTCGGCGTGCTCGTAGTAGTTGGCGATGTTCGTCGACGCGATCGTCACGTCGGACGCGTGCAGATGGTTGATCGTCGCACCGACCGAGGTGGAAGCACTGCTGTGGTCGGTCGTGTCTGCCTCCGCGCCGTTGCCCGCCACGACGCCGCCGCTGCCGGCGGTGCTGGCCGAGCCGGTGATCGCGTTGCCGTGCGAGGTGATCGACAGGGCGCCGTCGCGCGTCGAGCTCGTGCTCGCGTTCGTGCCGAGCGACGCGTTCGTCGCGATGTGGCTCGTCGCGTCCGTGAGCGCGAGCCCGATGCCGATGAAGCCGATACCGACGCCGGTCGCCTCGGACAGCGTCTCCGAGATCGAGTCGGCGCCGACCGAGACGTCACCGTCCGGCAGCAGCGCGTCGTTCCCGATCGAGGCCGCCACGGTGCCGCTCGTCGTCGCGCTCGAGAACGCGCCCTCGGCGCCGAGCAGGATGCCGCCGCCGCCGGCGATTGCGTTCGCGTACGCGTTCCGCGGCTGCGCGGCGCCGCTCGTCGGCACGGACAGGCCGGCGCTCACCGAGAGCGAGCCCGTGTGGAACTGCGAGCCGTCGCCCACCGCGGCGATGACGTTCACGTCGTCGTCGGCCTGCGCGTACGAGACGCCCAGGGCCGCCCCGCCGGCGACCGCGACGCCGAACGCCTGCGCGCGGGCGGACGGAGCGGCGTCGGCGGTGACCTGGATCGCCCCGGTGACGTGGATCGAGGCGGCGCCGGACAGCCGGGCGCTGACCTCGCTCGGGTGGACGTGGGTGTACGCGACCGCGCCGTTGAGTGCGACGCCGATGCCGGCCGCGACGGCGTACGCCTGCGTCTCTCCCTGGCTGTTGTCGTGCGCCTCCACGGTCAGGCTCGAGACCGTGCCCGTGTCGCCGATCGTGACAGTGCCGCCGCAGGTCCCGCCTGCAGCGACGTATCCGACGCAGGCCTTCGTCGAGCCCGTGAGGTTGACGACCCCGATCGAGACGCCGGCGGCGACGCCGCCGATGGCGCCGCCGATGGTCAGCGCCTTGACGCTGCGGTTGTCGTTCTCGGCCTTGACGTCGATGCCGCCGACGGCGCGGTGGATGTTCGCGCCGGAGTCGATCCGCGCGTACTGCGAGCTCGAGTCGTTCAGCACCGTCACCTGGGCGGCGACGCCGACGGCCCCGCCGGCGCCCGCGAACGCGATCGTGCTCGTGTTCTCCTGCATGCCGGCGTAGACCTTGACCTGCCCGCCGCTCGAGATGACGGCCGTGCCGCCGATCTCCGCGGTCGTCTCGGCATCGACCGAGGCGACGAGCACGGAGGCGCCGACGCCGACCGCGCCGCCCGCCGCGCTGCCGACGACCCCGCCGAAGCTGACGTTGTCGTCCGCGTGCACGACCACGTCGCCGCCCGCGGTCACGTGGCCGAAGATCTCGGCGCTCGTGCCCGGAGTGATCGGGGTCGTGAGCGCGGCCGTCGCCGGCGAGCCGATCGACGCGCTCATGCCGTTGACCTGGCTCGTGACGTTCCCGGAGCCGCTCTTCGTGTGGCTGTTGATGCGGTCGTTGGCCTTGTCGGAGACGCCGTTGCCGCTGTCGGAGCTCGAGCTGCCGGAGATGATCCCCTGGTAGCCGCTGTTGTTGGCGTCGCTGTCGGCCTGGCTCGGGTCGCCGGCGCCGCTCGCGGAGGCGGAGCCGCTGTCGCCCTGGCCGTCGTCGTAGGACTGCGTCGGGGCGGTGCCGAGCGACCACACCGCGACGGCGCCGCTGACGCCGACGAAGCCGCCGCCGATGGCGAAGGTGTAGGTCGTCGCGTGCTTGGACGAGAGCGCGTAGACGAAGACGCTGCCGGAGCTCGCCGTCACCGAGGCGCCGTTCGGGATGAGCGCGGTGACGCTCGAGTCGACGACGCCGACGTCGATACCGGCGCCCGCGCCGACGAAGCCGGCGCCGACGCCGCCCGCGATCGTGATCGACTTGAAGAAGTCGAGTGCGGAGACGTCGACGTCGTGGCCGCTCGTGACCGTCCCGCCGAGCGATGCCTGCGTGTCGGTGGTGACGAGCGTCACGCCGACCGGGACGCCGACGCCGACGAAGCCGGCGCCGATCGCGAGGACGAGCCCGAAGACGTTCTCGCTCGACCGGGACTGCACGACGATGCCGTGGAGGCTCCCGAAGCCGAAGCCCGAGTCGGAGACGGTGCCGTCGGAGACGCCGCCGAGGCTCGTGCCGGCGGTGGCGTTCGCGGTCAGGGTGCCGACCGCGTCCGCGTGCACGTGCTTGGTCAGGTCGAGGATGTAGACGCCGAGCCCGACTCCGACGAAGCCGCCTGCCACGCCGCCGGTGACACCGATGACGCTCGTGTCGTCCTGCGCGAAGAAGCCGAGGTTGTTCCCGGCCGTCACCGTCACGCCGGTGCCGGTGCTCGCGTAGACGTTGTCGGTGACGACCATGACGCCGACGGCGCCGGCGACGCCCACGGTGCCGCCGCCCGCCGTGAACGTGATCGCCGTGATCGTGTCGGACTGGCTCGAGGACACGACGATGTCCTTGGCCGCGTTCACCGTCGCGTTGTCGTCCACGAGTGCGTTGGCGTCGATGTTCAGGACGCCCACGTTGACGCCGGCCGCGACGCCTGCGCCGCCGCCGATCGCGAGGGTCGCGGAGACGACGAGCATGCGGTACTCGTTGGCGGCGGTGACGACGACCGACTGGCCGGTCGCCGGAGTGCCCGCGGCGGGATCGTCGATCAGCGCGTTCTTGCCGATGGTGGCGTTCGTGTCGCCGGTGATGATGTCGACGGTGCCCGAGACGCCGACCCCGGCGCTGCCGCCGACCGACGCGTCGACGCCCACCGAGGCGATGTCGTCGCTGTTCGTCGCGACGACCGCGACGCCGTTCACGGTGTGCTGCGTCTGCGAGACCGAGCTCGGGCCGAAGGCGGAGGCGTCCGGCGACGGCATCTTGCCCTGCTTGACGAGGCTGTGCGCGCGGCCGGTCGCCTGGGTCTTGTCGAGCGTGATCGCGCTGCCACCCTTGGTCGCGGAGAGCTGGAAGGCCTGCGGAGTCCCGCCGCCGCTCTCGCTGTCGCCGATGAGGTAGTACGTGCCGCCGTCGGTGAGGCCGCCGATCGGGGCGCCGCCGCCCGCGCCGTACACGACCGGGTCGCCGTCATGGAGGCCGAGCGTGTACGGCAGCGTGATGCTGTTGCCCGAGACGTCCTTCTGCGGATCGAAGTACGGGTTGCTCTGCGCGGTCGGCTGCGCCGAGTCGGTCGGGACGAGGCGATGCGATTCGCCGGAGCCGGGCGACAGCGTGAGCACCGTCGGGCTGAGCGCCGTCGCGTGCGCGTACGAGTCGGCCAGCTGGACGTGCCGCCCGTCGCTCGTGACGACGAAGTACTCGTCGCCCTGCGTGAGCCCGCCGATCGCGGTTCCGCCGCCGTCGTCGTAGATGACGGCGTCGCCGGTCTGGAGGCCCTGGTCGAAGCCGAGATCGATCGTGTCGCCGGAGACGGATGTGCCGTCGAAGCGCGTGTCGGTCGCGGTCAGGGTGTAGCTGCCGGTGTTGACGCTGACGCCGCTGCCGTTGCCGAGGCCGGTCACGTTCGCGTTGTCGTCGACCTTGGCGCTCGTCGTCTTCGTGATCACCGGCACGGCGCCCGCAAGGCCGACACCGGCTGCGCCGCCGACGGCGATGTTGCCGGCGACGATGTCGAGCTTCAAGCCTTCGTCCGCGGTGACGGCGACCGTGCCGTCGGCGACGACCTGCGCCCCGTTCCCGATCGTCGCGCCGGTCGTGATCGAGTAGACCGAGACGCCGGCGTTGACCGCGACGGATGCGCTGCCGGAGACGGCGAGGCCCGCCGCGACGGAGATCATGTTCTCCGTCGAGGCCGACTCGACCTCGACGTTGCCGCTGCTCGTCGTCGTGACGTGGGCGCTCGGCGCGATCGAGGCTTCCGTGTCCTTCGTCAGGACCTCGACGTCGACGCCGACGCCGACGCCCGCCGAGCCGCCGATCGCGAGCTGGCCGGCGACCGAGGTGATCGTCGTGTGCTCGGTGGCGAGGCTCTTCACGTCGCCCCCGGCGGTGGTCGTGCCGTCGATCGTGGCGCTCGTGCTGTCGTTCTGGACGTCGACGACGACCGAGCCCGCGATGGCCGCGTCGCCCCCACCCGCACCGGCGCCCGCGACGAGGATGCCGGTGACGGCCTGGACGGCCTCGACGGTCAGCGAGCCGACGGTCAGGCTCGCGCCCGACGAGACGTGCGCGTCGACGTTCCCGTTCCGCACGACCACCGAGGTGGCGACGCCGATCCCGGCGCTGTCGCCGAACGTGACGTTGCCGGCGTAGGCCTGCAGCTGGTCGAGCGTGTCGCTCGCCTTCACGTGCGTCAGGCCGCCGGAGTGGACGGTCGCGGAACCGATGTAGGCGGTCGTCTCGTGCGAGCCGCTCCCGTCGATGACGACGACGACGAAGCTGCCGGCGATGCCCGCCGAGGTCGTCGACACGGCGCCGACGATCGCGAGCTCGAAGAGGTTCTCGGTGGAGAGCGCCTGCGCGGTGACCGTGCCGCCGGCCCAGACGTTCGCGTGGTCGCCGATCGAGGCGGAGACGTCCTTGTTGATGACGTCGACGATCACGGAGATGCCGGCGCCGACGCCGCCGGTGCTGATCGCGAGGCCGCCGGCAAGGTTGATGACGTGCGTGTCGTCGGTCGCGGTGACCTCCACCGTCTGACCGCCGCCGCCGTGCGTGGTGCTGTTGATCTGCGCGTACGGGTCGATCGCCGCCGTCGTCGTCAGGTTGAAGACGTCGACGATGACGGAGCCGGTGACGGCCGGGTCGCCGGTCGAGCCGCCGCCCGCGATCGCGACCGACGACAGCGCCGGCACCCAGCTCTGGATGCGCGGGGTGGCGCCGCCCGGCAGCGTGGGGATCGTCGGGGCGATCGGGTCGAGCGTCGCCTCCGCCTTGACCTGCAGGGCGCCCGAGACGTCGACGTGGGTGTACGTCGCGAGAGTCGTTCCGGAGTCGATGTACGCCTCGGTGTCGACCGTCAGGACGTTGACGGCGATGGCGCCGCCGACGGCGGTGCCGTCCTCGGAGAAGCCGCCGGACAGGTCGAGGTTGAGGAGGCCGACCGGCGACTTCGCATGCACGGTCATCGGACCGGTCGACGTGACCGTCGCGTGCTGCCCGACGTATGCCTTCGCCGTGTAGCTCAGGACCTGGATGCCGGCGGAGGCGGCGACGGAGGCGTCGTTCTTGCTCGCCGCCGCTGCGAGCGCCCACACGATGAACTGGTTCGTGCCGGTCGGCGTCGTCGACTCGACGGTGACGCCGTTGCCGGAGACGGTCGCGCCGCCCGCGATGAACGCCTCGCTGTCGACCGTCTCGACGTTCAGGCCGACCGCCGCGCCGACGGCCGTGTCCGACTTGAGGCCGCCGGCCGCCCCCATCGCCTTCGCGGTGGCGTTCGTCGTGTTGTTCGCGGTGACCGAGACGGCGCCGGTCGAGGTGACCGTGACGGTGCCGTCGATCTGCGCGGTGTTCGTGTCGCGCGCCCAGTTGACGGCCACCGAGGCGGCGATGTTGGTGCCGCCGCTGTTGCTGTCGCCGGCCTCGCTGCTCGACTGCGAGCTCGCGGTGCTCGTCTCCGAGCTCGAGCTCGGGAGCGAGCCGTCGGTCTTGCCGGTCGTGTTCGGGTTGTTGCCGACCTGGTCCTTCGACTGGTCGTCGGCCTTCTTGCCCGAGCCCGACTCGCCGGACGAGCTCGACGTCGAATCGGCTTCGGTGGACTGCGTCGTCGTGGCGGCAATCGCGAGCGAGCCCACGGTCAGGTTCCGGTTCAGCTCGGCGACCGTGTTCGTCTCGATGACGTTCACGGCGACCGCGGCGCCGATCGCGACGTTGTCCCCGCCGGCGGCGCCGTTCGAGCTCAGGGTCGACTCGAGATCCTCGGTCGCGCTGATCGACGCCGCGCCGGTGAAGGTCAGAGCGTCGCCGCTGCCGACGTACGCCTTCGTGTGGTCGCTGATGATGTCGATCGAGACCGACGGCGAGATCGCGATGCTGCCGCCGGCGCCCGCCTTGTCCTCGGTGGAGGCCACGTGCCGGAAGGCGGCCGAGACGGTGAGGGCGCCGCAGGCGGAGCAGGTGATCGTCGCGCCGTCGGCGACGACGGCCTTCGTCGTGTTGTTCGTGCCGGTGACGATGTTGATCGCTGCGGAGGCGCCGATGCCGACCTTGCCGCTCTTCGCATCGGAGTCGGCCTTCGCCTGGTCTTCCTCGTTGCTCGCGGCGTTCAGGACGACGTCGCCGGTGCCGGCGGCGATGTGCGCGCCCGCGCCGATCGTCGCCTCGGTGTCGTTCGTGATGATGTTGAGGCCGAGGGCGCCTGCGATCGAGACCTTGTCGCTGTCGCCGCCGGCGCCGGACGTCGCGTCGGCGATGAAGGTGTTCTGCTCGAGCCGGTAGAAGTCGCCCGAGCTCGGACCGGCCGGGAGCGTCGAGCCGTCGCCCTGCAGCACCCACGAGGTGCCGTTCCACTTGTAGATGCCGGCGCCGAGCCCGGTGATCGTCGTGGTCGTCGTGACGCTGCCCGAGCAGCCGGTGATGCCGCTGAGCGTGTTCGTGCCCGTGTCGTTGCCGGTGTAGGCGCACGTCCCGGTGATGCCGCTACCGGTGAACGTCCCCTTGTTCGGGAACGCCGACGTCGAGGTCAGGACCAGCGAGCTGCCGATCGAGCCGCTCGCAGTTGGCGTGCTGCTCGGCGCCTTCGTCGCCTGGAAGTAGTCGTTCGTCGCCGGGCTCTGCGGGAAGCTCGAGCCGCTCGGGATCCCCGCGGTCTGCAGCTGCCACGCGGTGGAGCTGTCGTCCCACTTGTAGATCCCGGGCGCCTTGGCGACGATCGTCACCTTCGCGCCGTCGGCGGCCGTGCCGGTGCAGCCGGTGATCCCGTTCAGCTTCTTGTTGAGCGTGTCCACGCTCGAGTACGAGCAGGTGCCGGTCGCGCCGGTGACGGTGAACTTGCCGCTCGTTGCGAAGTCGTCGGTGGAGGCGACGATCAGCCCGTGGCTCACGTCCTGGCCGGCGATGACCGCCGAGCCGCCGCCGACCGAGCCGGTGCAGCCCGTGACCGACTTGAGGTGCGTGGAGTCGGTGCCGTTGTAGCTGCACTTCTGGCCGTTGACGGTGAACGTGCCGACGCCGTTGAAGAAGCCCGTCGTGTCGCCGACCGTCAGGTTGCCGCTGCCGAGCGTCTGGTTCCCCGTGACGGTCGTGGCCGACGAGGTCACGTTCGTCGAGCTCGTCTCCGTGATGGTGACCTTGTCGATCGTGTCCTTGTCGGCGGCACTGACGGTGCAGCCGGTGACCCCCGTGAGCTCCTTGCTCCCGGAGTCGACGCCGGTGTACGAGCACGTGCCGTCGACGCCCGCGATCGTGAACGTGCCCTTCGGCCCGAAGTCGGCTACAGACTTCACCTTCAACGTCGTGTGACTGCTGTCGAGCTGCTGGCCGCCGTCGACGGTGGTCGTGGCGGGGACCGCGCTCGTGATCTGGAAGAAGTCGCCGTCCGACGGGCCCTCCGGGAACGCCGAGCCGGTGTCGATCGTCGTCCAGGTCGTGCCGTCGAAGCGCTGGATCCGGTTGGCGCCGTTGAAGCTCATCACTGCCTCGACGTCGAGGCCGTTCGAGGTGATGGTCGAGTTCCCGGTCGTTGCGACGTTCGTGACGTCGGCGGAGTTGACCGCGACGCCGACGCCGATGCCGACCGTGCCGGCGTCGGTCGCCTTGCCGCTGCCGGTGGCGACGGCCATCGTGTTCGCCGCAGCCTTGAGGGTCACCTTGCCCGTCGAGGTGATGTTCGCGCTGTCGGCGAAGAACGCCTTCGACAGCGTCGTCGCGACGTTGATGGCGGCGGCGCCGGCGACCGTGACGGTGTTGCCGCCGCCGCTCGAGCTCTTGCCGGTGCCGTTGCTGTCCGAGGTCGTCGCCTGCGCCTTGCTCGTGTCGCTCGTCTTCGAGGCGCTTCCACCGTTGTCCGTGGACGTCTTGTTCGCGTTCTTGATCTGGTCGTCGGCCTTGCCGTTGACGTCCTTGCCGGAGCTGTCCGTCCCGCCTGAGCCCTTGCCCTCGGCGCCGGCTGCACTCGCGTCCGCCTCGGTCTCGATGTCGGCCGAGCCGGTGGCGGTGAGCGTGACGGCGGTGGATCCACCGATCGTGCGCGAGATCGTCGCGGTCACCTCGTCGTCGGGGACTGCGAGGGCGAGCGCGAGGCCGATCGCGACGGTGCCGCCGACCGCGTCGCCCTTGGCCGTCGTGACCGTCTTCGCGGTCTGGGTCGCGCTGAGCGAGACCTTGCCGGAGGCGGTGAGGTTCTGAGACGCGTCGCCGAGGATGGAGGCGCTCGTCGTGACCGTCGGCAGCGCGACCGCAGCGTCGGCGGTGAGGGAGAGCGTCGAATCGGCGCCTGCGGTTGCACCGGCCTCGGCGTACGTCGTCGCCGTGTCGGTGTCGGTGGCGCTGAGGCTGACGTTGCCGGGCGTATGGGACGCCGCGGTCGAGAAGGTCGCGCCGTCGTCGATGGTGGCAGTCGTGGTGTCGCCGTAGATCGCAATTGCGGCACCTGCGCCGATGCCCACCGTCCCGGCGTCCTTGTCACTCGCCATCGCCTTGGTCGTGACCGACACGGAGGCGGTGGCGGAAAGCGTGATGGATCCACCGTGGAGGTCGTCGCCGGGTGGCCCGCGGGTGGCATTCGACCTGATCTCGGCAGTGGTCGTGAACGTCGCAATCGTCAGCGCGAGCGAGCCGGCGATGCCGAGCTTGCCCTTGCCGGCGCCCGCGGTCGACTCGGTGTCGACGGTGTTCTTGCCGTCCGAACCGCCGCTCGTCCGCATCCCCGCGGAGAGCGTGAGGCCGTTCGAGGAGACGATCGCGTCCGTCCCGATGACGGCCTCGTTCGTGATCGTGACGAGGTTGATCGCGACGGCGGCGCCGATGTTCGCGGTCGTCCCCTTCGTCGCGCTGCCGTTCGCCTTCGCCGTCGAGTCCGTGTCCTCGGTCGTGGCGAAGCTCACCTTGTGGCTCGGGTTCGTGAGCGTCAGGCCGTCGGCGAACGAGGCCTCGGCCTGAGCCGAGACGAGCGCGATCGCGGCGGCGGCGGCGACGGTCACCTTCGTGCCGCTGTTCGAGCCGCTCCCCTGCCCGCTGGACGCGCTCGGCGTCTTCTTGCTGGATCCGGCGCTCGCCAGGTTGTCGTCGGCCTTCTCGTTGACGTCCTTGTTCGTGCTGTCGGTCGACGCGTCGCCGCTGTCCTTCTTGCCCTCCGAGCCGGCCGCGCTGGCGGTCGCCTCGGTGTCGTTCGAGGAGGAGCCGTCGGCCGCGAAGCTCACGTCGCCGCCCGCGGTGAGGTTCCGGCCCAGGTTGGAGAAGACGAAGTGGTTGGCGTCGAGAAGGGCGAGCGAGAGGCCGATGCCGGCGTTGCCGCCCTTGGTGGAGCCCTTCGCGATGGTCTTCGTCGACACCGTCTGCGTCGCGTGCGCGGTCAGGCTCCCCGTCAGGCTCAGGTCGGGGCCGTCGGCGACGCTCGCGCTCGTGGTGACGTTCGAGATGGTGATCGCCACCTGCGCGGAGAGCGCGAAGCTGCCGCTGCCCGCCCCTGCTCCGCCGTCCGCCTCGGTCGACGCCGCGTCGGTGTCGTCGGCCGTGATCGTCAGGTTGTGACCGCCCGTGATCTGCGAGCCGGACGGGATCCCGGCCGTGACGGTGTCGTTGACGACGTCGAGCGCGAAGGAGGCGCCGATGCCGATCGTGTTGCCGCTCGCATCCTGTACCGCGTCGGCGGTTGCGGCGCTGGTCAGGCTGGCGGCCGCGGTGAGCGAGAGGTCGCCGTCGAGGGTGACCGGATTCGTCGTCGTCTCCACGTCGGAGGTCGTGGTCGCGCTGACGACGTTGACCGCGACCGAGCCGGCCACGCCGACACTCGATCCGCCGGCGCCCGAGGTCGCGTGCGCCGACGAGACCGACGGGTTCGGCGCCGTCGTCTCCACCGTCGTGCTCCCCGCCGTGAGCGTGAGCCGGCCGCCGATGTAGGCCTGGGTGGTCTGCACGACGACGTTCACCGCGACCGCGATGCCGACGCCGGATTTCTTGTCGGTGACGTCCGAGGCCTTCACCGTCGTCGGGGTCACGCTTCCGTTGTCGGTCGCGCTCGTCGCGCTGCGGAATGCGAGCAGCGTCTCGCTGCCGCTCGCGGAGCTCTGGTAGACGCCGTAGGCGACCGCGTTCGGGACGGACGTCCAGTTGAGCGAGTAGCCCGTGCTTCCGGTCTTGCTCGCCTCGGGGCTCGGGGCGCTCTCGTCCATCGGGGCGACCGCGTCGCCGGTGGTGAAGCTGCCGGTGCAGCCGGAGATGCCGGTGAGCTGGTTCCCCGACACGCCCGTGTAGTGGCAGTACGTGCTCCCGCCGCCGACCTTCACGACGCCACCGCCGGTGTCGAAGGGGCTCGCGTCGTTGACGTTCAGCGTCCCCGCGGTCAGGTCCTGGGTTCCGCCGCTCACGGTCGCGCTTCCGTCGCCGGCGTAGAGCGCGCTGACTTGGTAGTAGTACGTCGAGCCCGCGGTGAGCGAGCCGCTGCCCGCGGTGACGGTGGGCGCGCCGGGCGAGAACTGCACGTTGCCGGCGTCGGCGAGCGCGGAGCCGCTGACGGTCGCGCCGGCGTGCACCTTGACCGTGCCCGTCCCCACGTCGACCGTGTGGTCGACCGAGGTGTCGTTCTTCGGATCGATGTAGGCCTGCGTCGTGGCGTCGAGGACGGTCACGGCGAGCGCGGCCGCGAAGTTCTGGTTGCCGTCGGAGGTCTTGGACTTGCCGTCGGCCTCGCCTGCCTTGCTCCCGGCCGCCGACGTGTCGACGCCGGCGGTCGAGTCGGCGGACGTCGGACTGTTCGCGTTCGTGTCGCCGCTGCCGTCCGTGCCGCCCGGGCTCGCCTTGCCGCTCGTCGGCGTCGTGTCGTTCGTGTCCGCCTGGACGGTGAGGCCCTGGGCGTGGACGGGCGACGCGTTGGTGCTGTCGACGTAGGCCTCCGAGGTGGTGACGACGATGCCGACCGCGATGCCGCCGCCCGACGCCGAGAGGCTCGAGTCGGCGGTCGTCGTGACGTTGGTGCTCATGCTCGAGCTGATGCTCACCGTGCCGCTCGTGGCCGAGACCGAGCTCGTGTCCGTCAGGCGGCTGAGGGCGTTGGCGACGACCACGGCGGCGGCGATCGAGGAGTCCTTGCTGCTCACGAGCTCCCAGTTCGTGGAGTCGGAGTGCGGCGCCGTCGTGCCGGAGGTGGCGTTCTTCGCCTTGTAGTGCTTGTCGCTGTCGCTCGTGTCGACGACCACATCGTCCTTCGCGTACGAGTGGCCGCTGACCCAGTTGCCGAGGCTGCCGTTGGCGGCGGCAGTGGCGGTGACGTCGACCGAGCTGGACACCGTGACGTTGCCGCCGGCCGTGATCGTCGAGCCGCCGTGGATGTCGACCGTGGCGTCGTAGATGAGCTGCACGCCCGAGTAGTTGATCCCGTGGGCGGCGCCGGTCTCGTCGATGTCCTTCTTGACGTCCGAGCCCCCGGTGGCCGAGATGCCGTCGCACCCGCTCAGGTTCTTGAAGTGCGTCGTGTCCGTGGCGGTGTACGTGCAGGTGCTGGAGCCGATCGTGAACGAGCCGCTCGAGTCGAAGCCGTCGGTGGAAGCGACCGTGACGTTCCCCCCGTTGCTCAGCGTCTGCGTCCCGTCGACCGAGGTCTTCAGCGTCCCGGAGGTGGCGGTCAGATTGACGTTGTGCGCCGTGATCGTCGCGTTGTCGATGTCGATGGTGGCGTCGTCGGGCAGGCCCGTGGTCGTGATCCCGAGGAGGCTGAACCCGTCGTCGACGAGCCTTGCGTTGAAGGTGAGATCGCCGGAGCCGAGATTGAGGGTCGTCCCGTCGTCGACCTTGATGTTCTCGGCGTTGACCGTGAGGTTGATCCCGGACAGCTCGTAGTCGGCCGCGAGGAACTCGACGGTGTCGATCCCTGCGCCGCCGTTGATCGTCACGTCGTGGGTGCCGGCGATCGTGAAGATCTGATGCTCGCTCAGAGCGATGCTGTCGAGGTTGACCGTGCCCGTCGGGTCGAAGTCGTCGATGCGAACCTGGCTCCCGGACAGCGAGACCTTCATCAGGTCCTTCTTGAGGTCGGTCGAGCTGTCGCGCCCGTTCACGACGACCGAGCTCGCCGTGAGGTCGACCGGCTCGAGCCCGGCATACGTGAGGGTCGCGCCGTCGACGACCACGATCCCGGACTGGGGACCGGTGGGCGTGCTGCTGACCGCCGTACCCGTGACCGCGAGCGTGTCGAATCCGCCTGGGCCGCCGTCCATGACGCCGCTGACGCTGCCGCCCGGCTGCACGTTGAACGTGTCCTCGTTGTTCGCGGCGCCGCTGAGGTTCTCGACGTTCGAGAAGGCGACGCCGCCGACCGTGCCGCTACCGGCGCCGGTGATGTTCCACGTCGCGTTGGTCGCCGGCCCGTTCAGGGTGTCCGTGCCCGCACCCCCGTCGAACGCGATCGGGATGCCGGCCGAGCCCAGCGACGCGTCGATCGTGAACGAGTCGTTGCCGTTGCCGCCCGTCACCGTCAGGGCGGAGACGGACGAGATCGTCTGCGACTGCGACGTCCCGTCGATCGTGACCGAGATCTCCTTGCCCGTGACGGCGGCGGAGATCGTGTGCGAAGCGCCGTCGGATGCAGTGACGTTCCATGCAGCAGGCGGAGCGAGCCCGCTCGCCGTGCAGGTGGAGGGATCGGGCGCCGTCGCGTCTGCGACGGTCGAGCCGGCGGTCGCGCCGTCGGACTGCGTGGCCGGCGTCGTGCCGGGCGTCGTCGCACCGCCGCACGAGCCCGCGGACGTTCCGCCGGCGGTCGTCGTGCCGGCGGCGCCCTGCGCGTCGCTGCCGCCGCTCGTCGCCTGGGTGCTGCCCGGGTTCGCCGACGTCGTACCGGTTGTGGCGGTGGAGATGGATCCCGTCGTCGTGCTCGCGACCGTGGGATCGATCGTCTGCGTGCCGCCCGTGGTGCCGACGGTCTGGTTCGACGACGCGTCGTTGCCGACGACGGTGCTCGAGACGGTCCCGGCGTCGGTCGTGCCGACGACGGCGGTCGTCTCCTGCGGAGGCGCCGGGCTCGCGACGTCCTGCGGCGTCCCCGACGACACGGTGGAGCTCGTCGTGTCGGTGGAGCTCGTGGACGGAGAGCTGTCGGAGAAGAACTGGTAGGTGACGGACCGATCGGTTGCAGCCGGCTGCGACGGAGTCGCATCGGCCGGCGGGTCGGACGCCGTGGCGTCGGTCGACGGCGACGTGTCTGCAGGGGTGCTCGTCGCGGTCGACGCGGGCATCGCGCTCGCCGGAACCGTGGAGAGCGCGCCGATGTCGTCCTCGACGACGGGAGCGCTCGCGAACGGATCCGGCTTCGACGCGTGCTTCGGCGATGCAGGCAGCTGGGAGTGCACGTCGGCGACGACGGGAACGGTGCGCACGTGCCGCACCGACTTCGTCGCCGTGGTCGGAGCGATCGATGGACGGGCTTGCGGCTTCGTCGCAGGCAGTGCAGGGAGCGGTGCGAGGGCATGCACGGTGGGCACGCGCAGGATCGGTGCATCGAAGGACGGCAACGCAAGCGACGGAAGCGCCACGCGCGGCGCGCTCGACGCGAACGAGGTCTGGCGGAGTGCTGCGGCGAGAGGCCCGACGTACATCGTGACGAGCACGAGCACGCCGAGGCACGCCCACCAGTACGTGGCCCCCTTCGACCTGGCAGCGACGAGCCCGTACGGATTCGCCGCTGCGACCTCTGCGTAACTTGACGTATGCCCTCCCTGCGGAATCTCTTCGAACCTACGACCGCGCCCGACTCTGGCAGGCCGGACCGCGCCGTACAACGGGTTGCGAAGTTGTTGGTTCGTAAATGGTTCTAGGGAAGCCGGCCCTGCAGCCGGGCCAGCTCCGTGCGAACGGCGTCTGCAGTGGCTCCAACCGCTCGAACGCGGGCGTTGTACGCCTTTACCGCGGCGATCTCCGTCAGCTGGGCGGCCACCGTCTGGGAGCGGCGCGTCGCGATCGTGAACGCACGCGAGAGGCGTGGGACGTTTGCGCGCACGGGCTTTTGCAGCTCCAACGCGAGCCGGCTGCCGGCGCTCACCGTTTCGCGTAGAGCGATGACCTGCGCGCGGTAAGCGGGCGCGAAGACAGGCGGAGGCGAGAGCTTCCGCAGGCGGCCGATGATGCGCAACACGTCGCCGTCGTACGTCGTTATCGCGTCGGCCTGCGTGGCGGCGACGGCGTTCGACGCGGCCAGGAACGCCGCTTGTGCCTGCTTGATCTGCGCCGGCGTCCCGTGAACCTTGTGCGGCGTCGGCGGGTGGAGCGCGGCCAGACGCGCCGAGAGTCTCGCCGCCGAGGCCTTGAGCCCTGCGACCGCCGCCTGAAAGGCGGGCGCGAAGCGCACCAGCCCTTCGACCTCCTTCGTGATCGCCGCTTCCTGGCCGACGAGCTTCAGGATCAGCGCGCGCAACCGGCGTGCCTCCGGCGGCGCCGTCAGGCGCGCGACGCGAGCGCGGAGCGTGGCAAGGGTGCGCTCCGAGCGCGTCAACTGCCGCGCGGTTGCCGGAGTGACGGCATGGCGCACCGCAAAGCTCCGATAGGCAGTCGAAACCTGCGCCAGCGAGTACGCCATCCGCTGCTGAATGCCGTCCACGTCCGCGATGTAACGCGAGACGGCGGCCCGTTGCGGCGATTCGTGACGGCGCGGAAGGAGGACGAGCACGACGGCCGTGACGACTCCGGCGATCGCGATCGCCCAGAGCGCCGCCTTCGGGCGGCGCACGAACCTAGTGAACGAGCTCGACCGTGGAGACGCTGCCGTCACCGTGCCGGAAGACGAGCTTGACGAGTCCCTTGCCGGGCGCGAACCACGACGTTCGCGTGCCGCTGCCGAACCGGAACCCCGGCTGCTTGAGCACGCTCGTGACGACGAGCGCCTGGAACGTTCCGGCGGGAACGTGGACAGACTGGATGCCGACGACGCGCGACGTGCCCGTTACTCCGTAGTTCGCGAAATCACGGCTGCCGGGATCGCTCGACCACGACGTGCCCACGGTCGGGTACGCGGGCAAGACCGGGTTGAAGCCGAACGTCATCAGGTCGAACGGCGTGAAGAAGTGACGACGTTTCGCCGCCGGCAGAGAGCGCGGCCCGAGCGGCGGCAACTTCGCGAGCGACGCGGCCTTCGTCGAGCTCGCGACGCTCGTGACGCCGTCGAGCCGGGTCGTGAACTCGTACGCGCCTGCGACCTTCATCGGCCCGGTGACGCTCTTCACGTCGACGATCGCCGTGCCGTTCGCCGCCTGCGCGACCGTGAAGGACTCCATCTCCGGCTTCTTGAAGTACCGCTTGTTCGTCCAGCGGTACGTCCCTGCCGAGTTGAGCCGCAACGGGAGATACGCGGCGTCGGCGGGCGGCGCCTTCGGCGTCTGATTCGTCGACTGCAGCACGACGGTCGTCACCGGTGCTCCGCTTCCGCCGGCGTGCTGGAACTCGACCTTCACCGGCCCGACGCCGTACACCCACCACGTCGTGCGAATGCCGCTCCCATACGGATCGCCGAGTGCGCCCGCCTGCGTGATCTGCGAGCGGATCACCGCGGCCGTGACGGGTTGTGGGAATGCAGGCACCGTGATCGTCTGCGTGCCGACGTAGTCGTTTGCGCTCGTGACGTCGTTTCCGGCGGCGCCCGTCGTCGACCAGCTCGTTCCCTGCAACAGCGGCTCGAAGAGGACAGGCGCACGGCTGCCCCAGATGACGTTGTAGTACGAGCTCGCGAGGCTGTTGCCGCACGACGAGAGCGACGAGCAGAGGATCGGGAACGAGGAGGGCGGCGGCGTGCTCGACCAGTCGGTGTTCACGAGGCCGAAGTTGGACTGCTGGAACGACACCGTCCCGGCGCTGGCAGGCGCACCGTCCGGATTGCCGGCGCCATCCGTCGTCCAGGCGAGGGTGAAGCTGGAGCCGGACACGCTCTTGACGGTGACGATCTCCTTCGTCGGCGTCGGGTTGTAGACGCTGTCCGTCCACTGATACGTCCACGTCGCGTCGGAGGCATGCGGCAGCCATCCGTCCGCGTGCGCGGGCGCAACGACGACGAGCATCGTCGCCAGAGCGACAGCGACCCCGACCCTCATTGCGCCACACCCTAGAGGCGATACATCGGAGTGCCAAGGGGTAAGTTGCGCCGCGCCGCCGCTGCGCCTACTCTGGGGGCGATGTCTCCCGCGACCCGTACCTGGTGGGCCTGGCGCTCATGGCGGGGCGGGAGCGTGCGCTGACTCAGGCGTCCGACGACCACTCCGCTCGACCGGCTCCGGAAGGAGCCTTTTTCATGCCCGAAACCGTCATCGCAACCGATCTCCTGACGCCGCTCGGCGCGTATCTCCGCCTGCGTCCGGGCGCGCGCGGCGCGTTCCTGCTCGAATCGGTCGAGCGCGGGCGGCTGGGGCGGTACTCGTTCGTCGGCCGCGGCTCGCGGCTCGTGTCCTTCGACGAGGCGGAGACGCTCGGCGAGCCCGTCGTGGGCTACCTCGGGTACGACGCGGTCGCGCAGCTGGAGCCGACCGTGCCGCTCCCGGACGAGGGCCCCGACCTGCCCGAGAGCCGCTTCCTCGTCCCCGACGTGCTGATCCGGTTCGACCACGCGCGCGGCGTCGCCGAGGTGCTCGCCGGGGATGCGTCCGTGCTGGACGGGCCGCAGCCGGAGCTGCCGCGCGGCACGGGCCGCTCGGCCCCGCTCCGACGGTATCCCGACCGCGACGAGCACCTGCGCCGGGTCGAGCGCGCGAAGGAGCACATCCGCGAGGGGGACGTGTTCCAGGTGGTCGTCGCGCAGCGCGCGGTCCGGCCCACCTCGGCGTCGCCGACGGAGCTGTACCGGGCCCTGCGGCGCGTCAACCCGTCGCCGTACCTGTTTCTCCTCGAGCTCGACGACGTCGCACTGGTGGGCTCGTCGCCCGAGACGGTGGTGAAGTGCGAGGGCGCACGCGCCACGCTGAACCCGATCGCCGGGACGATCGCCCCGGGCGAGGGCGACGCGGAGGCGCTTCTCTCGTCGAAGAAGGACCGCGCGGAGCACGTCATGCTCGTCGACCTCGGCCGCAACGACCTCTCGCGCGTGTGCGTGCCCGGCTCGGTGCGCGTCGAGCGCTTCATGGAGGCGGAGCGCTACTCGCACGTGACCCACCTCGTCTCCGAGGTGGCGGGCGAGCTGCGCGACGACCACACGCCGTTCTCGCTCCTGCGCGCGTGCTTTCCCGCCGGCACGGTGTCGGGCGCGCCCAAGGTGCGCGCGATGCAGATCATCTCCGAGCTCGAGGGCTACCGCCGCGGCATCTACGCAGGCGCGGTCGGCTACGTCTTCCCGGCCGAACGCGCAATGGACACCTGCATCGCCATCCGGACGCTCGTCTTTCGTGACGGCAACTGCTACCTCCAGGCCGGCGGCGGCATCGTTGCCGACTCCGTGCCGGAAGAGGAGCATCAGGAGTGTCTGAACAAGCTCGCGGCTCTCGAGCGTGCGATCGAGCTGGCGGAGGCGGAGCAACGATGATGCTCCTGATCGACAACTACGACTCGTTCACGTACAACCTCGCGCACCTGTTCGGCGCGCTCGGCATCGACGTGCAGGTGTTCCGGAACGACGAGATCGACGCCGACGAGGCCGCGCGGATGGCGCCGGCGCAGCTCGTCATCTCCCCCGGACCCGGCCGGCCGGCAGCCGCGGGCGCGTCGGAGGAGATCATCCGTCGGCTCGGCCCGACGACGCCGACGCTGGGTGTGTGCCTCGGACACCAGGCGATCGTCGAGGTGTTCGGCGGCGAAGTCGGCTACGCGCGCGAGCTGCTACACGGAAAGGCGAGCCCGGTGCGGCACGGCGGCGCCGGCCTCTTCACCGGGATGCCGCAGCCGTTCGACGCCGGTCGCTACCACTCGCTCGCCGCGACGCGGCTGCCGGACGTGCTCCAGCCGACGGCATACGCCGACGACGGCGAGGTGATGGCCGTACGTCATGCAGTGCTGCCGATCGTCGGCGTCCAGTTCCATCCCGAGTCCGTGCTCACGCCCGACGGCCCCGCACTCGCGCACAACTTCCTCGAGGGTCGCCTGTGATCCAGGGAACGATCGCGCGGCTGCTGGACGGCCACGATCTCACGCGGGACGACGCGTGCGAGACGATGCGGACGATCATGCGCGGCGAGGCGACGCCCGCGCAGATCGCCGGCTTCCTCGTCGCGCTGCGCGCGAAAGGCGAGACGGCGGACGAGATCGCCGGCTGTGCGGAGGCGATGCGCGAGCACGTGCTCCGAGTCAATCCGCAGCGAAGCGACCTCGTCGACATCGTCGGAACCGGCGGCGACGGGGCGAACACGTACAACATCTCCACCGCCGCCGCACTCGTCGCCGCCGGAGCGGGAGCGGCGATCGCGAAGCACGGCAACCGGGCTGCGTCCTCCGCGAGCGGCGCCGCCGACGTCCTCGAGGCACTCGGCTTCCGGCTCGAGCTGCCGCCCGAGCGCATCGAGCAGTCGATCGACGAGCTCGGGTTCGGCTTCCTCTTCGCACAGGCGCACCATCCGGCGATGAAGCACGCAGCGCCCATCCGGCGCGAGCTGGCGACGCGTACCGTGTTCAACGTGCTCGGGCCGCTGACGAATCCCGCGGGCGCGCGGGCGCTGATGCTCGGCGTGTACTCGCCCGCGCTCACGCGCACGCTCGCGGAGGCGCTCGTGCAGCTCGGCACCGAGCGCGCGTACGTCGTCCACGGCGCGGCCGGCATCGACGAGCTTTCGCCGTGCGGGCCGAACCTCGTGTGCGAGGTGGAGAGCGGGACGGTGCGCGAGTACGAGCTCGACCCGGTCGACCTCGGCGTCGAGCGCTGCGACCCCGCCGAGCTGCGCGGAGCCGACCCGGCCTCGAACGCAGCCGCGCTTCGCGCCGTGCTCTCCGGCGAGGACCGTGGCGGCCACCGTTCCGCCGTCATCCTCAACGCCGCGGGCGGCATCGCGGCCGCCGGCCACGCCGACAGCCTGCGCGAGGGCATCGTGCGCGCACGGGAGGCGATCGACAGCGGCGCCGCGGCGGCGCGCCTCGACGAGCTCGTGGAGTTCTCGAACGCATGAGGTTCAAGGAGGCACTGAGCGGCCCGGGGCTCGCGGCGATCGCCGAGTTCAAGCGGCGCTCGCCCTCGATGGGCGACATCCGACCGGACGCGCGCGTCGAGGACGTCATCCCGGTCTACACGCGCAGCGGCGCGAACGCGATCTCGGTGCTCGTCGACGAGCACTTCGCGGGCACGATCGACGACCTGGCCGCCGCTCGCGCCGCGTCCAGCGTGCCGCTACTCGCGAAGGGCTTCTTCTCAACCGAGGAGCAGCTCCTCGAGCTGCGCCGTGCGGGCGCCGATGCTGCGCTGCTCATCCTCCGCGATCTCGACGACCCGATGGCGGCGCGGCTCATGGCCTACGCGGAGACCATCGGGCTCGACACGCTCGTCGAGGCACACGACATGGACGAGCTGGCACGCGCAACTCGGCTCGAAGCGCAGGTGATCGGCATC
>Ga0070713_100000603_pt1 | contig 22834 bp, 23 predicted proteins | sample LARL82metaG_FD_65465 | JGI IMG/M metagenome (GOLD analysis project Ga0070713, IMG submission 65465) | Corn, switchgrass and miscanthus rhizosphere microbial communities from Kellogg Biological Station, Michigan, USA - LAR L8-2 metaG | ecosystem: Host-associated > Plants > Roots > Rhizosphere ...
GTTCAAGCTGTTCAAGCTGTTCAAGCTGTTCAAGCTGTTCAAGCTGTTCAAGCTGTTCAAGCTGTTCAAGCTGTTCAAGCTGTTCAAGCTGTTCAAGCTGTTCAAGCTGTTCAAGCTGTTGCTGTTGCTGGCCGTCTCAGGCGCTGGCACGCGCCATCACAAAGGATGGCGGCTCGGCGTCGCAGGCGGGCGCCTGTTTGCGCGCATCCAGCTGGTACTTCATCTTGCGCGCAATGGTATGCAGCCCCCGCCGATTCCGATAAATCGTGATCACAGCGCCATCTGGCGCGACGATCACAATCGAGCCTTCCAGTCGTGATGCCCAGCTCGCGCGGCGGTCGCATGGAGGAATATCGCGCCGACCGAGAAAATAGAACATTGCGCCCGTCCGCTGAATCATCCGGCCATAGGCCAGCACGTAGTCTACGGCGTCGGGCGCTACATTGCGGCGAGCGCTTCGCCTACGCGCGTGCCGGGTAAACGAGGCGACGCTCGATCCCATTCCCTCGTGTGAGGATGAACCTCCCTCTACTTCATCCGTCTCGTCCGTCTCATCCGCTGCGTTCATCACATCCACTATGCCCATCGTGCCCTACCCGCTTCCCTCTCTCGGGCTCTCGCCGGATTCTTGCTCTTGCCGTCTATAGACTTGATGCGTCATCTGCAGACAAAAGCGGAAATGGGGTATAGACACCTGCGATTTTTCGCGGGAACGATGGCGTGGAGCGGCGTCAGTTGCTCGCGGCGGCGGGTATCAGGCTGGGATCGGCGCTCTCAGAGTCGGATGGGCAGACGTAGCAGTAGGCGCAGGCGGCGCATCGGCGCTCTTCGGGGCGCGGCGCGAAGGCTCCGGCGACGATACCCATTGCCGCTTCATCGAGTTTGTCCAGCTTCGAGCGGCTCTTTCGCACCGGGTCAAGATAGCGCTCGGCGACTTTGCGCGCTTCATCGGTAACATCCTGTTGATGCTGCGGACCATCCGAGTTCGCTGAGTCCACCGAATCTGCCGACGCATCGTCCAGCGTCCCGCCCGTGTAGGCAAGGACGATTCGCACTGGAACGCCAGGATGCTGCTGTTGGTGCGCTAGATAGTAGAGCGGCAGGGTCAGGTCGTCTCTGTGGGCATCACGCGGACGCCCGGTATGTAGCCGCACCAATACGGTCAGCGCCGCGTCGGGGTCGGTGTTGGGGTCGGTGTTGGGGTCGGTGTTGGGGTCGGTGTTGGCGCCAGGGGCGAGGCGAGCGTCGATCTCGCGGTCGGCCGTCACCTCGACAATGCACTGCCTCAGGTGGGCTCGCAACGGCTGCGCCAGCCGCACCCGCTCGGAGGCCGCCGCCTGCTCTGGCGAGGTGATCGCCTGCCATTCTTCGCGCAAGATGGCCTCCGCCGCCTGCCGGTAGAAGTCTTCGTAGGCGTGCCCCGCCGGGCCAATTTCTTCCCAGAGCGGTTGAAGCTCCGCCTCGGCGGCTTTCCAGTCCGCCCCAGGGTGAGCTGCCTGGACGTCACGTAATTTCTGCGCGCCTCGGCGGATGTAGCTATGGAAGCTATAGACGGCGTCGCGCGCGGGATCGTGGAAACCGTGAATGCGCATGTACTTGTATTGCAGCGGACATTCCAGATATTGATTCAGGTCGTGCAGCCGGAAGACAGGCTTTTCCTCTGCTGGTTGCGCGGCTGACGCCTCGACCGCTCGCTCGTTGTCGTTCGCGTTCGCGTCCTCGTCGTCGTTCGTCTCCTCGAAGGCGGCGGCGATGGCCAGCAGCCGCTCGCGTTCCTCGTCGGAGAGCAGCGGTTCGGCGGCGGCCCAGTCCGGCGCGCCATCCATAAGCGCCAGCAACGCTGACCGCTCCGCTGTTCTGCCTTTGCCGTAGCTGGCGGCGCGGCTGAACGCGACGATATCGCGCGCGCGGGTGACGCCGACGTAGAAGAGGCAGCGCTCCTCCGCGTCACGCTCGCCGGGTGTATCGCTATCGCGAAAACCGGGTGGCGAAATCTCTTCGCGCCCATACCTGCCCACCGGAAACTGACCGTGCGCCAGATTGGGCAGCAGCACCACCGGAAACTCCAGCCCTTTGCTCTGGTGCAGCGTCAGAATATGGACGGCGTCCTCATTCCCAGCCGGGACAGGCACCACGACATCGGTCGCTCGGAGCGCACGCAGATAGTGCAGGAAACAGGTCACTACCGGAGCGATTTCGTCAGGTTGCGCGGGCGCAGAGGCAGAAGCAGAAGCAGAAGCAGAAGCAGCGGATGACATGACATCGGGCAGGACATCGGCGTTGGGCGCGGGGGCAAGCGTATCGGGTTGCGCGGGGCGTGTCGCCCGCCGATGGCGTACCGCGCGGCTCAAGCGGGCGCGGAACTCCGGCTCCGCCAGCCAGCGCGCGTCGAAGCGCCATGCCAGGCGCACCAGCTCGCCCAGCGCCGCCAGCGCCTGTTGCGCCTGCCCGGCGGTCTCCAATCCCGCCAGCGCATCCTGTCTCTCTGGCGCATCCAGGCCATCGGCGACGCGCGCCAACCGCCAGGCATAGCCGCCCGGACGCAGCAGAAAGTCCGCCAGTTTGAGCCCCACGGTCGAGCTATTCCGCAGCCCAGCCGCGATTTCGCCCAGTTGGACGAGTCCGGCGCGTGTCCTCGGCGCGACCGACCGAATCTGGCCGAGCAGATGCCCATCCTGAAGCGCGCCAGGGAGCGCGCGGCGCTGCGTCGAGAGATGCCGCACGGTGGCGGCGAGCTCACTCCCCGCGGGCGCTGGGCAGCCAACGGCGACCAGCAGCGGGGCGGCGCGCAAGACCCCGCGCGCATCCGGCCCCGCCGCCAGCGCGAGCAGCATCAGCGCGTCCTTCACCTCGGCCCGCTCGAAGAAGTCGCCAAGCTGGCTGACGGGTACGCCACGCCTGGTGAGGACGGCGGCGATCTGACGCGCCTGCTTGTGCGTGCGGCAGAGGATCGCCTGATCGCCGTAGCGGTAGCCGCGCGTATGGAAGCGCTCGATGGCCGCCGCCACCCCAACACGCTCGTGTGCGGCGCTGGCGAACGTCTCCACGTGCAGAATAGGCGCGTGATCGCCAACACTACGCACAGGCTCCAGGTCCAGCGGTTGCAGCGCCTCGCGCAGCGCGCCTGTGGATGGGACTGGAGCGGTTATGGCCAGCCGCGCCATCTGCGCCGCCATCGCGGAACCGAGCCGCACGATGCTGGGGACGGCGCGATAGCAGCGTTGCAGCCGCAATACGCACAAGTTGGGGTAGTGCTCTGCCAGTCGCGGGAGGTTGCCCGGCGACGCGCCACGAAACCGATAGATCGACTGATTCTGGTCGCCCACCACCCAGAGGCCGCCACCAGCGTCGCCCGCGATCAGCAGCAGCAATTCGGCAGCCGCGCGATTCGTATCCTGGAACTCATCTACGAGAATCTGGGAATAGCGCCTGCGCACGTCTGCAAGAACGGTGGAATGCGCCCGCAGCAGCTCGACGGCGCGTTGAATCAGGCCGCCAAAGTCCACCAGCCCGCGGCGACGCAACGCCCGGTCCCAGACCGCATAGGCCGCGGCCCGCTCGCGCGCGCGCTTAATCTGCTCATCGGTAAATGCGCCATCGGGCGGCTGGGGCTTGCTGCCGTGTCCATTCTTCGCGTCCCCTGGCGACTCGATCTCCGTCGCTGTGTCTGGCACGGGCATCCGCTGCATCGCATTCACCAGCGCCAGATAGTCCGCGGGGGTCAGCAGCTCGTCGCGCGCGTGTGAGAAATCGTCCAGTAGCGCGCGCAGGTGCGCGGTGGGGTTGCCCAGCGAGCGGTAGTAGTGCAGCGGCAGCTCGCCGAGCAGTCCCTCCATCAGCAGATAGGCGTTGGCCTCGTCGAGAATACGGAAGTCGGCGGTCAGCTCCGCCTCATCAGGCGCGTGCGGCGCCTGCGAGGCATATTCGCGCAGGAGGGTGGCGGCGAAGGCGTGGATCGTCATGATGGGCATGCGCTCGCCCGGCAGCCCGCTCCGTTCCAGGCGCTCGCGCATCTCGCCCGCGGCACGGTTCGAGAAGGTCAACGCTAGCACCTGTTCGGGCGGGATGTGACGCTCTTCGACGAGATGGGCCACCCGGCCAACCAGCGTCGCCGTCTTGCCGGTGCCTGGGCCAGCCACGACCAGCGCCGGGCCAGCAGCCCGCGCGGCCAGCCGCTGCCCGTCATCCAGCCGCGCGATCAGCTCGCCGGGGGCGGGTCGGGAGTCTTTGTCGCCGGGAGCTTCCCGCGCCGAGAGATCTGTGTCTTCCACGGGGCGCGGTGGAGCGAGCACGGCGTCGATCAGGCGGCGGCGCGCCAGCAGCGGCGAGATGCCGAAATGGACGGCCAGTTGCACTGTGCCTATTACAGAGCCCGCGGTGAAGATGCGGCGGACCTCGGCGCGTGGGGCCAGCAGCTCGGCGGCGAAGGCGTTGGCCTCCTGTTCGCGCCGGACCCGTGGCGAGTATTCCTCGACGACGCGATCTTCGCTGCGCAAAGCGGCGGCATCGGCCTGCTGGTCCACTGCCCGCTCGTCACACGGCGCATAGCCACGGATACCCTCGCCGCGGTGGAGGACGTAATGGCCCAATTCGTGCGCGATGGCAAACCGCCGCAGCTCAGGGTCCAGGTCGTCACGCAGCCAGATGATGCCGCCAGCCTCCGGTTTTTCCCACACCCAGAGCTGGAGTCTGGAATACGCGCCGCCCAGCATGACACCGTGTCCCGCGCACGTCTGAAGCTCGACGCTCAACGCGGCGCGCAAACCCTCGACATGGAGGATATCCGGGTCGCCGCCAGCAGCGAGTCGTGCTCGCAAGGAGGCAGCGGCGCGTTCGATGATTTCGATACGTTGTGTAGACATAGTGAACCCTCAGCGGTCTGTTTGGCGCTGCACTCGATACAATTCAGGTTGTGGATCGGGACATGGTGCGGGCGGGGTTACGGGCTGTTATGCGCCTCCGCGCGTATGATCTCGGCCCACTCGCGTTTGCCTTCGGTCGAGAGCGCGCTGGCCTCCACCGCGTCGAGGAAGGACTCCTGCTGCTGGTCTGGCTGCTGCTCGGCCATGTAGAATCCGCCCGCCGGGGATGCGCCCAGGTAGGCGGCGATGGCCTCTGGTGCGGTCTTCAGCACATCGGCGAACCGCTGGATCAGCGCGCGTGGGATGGTCGCGGCGGCGATAGCGTGCCCCTGGAGCTTGCCCAGCACGTCAAACGTCAGGCCGACGGCCTCGGCGAGCCGCGGCGGCGTGTAGCCAGCTTGAATCCCCAACTGCGCCAGACTCTGAATGGCAGCAGGAGCGGGGCTGGCGGCTGCCACCTGCTCTCGTACCCAGGCCATAGCCTTCTCGCCCGCTGGCGACAGCGAAAGCTCGGCAGGTTCTTCCAACGGTTCGCTGCCGAATCCGATGGTATGGAAGTAGAGCGCGTATTCGAGCAGCTCGCCGGTATACTCCGGGTAGCGCTTCACATACTCTTCGATGCGAGGATTGCGGCCACTACGGAACTCGGTAGCATATTGGAAGGTAATGCGGTCTATTTCGTATTGGCGCTCGCGGTCGCGCTGGTCATCATGTCGATCAGACATGGTTCTCCTCCTCGCCGCCCTCATAGCGCCTGCGCAACTCTTTGAGGATTGCCTTCAGACGGTTGCGTATTGTCCGGTCGGTGACACCCAGCTCCGCGGCAATTTCCGCCTGCGTCCGGCCGTCGTAGAACAGCCCGTTGATGACCGCCCGATCCTCGCGCGAGAGTCTATCTACCTGACCGAGCAGGTCACTGTAGTCAGCCAGGTCGAAGGCATCCTGAGCCGTGGTATCTATCGCTTGCGAACCATGCGAGGGATCGCTCTCGTTGTCCTGCTCTGCTTGCAGGCTCTCCAGCGCTTCTCGTGGGATGCGGGTCGGCTTCTCGACCCCTTTTCGTTTCCACTCACCTGATCGTCTCATCTCGCTATGGGCGACATGCTGGCGGATTCTTTCCAGCCCGTGAGAGAAGCTCTCCAGCAGGAAGGTCCGGGGCTTGCCCACCAATTCCTCCCAGATCGCCTTATAACATTCCTGCTCAAGATCTTCCGATTCTTGTGATCCTGTTCCAGATCGAGCCTGACTGGCGATTGATCCGGCCCACCAGCCGACGTTTCGCTTTATCCGCGCGACGATCACGTTGAAGATGCGTCCCGCATCCTCCCCGACGCCTGTGGCGATGCGCTCGCGCAGGCAGCGCGCCAGCACCTCCAGCGGTAACCGCTGCTCGGCAACTGGCTCCTCGATGCGCCGCCAGTAGTCAGCGCTTCCGGGTGGCGGCAGTTCATGGAAGAGGGCTTCCAGTTGCGCGCGCCGGGGCGCATAGGGATCATCCTGACTATGTTGCACGCCTGACTCCTTCATGAGATAGTAGTCAGTCGCGTCGCCATGGTTCGCTACACTGATTGCCGTGGCACAGGCCAGAGCGACGTCAGTCAGCGGGCGCTCGCGATTACGCCCAGTATAGGGGATTGCGCTGCCAGCGTCAAAGCCTGAGATAAAGATATCGCGCAGGCGATGATCTGGTGTCGCGGCGTTGTCCATCAGCGCCATCAGTGCACTCCCCTCCTCTGGCCGTTGCGTCTAGCTATCCCATACGGCACGTAGGGACGGAAGCGGAAACCTCCCCATAAAATCGCCTCACTCAAAGACGCCGCGCGCGACCATGCGCACGTCCCCGGTGACGTAGACCGCCGCGATCTCCCCATCAGCGCCATCAGCGCCATCCGCGCCTTCGACCCGGACGCGCATCTGGCTGGGCCGACCGAGGAAGCGCCCCTGCTGCAACGTGATTTCCGCTCCAGCCGCCGCCAGCCCATGGCGGACGAGATAGGCGCCGACCGGGCCAGCCGCGCTGCCAGTGGCCACATCCTCCACACGCCCGTCGTTATCCCAGGTGCGCCCCTCACGTGTGGGCAGATGCAGCACGTAGACAAACTTCGCGCCGACTGAGGCGAGCAATGCCTCGAATCCAGGTCGCACAATCGCGGCGCGCTCCAGCCCGCTGGCGAGCGGCGCCAGCAGATAGGGCAGCCCGGTCGAGACGACCTCCAGCGGCAGACCGGGATAGAGATCGCTTTCTTCGAGGTTGAGCGCGGCGAGCATCTGACTGACCATCTCCGCGTCCAGCGTTGCGCCAAATTGCGGTTGGCCCTGATCCATCGTCGCCTCATACCATCCCTCGCGGCGGGTGGTGCTGACCTGGACTGGCCCCACCGGAAGCTCCAGCGTCCACTCGGCGCGTTCTTCCGCGTCGCCGACATAGTACAGGCGCTCATGCAGCACGCAGGCCGCGCCCAGCACAGGATGCCCCGCGAATGGCAGCTCCTCCTCCATCGTGAAGACGCGCGCCCCGACACGATGTATCTCGGCGGTTGGGGCAAGGAAAATGGACTCGAACTGGCGCATCTCACGCGTGATGCGCTGCATCATCTCAGGCGCAAGCCCGTCCGCCTCGGGGAAAACGATCAGCCCATTGCCCGAGAGCGCCTTGCGCGTGAACACATCAACATGGCGATACTCCAGACCCTGCAACGCTGTCTCCATCACACTCCTCGCAATCTCATACTCGCACTCTCATATTCGTGTGCTCGCGTCGCAACTGTCCAACCGAAGTCACCCGCTTGAGTATACGCCGCATGGTGCGACAAAGGTCGCAGCCAGCGCGGCTCGTCGGGCGGTAGCGTAGAGAGAAGCAATGTCAGTGACAGATGTATATGCGAGGAGGGCAAAGATGAGCCAGCAGAGCCAGTCCGGCCAGGCAGCGTCTGATGTTGAGGGTAAAGACGCAGTCACATCGGGTGAGGAAGAGAAGGTGATCGGCGAGATCTACGAGGCGCTGCACAATGTCTACGACCCGGAGCTGGGCATCAATATTGTCGATCTGGGGCTGGTCTATAACGTCGATCTGCGCGAAGACGGCTTTGTGACGATCACCATGACACTGACAACTCCTGGCTGCCCAATGCACGAGTCCATCGGCGAGGGTGTGGGCGCCGCGCTCCAGCCCATCGCGGGCGTGACGGGCGGCACGATCAACCTCGTCTGGGAGCCGCGCTGGGAGCCTGCGATGATGACCGAGGCGGGCCGCGCCGAGCTGGGCTACTGGTGACTTGAAGTAGGATTGGGATTGGGACTGGGATTGGAACCAGCAATCGCTTTGTGCGGGCCGATGATGCCCACGACATTCGCGGCGGCCAGGATCAGCCCGACGCCAAGGGCCGCCGCCGCGATCTGCATTGGCACAACCCAGCCGAGCAGCGCGGTCGCGGCGACGAGTGGCAGCGCCCCGTTCACCAGCCAGAAGCTGATCGTCGCCCAGCGCTGATGCACCAGGTCGCGCATCAGCGGCACCTTCTGTCGCCCGACCAGCGCGCCGTAGCGTGACTGCCAGACCAGGAACGGGACGATCTTATACTGATAGCCCAGCGTGCTCTGCCCCAGCCAGCCGACGAGCGCCACCACCCCAAGCGCGGCGAAGAGGCGCGGCGATCCCCAGCCGAAGAGCGCGGCGACGACACCCAGCGGGATTACCACCGCGAGATAGCTCACCGCCGCGATGCCGTGATGCTGTGTCACGTCGAGCACCCGGCGTTTGCGCTGGCGCAGCATCCCCGCGTAGTCCCAGGCGAAGAGCCAGACGGCGGCGATGAGTAGGAGTCCGCCGAGAAGGGTGAGCGGCAGCCATGCAAGCGCGAAGCCTGCCGCCATCCCCACGATGCCGCCATTGAGCAACGCGAAGACGCGGCGTCCATACGCATCCGCATGCCCATGGACCAGCGCGAACATCCGCACCAGCGTATACGAGACGCCCATCAGCGTACAGGTTAGCCAGCCGACGACGCCCAGCGTGATATGGGCAAGCAGCAGGCGGCCTGTTCCCGCGCCGAGGAAGCCGAAGGCGAGGTTGAGCGCGGCGGTCAGCCCCAAACAGACGACGAGGCAGAGATAGATCAGTGAGGCGGAGAGATAGCGCGCCGTCAGCGGGTGCGCTGTATGCTCTCTCTCATGTTGCCGATGCGCATGGACGAGTGTCGCGCCGAGGATGACGGCATAGTGCGCGACCGCCAGCACCACCAGCGAGCCACCGACGATCAGCAGCGGCATGCGCCAGAACCAGAAGCCCGAGAGCAGCAGCGCGACGCCGACGAGGTAGATGGGATACTGCCAGCGCGCAAACCGCGCCGCCCGCAGCGGGTTGGTGAGGATAACCGGAGTCAGTTGCAGCGAGGCGCCCATGATCGTCATCGTCAGCCAGCCGAGCGTGGCCGTATGGACCAGCGTCAGCACATGTGGAAACCCCGGCGCGAGGATCGCCTGTGGCATGACCCACGGCAACAATGCCCCGAAGAGCGCTGCCCCCGTGACGCCCGTTACCAGAAATGGCAGCGGCAGCCAGAGTGGCACGCCCCCACGCGCGAGGCCACTCAACCCCTGGATGGCGACCGGAGGCGCGCCAGCGGCTGGTGGCTGTGTTGGCTGTGTTGTCTGCATGGAGAAGGGGCGCATACCGGGCTGCATGGACGCATCCTTTCGCCGCGACTACTCTGCGACTGCTCTACTGCTCGCGGACAAAGCGAACGATCCACTCGTCGTCGGCGACGCGCTCGGTGGCGTGCGAGAAGCCGCGCCCAGTCAGCGCCTGATAGAGTGGCGCTGGCTCGAAGGGCGCGATCAACACCAGCGATTTCCCCGGCGGGACGCGCTCCGCCGTCTCCATGATCTGCACGAATGGCTCGCCACCCTCGGCCAGCACTGGCCGGACATCCAGTATTTCGGCGGCGTCTATCTTCCAGGCTGCGGCGTTACTGCTCATAATATCTTCCCTTTCAGCCATCAGGCAGTATCGAACAATGTGCTCTCTGCTCTTCACGGCACGGTTAACCAGAGTGTACGCTCATAGCGGAGGCAGGGCTGCGACTTAGGTCGCATCCGGCGCTGGAGAAACATCTGCGCCCATCGCGCGTGAGCGAAAGGAGCGAGCGATGCCGGTCGAGAGTGAGGAACTGCGCAAGGTGCCGCTCTTTGCGCCGCTGTCTGCGGATGACATGGCGCGCGTCGCGGCGGTGACGGTCGAGCGCCACTACGAGCGGGGCGATATCATCATCCTCGAAGGGGATCGCGGGGGCGCGCTCTACTTCGTGCGCAGTGGGCTCATCAAGGTCTTCAAGAGCTCGCCGGGAGGTAAGGAGCAGGTGCTCCGACTGATCGAGGCGGGCCGCACCTTCAACGATGTGCCTGCGCTGGACGCCGGGCCGAATCCCGCGAGCGCGGCGGCGCTGGAGTCGAGCGTCGTCTACGCGACGGGTGGCGCCGAGCTGCGTCGGTTGATCGTCGAGCGGCCAGGGGTCGCGCTGGCAACGGTGCAGGCGCTGGCTGGCGCGTTGCGTCACCTCATCACCCTGGTCGAAGACCTCTCCTTCCGCCATGTCACGGCGCGCGTGGCCAAGATTCTGATCGAGCAGGATGCCAGCGCGGTTGCCAGCGGCGCATCGGGCAAGGCGGTCCACCGGCTGACCCAGCAGGAAATGGCGGCGATGGCGGGCACAGCGCGCGAGATGGTGGGGCGAGCGCTCAAAGAGCTGGAGGCGACAGGAGCGATCCGCATCCAGCGCGGGCGCATTACCGTGGTCAACCGCGCACGCCTCGAAATGTTCTCCTGAGCCATCCAGCCTGGAGAGCGCATCTGGAGAGCGCATCTGGAGAGCGCGTGTGGAAGACCCGCCCCTTCGGAGCCGCATCGTTGGGGGTCGAGGAGGCGGGTGGTCGCATAGGACACGCGGGAGGTGCGGGACGTGCGCGTGTCACTTATTCTTGTAGTGATCGGCGTTGATCTTGGTGTACTCCTGCCACTGGGGCGGTACGGCGCTTTCCTCGAAGATCGCGGTGACAGGGCAGGCTGGCTCGCAGGCGCCACAGTCAATGCACTCGTCGGGATTGATATACAACTGGTCGTATTGCTCATAGTCGGACTCGCCCGCGGCTGGATGGATGCAGTCTACCGGGCAAACATCCACGCACGAGCCATCTTTCACGCCGACACATGGCTGGGTAATCACGTAGGTCATAACGTGTCCTGAGACTTTCTAGCGGCTCTCGCCGAGACAACAGCGATGGTTTTGGTGTGGCGGCTCTCGCAGGCGCAGGGAGCAGCCGCGCTCCGGTACAGCGCAATATGGCCGTCGAAGCTGGGAGGCAGCGGCCCGCGCTGTATCAGCGCGACGTGACGGAACGACCTATCGTCCACGCGCGTGTAGTCCCCGGCAGGCACAATTTCGCCTGCTTCATAGAGCTCGGTTCCACACTCGTCACAATGCATGGCAGCCTCCCTGGTGCGCATCGTCACACCGCCAGCGGTACACCAGAATCCGCGAATATCCAGTAGATATCCATTGCATCGTAAGCATGACACCGCGCGGCGCACCCGGCTGTGATAAATGTCGCTATTGTGGGCTATTGAGCAAGGTCTCGGTCAGGTGGGTGAGGGCATTTGCCTGCTGAATGGTGGTATGCGATAGTGGGTGCAGGGAAGCGACCAGCACAAATGATCGCGACGATATAGAAGGGGAGGCCGAGGTGTTCGAGGGAAATCGCTATTTCTCGTTGGACCGCGACGATCACGATACCTTGTTCATCCGGTGTTCTGATGAGGTGCTGACGATTCCTCTCGACACACACGGAGACGTCTTGCTGGCCGTCGAGCCTGCCCCGGCGTTTGGTCGGGACGTCTGGGTATTTTCCGGGGGGAGCGTTGAGCCGGGCGAGCCACACGAGACAACGGCCAATCGCGAGCTGCGGGAAGAACTGGGATTCGCGGCGGGCCGCCTCGATTTCCTGGGCCAGTTGCGGCCGTGGTCGAAATACCTGACGGTGCGTAGCGACCTCTACCTGGCACGCGATCTCGTCGCGAGTCGGCTCGTCGGCGACGAGGACTATGAGATAGGCGTCGCGCGGGTGCCACTGGCCGCTTTCGAAGCGTTCATCACCTCAGGCCAGATCCAGGATGCGCGCGTCATCGCCGGTCTGTATCTCGCCCGTGCCTACCTCCAGCAGCACCGGGACTGAGCCGACTTGCCGAGGAAAGTCGCTGATAATCCACGATGCGAGTTGCCGACCAAACACCTCAGCCCGTGCGGCAAGGGAGGCCGTCGAAGCTGCTGCTTTAGCCACCTGCTTTCCCCACAATGAATGCCGCCCGATTGAAGTATAAACCCCCACTCGATGTCTACCCTGGGTCGCGCATGCGATATGTCCAGCAGACGACGCCGTCGATACCCGTGCTATGGTGTATATAGGATCGCCTGTGCGCACGAGCGCACAGGCCGATTGGGCGGCGCGGTCGAAGGATATATGACCATTTCACCAGATGCAAACCGGCGCGTCCGGGTACAAGATGAACAGGAGGACTGACATGCCCCATGCAGGCGTCACGGTAGTGCAGAAACGGGTCTATGAGGAGCCGGAGCCGGGCGATGGCACGCGCGTGCTGGTAGACCGGCTCTGGCCGCGTGGCCTCTCAAAAGAACGAGTGCAGGTGGACCTCTGGCTGAAAGATGTCGCGCCGAGCCGGGAGCTGCGCGAATGGTTCGGGCACGATCCGGCGAAGTTCGCGGAGTTTCGCAGCCGCTACGCGGCGGAGCTTGCGGCTGACCCCGGCCGCGCCGCGCTGACGGAGCTGCGCACGCTGGCGCGGAAGCAGCATGTCACGCTGGTATTTGCCGCGCGCGATACTGAGCACTGCAATGCCGTCGTCCTACGCGAGTTGCTCGCACAGCCGAGCTAACTGCAAAAGCGTGAAATGTGCGACAATCCTGGCGGGTGAAATATACCTAAAGGTAGCTTTCAGCTGCGAAACCGTGATGGAAATGTGACTTCCACGTGTCTATCCTGCTGGTAGAGGCTCCCAGAGCGTTGAGCGCCAGCCCACCGGGAAGGAGCGCAGGATGAGTGCGCAGAGTATACCGCCGCATGGGGAGCCCGACGATCAGAGGTGGCCAGGCGAAGAGGCAGATGCCGCGAGCGTCAGCGAAACCTCGCCCTTCCCGGCAAGTGACGCTGACGCGGACCTGGCGTACTATGATGACACGACCCTGTCACGCTATGACGACGCAGCCCTGAGACGCTATCAGGAGCTCTTCGCCAAGATGACCGTCGGCGTGATCTTCCAGGATGCCGATGGGCGCATCATCGACGCCAATCCCGCAGCGCAGAGACTGCTCGGCCTGACACGAGAACAACTGCTGGGGCTCAACTCCTTTGACCCACGCTGGCGCGTTATCCAGGTGGATGGCGCCGAAGTCCCGGGAGCGATGCATCCCGCCATGGTGGCCGTGCGCACAGGGCAGGCGCAACGGAACGTCATCATAGGTGTCTTTACTCCCAGCGAGGAGCGCTATCGCTGGCTGCGTGTCAACGCCATTCCCCGGCTGGCCCCCGACAGCGCGCGCCCGGTAGGGGTCTTCATGACCTTTGACGATATCACCGAGTGGGACTACCTGGAGGAGGGCGCGCGGATCCTGATAACACGCTATCAGGCGCTGATGGAGCAGGCCGCGGATGCCGTGTTCGTGGCCGACCGCGAGGGACGCTACATCGAGGTCAATCCCGCCGCCTGCTCGCTGCTTGGCTATACCCGTGAAGAGCTGCTCAACATGAGCATCGTGGATACCATTCTGCCTGAGGATGTACCTGGCCTGATCGAGTCGCGGGATAAGACGTTGCGTGGCGAGACCCACCGCGCAGAGCAGATGCTGCGTCGTAAGGATGGCTCACTGGTGCCGGTCGAGATCAACGCGCGCGTCATTTCGGATGGGCGCTGGCAAGCCATTATCCGTGACATCACCAGGCGCCGGGAGATGCAGGAAAAATTGCGCCTGCAGACCGAGCTACTCGAACGCACGTTTGAAGCGGTCCATGAGGGCGTCTATATCTATGATCGCACCGGCGAGCTGATCCAGATGAACGCGACGGCGCGGGCGGTCGCGGGCTATGACGAGCATCCCGAGATGGAGCGAGAGACGACGCATGAGCGGCTTTCACGCCTCCAGCTACGAGATCTCGCGGGGAAGCTGTTTCCAGAGGCGGACTGGCCTGTGTACCGCGTGCTGCGCGGCGAGATCGTCTCCGCGACAGCGCCCATTGAAATGCTCGTCACGTCGGCGACGGGTCGCGAATTGACCTTGCAGGTCAGCGGCGCGCCGCTCCGTGACGCCGAAGGTCAGTTGATGGGGGCGGTGGTGGTCACACGCGACGTCACGTTGCAGCGGCGGCTCGAGCAACAGCGCATGGATATCTTTCGGGTGGTGGCGCACGACCTTGCCAATCCGCTGGCCGCCATCAAGCTGTATCTGCAATTGCAGCAACGGATGATCGAGCGCGGACGTCCGCCCAGCCCGCCGGACCCCGATGTGCTGGCGACGATGGTCCATGAAGTCGTGCGGATGGAGCGCTTGATCAGCGATATGCACGCCATGGTGGGCCTCGAGTCGAACAAGCTGGTCCTCGACCGCAAACCGTTTGACCTGGTAACCCTCTGCCAGCAGGAAGTGCGGCCGATGCAGATGGCCGAGATGCGCGAACTCCATGTCAACCTTCCCGATGAGCCAGTCATGGTGCAGGCGGACCGCGACCGCATCGGTCAGGTATTATCGAACCTGCTCTCGAATGCTGACAAATACTCGCCCGTCCGTCAGCCGATTACCTTCACACTCCGTCTCGAGCGCGGCGCAGACGGTGCGGACGCTACCGCCCCCCAGCGTGCCTGTGTGCTCGTTCAGGATGCGGGGCCAGGTATCCCAGAGAATGAGCAGGAACGCATCTGGGAGCGTTTCCATCGCGTGCAGGGGGTTCAGGCCCAGGCGACCAAGAGCGCCAGTCTTGGCCTGGGGCTCTACATCAGCCGCCAGATCGTCGAGCAGCATGGCGGCGCTATCGGGGTCAAGAGCGCGCCGGGTAAGGGCAGCACCTTCTGGTTCACATTGCCGCTGGCCCCCTCCACATAGCCAGCGCACACCTCATCAGCTATACACTTGCATCGAATCATGCTACTTGCTATACTACGCGCCACGGCCGCATGATTGCTACCCAGACGTGTGTCAGTAGCACACGCGATCATGCAACGAGCCGCCATGGAGCGAGAAGGCCTGATGAGACATGCCTGGATGAACCGCATTGGACGTTGGCTGGTAATCCTCCTGCTCGCCTTAGCGGGTACACTAACGCTGATAGCGCCCGTGCGGGCCGATGGCGACACTGTCACGCTCTCTACGACAAATGGCACGAGCTTCACCTATGGCGGGACGAAGCCATCATTCACTGTCGTCGTCAACCTTGGCGCCAAGCTCACCGGGAACTATTTCCTGACCGCGTATATCTCAATTGATGGGGGGGCGGCGTTTGGCAGCATCAACGGTGGAACGCAAAGCCCGGATGGGTTGACGCTGACCTTCACTGGAATAAAGCCCGATAATACAGTCGCCGTTGGCCAGCATTCCGCCGTTGCGCGTTTTTCGAATCCCGAGACAGGAATTACCTCCTACAGCGGTCCCTTTACCTTCACTGTCAACAAAGTGGCGCTAGATATGGCCTGTAATACTGAGGACGATGACACGCTCATAGGAGCTGGGCAGCCGGTAGGCATCCAGATGTCGCTCTTTTCCGGCGGACCGTTGCCCTCGGAGTGGCTCAGTGGCACGTACAATGTGACGTTTGATGGGCCATCGCACGTCTCGTACACCAACCTCACCTCCGACAGTAACTACGTCGTGACGGTGACGGCGCCCTCGCAGATCGGCCTCTATACGTTGTCCTGCGCCTTCAATGGCTCCGCCTCGTACACACCAGCCTCGATCACCTCTAATAGCCACTACACCATCAGCGCGATGCACGGCCTGGGCGTCGTCAAGCTCTATACCAACCCAACTACCCTGGCCTCGGGGCGGAGCGCGGACTTCTATGTGGAGTTCCATCCAGCGTCGGGGCTACCCATACCGACGGGGCAATTTAGCATCTGGCTTGGCAACCACTACACGAACGCGATTACATTGGGTCCAACAGGCAATTATCTGATCCACTTCCAGACGATACCCATACTCGCGGGCGTGAGTAGGATCGAAATATTCTACATGGGTGACAAGTATTACAACCGGGCGCACGTATACTTCCCACTGACGAATCCGCCCATTCCGGGCGGGACCAATGCGGGCGGCTCGGGAAACGGTTCGCTTGGCTCGGGCAACAATCCCGTGGGGACGGCGACAGTACAGGGGACGCCCGGCGTGACGGCGACGGCAGGCAGCGATTCCGCGACGCCGACGGCGGTTGACGCGGGCAATGTTGCGCCGACCACGCATTCCGCATCGGGCGATAATGGCGGGCTATGGCTGGTCGTCATCCTCGCGCTGGTCGGGCTGGTCATTGTCGGTGGGGCGGTTGGCGCCGGTATCTTCCTGATACGCCGCACCCATATACCGGCGGATATGGGTCCGCAGGCGTCGCGCGACTTCTATGCCCCACCATCGTATGGCCCGCCAGGCGACGGAACGTGGCCGCCTCGCTACGACGAAAGATAGATCGGCTGCCATACGACCTATAACATATGACAGACGACAAAGCCCCTTCCGCCGAGATTGGTGGAAGGGGCTTGCGTGACGCCGCAACGGACGCGCGATCACTCGGCGGGCGGTTCGTCGGGCGCGGCGTCTAGCGTCACCCGCTCATGACGGATGGAAGCTACCCCCGCGGTGACACGCTGCCGCAGGCCTCGCAGGCGCGCCGCCTGTGCCTTGCTCTGGGCGCCGACCTGTGCCGTCGCCTCGCTCCATAGCCTGCCGGTATTCTGGCGCAGATGCGCGAGTGTCGCCTCTGCCGACTGCTGCACACGGGCAGCGCCAGCCCGCGCCTCCGCCGCGAAGTCCCGGCGTGTGGGTGGCGTCGCGAGTGGCGTTTCCGGCGCTAGTGGCGTCTCTTGCACTGATGGCTCCGCCGCCGCCGGTAGGGAAGGCGCGACGGCTGGGGTAGCCGAGACGACGGGGACAGTAGGCGGCGCGGACTCGGTCTCGACGGCTTCCCGCGCCTCCGCCGCTGGCTCTATCGCTGGTTCTTTCGTCGGCTCGACCGTTGGCTCGACTACCGCCGCAGGCTCAACCATCTGCAAGCGTCCGCGCTGGGGTGGCTGCTGCACGGGTTTCGCCTGCGCGGCGGATTGAGCGACGGGCGCCGCGACACGCCCCACGGGCAGGGGAGCCGCCCGGCGGGCAGCGGGAACAGGAGTGGATGGACGAGCAACGGGGACGGGATCAGGAGCCGTCTGTGGCAGCAGCCGGAGGGCCGTCGCCGCACTCGACGCATGGCCGGCGGCGGGCCGGGCGATACGTAGCGCAGCCAGTTGGGCGCGCGCCTCGTCACGCTGTGCTGTAACCCGGTCGTGATCATTCGCCAGTTCCTGGTGGCGCGCCAGAATGAGTTCGTGCCGCTCCAGCAATTCCTCATGTTGCTCTATCAGCCGCGCGCGCAGCTCCTCGCGCTCATCGATGTAGTCCTCCTGCTCCTCCAGCAGATCCTCCCGGTCCACCAGCAGCCGCTCCAGACTGCGCACGTCGCGTTCGAGCGCGCGAACGTGCAGTCCGGCGGCGAGTCGGCCAGGCAGCAGGAGCAGCAGCGCAATCACGAAGCCGAAGAGCGCCGCCCCCATCATCACCCAGGCTATACTCACCGGATATTGCGCCCTCACCAGGTCAATCTGAATCGTATAGTGGTTGAGCGCCAGAAAGAGCAGTACCATGAGACCCAGGACCGATACCATCATATACAGGATTAAGAACCGTATGATGCGCATTCTTGTGCCTCACTATTCCGCGTTCCATTCACGCTGAAGGCATGGTTTTCGCACACATTATCCGACATTCTCCGCAAAACATCCTCATTGACAGTATGACGAATTGGGAGGCTGGCGGCTACACTGGCAGGACCGCCTGTGTTACATGGCACACCAAGAAGCGGCCCAGGCCGGAAATGGCCTGAGCCGCCGATGGATGAAAAATTCGTGGCGGGCCGCTATGCGGTCGTCGTCGTGCCCGTCGGCGCGGGCGTCGGCAGCGGACGCAGCCCCGCCTCGATCTGGCGGCGATATGGCTCCAGGAACGGCGGCAGCGCCAGCGTTTCGCCGAGATGCTGCGGATCCTCGTCAGTGGCGAAGCCGGGGCCGTCGGTGGCGATCTCGAAGAGCACGCCGCCTGGCTCGCGGAAGTAGATCGAGTGGAAGTAGAAGCGGTCGATCACTGGCGTCACCTGGAGCCCCGCATCGTCGAGCCGCCCGCGCCAGGCGACGTGCGTCTCGCTGGTCGGCGTGCGGAACGCGACATGGTGGACGCCGCCGATGCCGACGCGGCCCAGTCGCGTGTCGCCAGCGCGCTCTTCCAGATGTACCTCTGTGCCGGGGCCGCCTCTGCCCACCTGATAGACGCGCACCAGCCGCGCCTCCACGCCGTCCTCGGTCGGCGGAAGCGTATACTGGCCGGTCTCGCGGAAGCCCATCGTCCCGGTGAGGACATGCAGTGTGGCGTCCTCACGCGCTGAGAGCAGCCGGACGCCGTGTAGGCCGCGAATCTGGTATGCCGCCGGGATGGGGCTGCGCGCCCAGGGCGTGCCACCCGCGACAGGCTGTTCCTCGCCCTCCGCCGGAGCCACCAGCTCCAGCCGCTGTCCCTCGGGATCGCTAAACGGCAGCACCGCCCGCCCCGCGCGCTGCTGGATGCCCTCATGCGCGACGCCGTGCTCGTCGAAATGCTGGACCCACCAGTCGAGCGCGGCGCGATCCGGAGCGCGCAGCAGAATCGCCGCGACGGTTCCCGCGCCGTGACGGGCTGGGCCAGCGTTGGGCCAGTCGAAGAAGGTCAGCTCGGTGCCCGCATGGCCGATCTCGTCGCCGTAGAAGAGGTGATACGCCTCGACATCGTCCTGGTTGACGGTCTTCTTGACTAGCCGCATGCCGAGCACCTGGGTATAAAACGCAACGTTGCCCGCCGCGTTGCCGGTGACGGCGGTGATGTGGTGCAGCCCGCCGATCCGCATATCCTCTGAAGTCGTTGTCTCTATCTCGCTCATCGCTTTCGCCTCGAATCTTTCGCCGACATCTGCCTGGAAAACGCGCAGGAGCCATGCCAGTGCTTCCCGGCACATCATACCTTCTGATTATTAGTTTAGCACTAAACTATTGAATGGTCAAGGGGCTGGCGATGACGGTTGGCATGTAACTGCTTTGTGGCATACTGTACGCGATACGTTTGAACGTTGGTTGTGATGCCTACCAAATCGAGATATGAAAAGGATCGTATGATGGCTACCCGTCCTACCTCAGCGCAGATTGTCAATGATCCAGATATTCTTGGGGGTAAGCCTGTGATCGCGGGTACGCGCATCTCTGTGCAACTTATCCTGGAAAAAATGCGCGACGGCTGGACGATCAATGACCTCCTCGATGACTATCCCTATCTCACCCGCGAACAAATCGTCGCCGCACTTGCCTATGCCGCCGAAGCCATGGGAGCATAGGGTACGTCATGCATTTTCTGGTCGATGAGAATGTCTCGCGCCGCATTGCTGAGCGATTGCAGCATGATGGACACACGATTGTCCTGGGACAGCAAATTGCACAGGGAAAGCCCGATCATGAGGTACTTGCACTCGCACAAGGACTAAATGCCATCATTCTGACAGAAGATAGCGACTTTGGCGATCTCATTATGCGGCAACATCTGCCTTCAGCGGGTGTTATCCTCCTGCGACTCTCTGGTATGGAGCGATTGGCGCAACCCGATTACGTCGCGCAGACTATCGACGCTCATTCAAACACTATTCCAGCACATTTCACCGTCATTACACCTTCCGGGGTGCGTATGCGCCCACTCCCGTGATTGACAATACGCAATTTTCGGCTCTATTCCGCGTGTCCGCTTGCATGGTACACTTGGGCCGCACGCTTCATGCCACCTGTTGTTGAGCATGATCGCCCAGAGGCAGTCAAATGAACAAAGCCAGACTCCTGGGCGCTGACGAACCAGCGGGATTAGGAGTCAGCCTGGCTACCTATTACTGTGAGGAGAACTTGCGTGGATATTCAGGATTTTCAGGCGTATCAACAAGCATCGCGAAAGACCTGGGGAGCAATCCCGATGGATAGCCCTATTGTGTATCCGACGCTCGGACTCACCAACGAGGCTGGGGAGGTTGCGGGAAAGATCAAAAAGATCTTTCGCGATAAAGGAGGAGTGATTTCCGCAGAGGATCGTGACGCCCTGAAATATGAATTAGGGGACGTCCTGTGGTATCTCACGCAGATTTGTACCGAACTGGACCTGACCCTGCAAGAAGTCGCATCAGCGAATGTCGAGAAGCTCTATTCTCGCCTGGAACGCGGTCAAATTCGTGGAGATGGCGATAAGCGGTAAAGACTCTCATGAAGGAGAAAGACAAGCAGTTGGTCCTCTCGAGGCCAGTCCGCTGAGAGTGAATAACCTGCGAGTCAAATCACCCATTGTACCCAAAATCTTGGGCAGTGGCGGCGCCGCGCACGTCCCAGCCGAGAATGATATGTGGCGCTGTTGATTCGATTTATGCGTAGCTTACGAGCGCGCTCATAAATCGCTCGATACCATGCGCCACGGCCAGCCCTGCCACCTTCGCTAGGGCGTTGTGGGTCGCGCCGCTTCGAGGAACTGCCGCTGCCGCTCCTGGGATCGGCCCTCACCGCCCGTTATCGTGCTCGTCGTGCAGAAGAGGCCGGGTCCCACCGGCAGCGTTCCGGTCTCGAAGATAGCCTCGGCGGTTCGGCACTGATAGATTTCGTGGTAGAATCCGAATCCTTTTCCCCGGTTCTGATTCAGCCACTTCCACCATGCGGTGTGGGGCATCGTGCGGGCGAAGCGCGCGAGATCCTCGTGCGAGCGCCAGTATTGCAGCTGTAGACCTCCCGTGCTTTCTCCAAAGATGCGCACGCCGAGCAACCCTTCTGCCTCCGCCAGGGACGCCTCCATCTGCTGCGGAATGCCCGACTCCTCATACAGGGCATCGGCCCCAGGCGTAAACACCTGAATCCCGAAGATCGCAATGGTGAGTTGTGGATACTCCCACAGATGAGCTATATAGTTGCCGTTGGTTGGTGAAACCGCATGATTCGGTTGGTTTGGTTGATTCAATTGGTCGCTCATTGTTGTACCTTTCTGTCGTTTTCCATCATGTCCCGCCACCGACGGAGTGCTGCGCGCACGGCGCTGCGGCGAGATGATTGCAATGAGAATGGCGAGGAAGTTAGCCACGGGCGGCGCCGACCTATGTTCCCGGCGTCTGGTGGATGCTCAGCAGCTCATAGCCGTCGCGCGCGAAGAGCGTCTCGAGTTGCGCGCCGCCGCCCACGGCCTCGTACCGGACCACGATCGCATCGCGTCCGCCCGTCTCGACCTCGCGATACGGCAGAAGGTGGATGCGCAGATGGGCGCGCCAGAAGCGGCGCGCCTCGGCGGTGGAGAGCGCTATGCCCGCGATGTTGGCGTGATTCTCCGCATGGCAGCTACAGCGTGCGCACAGTCCATGCTCGCCCTGCCGCATTGGCGCGAAAGGGGCGATGCGGCCGCAGTGGCAGGGCGCCTCACCCATAGTAGCGCCCGCGCGATAATACGAGTCAGCCCACGCCCCCACGCGATTGAGCGCGGCCCTGAAGGTCTTGACTCCATCCAGACTGCCCTGGGAGCCGACATGGTCGATAAACTCGTCCTGAGCGGCGGTTCCGCTCCTGGACTGAGCGCAGCGCAGGCAGCGCAGCCGTAGACGCGTCGGGGAGCCGCCAAGCTGGCCCTGCAGCCGTGTCGCTCCACACTGGGGACACCAGATGCGCGTCTCCTTCCAGCCCACGTCGGTCACGGGCAGCAGCCCAAACGCCAGCGCCTCCTCGCGGAGCGTCGTCGCGAGCAACTGGCACAGCATCCGCTTGCCGCGATGCAGCCGGACGGAGAGCGTTGCCTCGCTCAGTCCGTGTCGCGCGGCGATCTCACCGAGCGGCGTCTCCAGGAGATACCGGGCGATCAGCGCCTCGCGCGTGTCTGGCGGGAGCAGACCCAACGCCCGATCCAGCAACTGCGCGCGCTCGGCATGCTCCAGCTCCGTATCAAGCGCGTCGCCCTCGTCTGTGAGTGGCAGTGGCTCCATGCCGTCGCCTGGCTCTGTTCCCTCGTTGGGTGTCGTCAAGCGTGTCGTACGCGCGAGGTCGCGCCCAGCGGTGCGGGTCCAGCGGCGGCAGACGTTCGCGGCGATGCTGGAGAGCCAGCGCGCGCGGGCCTGCGGGTCATCCGGTTCGCGCAGCTTCCGCCAATGGCGCCAGGCCTCCAGCAAAGTCTCTTGCGCCAGGTCTTCGGCGGCATCGCGGTCGCGCGTGGCGCGCAGGCAGATGCGCAGGATGAGCGCACGCTCAGCATCCGTTGGCGTGGGCGGCAGCGCCTGCTCGGAGACCGCCAGCGTATTCCGCCTGCCCGGCAGATCAATGATGTGGGCGCGCGAACCCGGCGAACCCGGCGCTGGTTGGCGGATGGTATCGGATGAATCTGGCGGCATAGACGAATCTCGTTTCCCGGATAGACAGGACGACGCCTGTAGAGCATCTCGCGTTCCATCTATCTATCGTCGGTAACCCTCACCATCTTACACGTTTTTGCGTTCGATGGACCGCCAACTTTCCGCTACCGTGTCCAGAAGCCCTGGGGGTCGCACTCGCGGATGATGCGCAGCTCGTCGGCGGTGGGCGTCGGCGTCTCGTGGGCGTC
>Ga0070713_100000605_pt1 | contig 22815 bp, 17 predicted proteins | sample LARL82metaG_FD_65465 | JGI IMG/M metagenome (GOLD analysis project Ga0070713, IMG submission 65465) | Corn, switchgrass and miscanthus rhizosphere microbial communities from Kellogg Biological Station, Michigan, USA - LAR L8-2 metaG | ecosystem: Host-associated > Plants > Roots > Rhizosphere ...
CATTCCAGTTTGCGATACCCTGCGCGAGATTGCTCCCGTAAATCGACACCCATTCGCCAGTCTCGATCGTAGCGGGAACGATACCGCCAGAAGATATGACCGGCAGAAGCAGCGGTTCACTGATCTGGAATAATTTCGGGCTCGCCAGGTTCAGTAGATCCTGGGCAGAGAGGGCGACGGTCGCGCCGTTGGTTTGCACCACCTGTGCCGGTGCGTTGACGTTGGCCGTCGCATATTGGATATCCGGCGAATAGATTTGCAGGTAATTGAGTGGCGCGGCGCCGTTAGCTCCGCCAAAGAGCGAGGCGGCAGGCGTCCCATCGAAGTAGACCTTCAGCACGTTGTATTCGGCCTGTTCGGGCGGGATCAAGTATTTCGCGGGGACCTGGCCGAGAGTCTTGTAGGCGGCCAGATCCGCCGGCTTTACGCCGGGAGCAAGGCAGGCCTGCGGGATGCAGGCGACAGGAATGCACATTTGTCCGGAGCAACTGGGCGGAATGCTGCACGCGGCGGGCGTGTCGCTGGAGTCGGGGGGAAACTTGCTGGTACATCCCTCCGTCAAGGTGCTATTCGAGAAGGATGTGTTGAACTGCGCCCCGCCGAGGATCTGAGTTGAAGACGTCATGAACTGGGCCGTGCTCTGCGACAGCCGCTTCACGCCGGCGAGGCCCAGATCGAGATCAGCGCGCGAAGCTTCCATGCCGCTAGTCTGGGTCGCCTTTGCGTTGCCCGCTGCAGTGGCGGGATTCACGAGGTGCGACAGAATCGTCGTCTCGGCGGCGCAATCCATCTCAGCGCGGCCGCAGTCCCCGCTGAAGGCGCTGGGGATCGTGAAATTGCCGCCGGCGAAGTTGGGAAGGCCGCTACCGGTGGTGGCGACCAGAGTCACGCCGGCGAAAATCTGCCCGTACATGTCGATTGCCGCGTTCCACTCGTCGATGAACGCCTGATCCGACTTTTGATACGCCGCCATACCGGGATAGTGGAACGCCAGCAGTTGAAGCCACATATCATTCGGCGAGATGCCTCCGAACTGGGATTGGGAGTGAGCGGTGCCGTTGGGCAGGATCATCTCGGCAGACGAAGCAGTGGGTCCAGCGACGGCGATGGAGACGAAGGCAGGGTTGGATCCATAACGCGCGGCGAGTGCCATCAGGAACGTTTTCCAGGAGCTCTTGTAAAAGGCGTTCCAGGGCAGCGGAAGCACCACGCTGTCGCCGGCTTCGACGACCGCTTCGAAGGTCACCTTTCCGCAGGTGCTCGGAGGTGTCTGAACAGGCGACTGGAACAACCCGTCGCAGGAAGGAATTTGATCGCGTAACCATTGAGGCGATTGGAAACCCGCGGTGACGATGAGTTGGATGGTCTTGGGCGACAAGGCCAGATTTTGGGCGTTCCAGGCGGAAACCTGATTGAACGCGTCATCCACAAGACTCCAGTCGTAGGGATTGGCGGCTGACGGGGGATTGGGGTTGAGCGTGTCCCAATGAACCTGGAGCGTAAGTCCAGAGATGGCCGGGTTACCGAGGAGCTGCTGATAAAGATTGTTGAAATAGGCGTTCAAATCCACGGATGGATTGGCTTTCTGCTGCTGATTGATGTTCTCGGTGACGTTGACGACGGCATAGATGCCACGCGGCCGGCGCGGGGAGGTTTGGCCGGGCATCACCAGAGCCGGGGCCAGCACGAGAAAGGATAGTGCAAGAGCGCGCTGTAGTCGACAATCCATCGGTTGCCTCTTCCCCGCTACTTTATCGTGCAGGGCGGGCGCAAGCAACCGATGCCGGTCAGAAGGTCAGCTTGGCTCCCAATTGGATCTGGCGGGCGCCGCCGCCCTGGCCGCCGGGAAGCTGGTTGGCGAGGCCGGTGATCAGTCCGAAGTTGGCGCTTGTATAGTCGGTATTCGGCTGGCCCCACTGCGGCGTGTTCACGACGCTGAAGGCCTCGGCGCGGAACTGTAAATGCCAGCGCTCGTTGATTTCGAAATTGCGGAACAGCGACGCATCCAGGTTCCAGTATCCGGGGCCATCGATTACATTCGGGCCGAGGTTGCCGAATTGCAGCGGAGCGGGTGGCGCGAAACAGTTGGTGGTGACGCTGGCGCTGCATTTTGTGTTGTCGAACCAGGGACTACCAAAGCCATCGCCGTAGAGAACGTGGATGGGCCCGAAATGATTCACGGTATTCTGATTCCCGGGCGCTTTGAGACCCGCGGCGCTGTACGGGAACGCGATGGTCCCGCCATTGTTGCCCAAGGGCGCACCACTGGCGATCTGCAAAACGCCATTCACTTGCCAGCCGCCCAGAATCCAGGACGCTGGACCGGACTGCAGATGTTGCTTTCCTTTACCAAATGGAAGCTCGTACACATAGCTCTGGACGAAGAAGTGCTTGCGATCGAAGTTCAGCCGCTGCCAGTTGCGCCGCTGATCGATGAAGAATTCGAGGAAGGAATCTTCCGATTGATAGCCCATGGCCTTGCTGAAGGTGTAAGCGGTAGTCATGGCGAAGCCGTTCGAGAATCGCTTATCCAACTTGAGCTGAAGGCCGTGGTACATGGAACTGTAGCCGACATAGCGTAGCTCGGTGTTGGCCTTCCTGCCGAATGGCAAATATTCGGGCTGCCCCTGCACGTCGGCGCCGATGGTAGTGGAGGCGTTCAGGTTGTAATTGGCGGGCTGGTCGACACCGTGATTACCGACGTACGCGATATCGAACACCAGGTTGAACCGCAGCGAGCGCTGGATGGCGAAGTTCCAGGACTCGACGTAAGGCTCGCGGAAATGCGGATTGACCTGGAAATAAACCTGGCTCGTATCCGGGTTAGTGATGATGCCGTTGGAAGGAATCACGGCCGGGGTAGCGGGCGGAAAACCATTCTGGAAAGTCGTCACCTGGCCATTGGGCAGGACTGCGGGGCAGATGCTGCAGTTGGGCTCGTAAGCATTGTTCTGCTTCACCGGGAAGTTGTACGCGTAAGTGTTGTCGGGGAAGGGAGCGTAGCTGATTCCGAAGCCGGTGCGGATGACGGTTTTCTCGGTCAAACGATAAGCGATGCCGAGGCGTGGAGCAAAGTCTTTGTAGTGCCTATCGAGGCCCAAGTCCGAAGGGTTGTTACCGACTCCCGCAATGACGAGTGTGTTGTTGGTGGGATTGTATTGAGAGAAGCCGCCCGAATGCGCGGGCGTCGCGGGAGGATAAAATTCCCAGCGCAACCCGATATCGACCGTCAGCTTGGGCGTGACAACCCACTTGTCCTGGACGAAGGCAAAGAATTCCCAAGCGCGATAGGCGGGGAAGATGATGGGCAGATCGCGACCGGTCTCGCCGGGGACATCCAGCAGGAAGCTGGCCATTGAGTTGCCAAAACTGGTCGGGGCGACGCCATTCGAAGTCTGGTCGACCTTGAAATGGAAAAGACCACGCGGGCTGAAGGTCTGGGTCTGAAGCAAGTCGTCGCGGACGCGGCGCATGTCGAAACCGAACTTGATGGTGTGGTTGCCTTTGGTCTTGGTCCAGACATTCGTGAAAAGAACGTTCGTTTCGGCGCGAATCCAGGGCAAGCTGGCAGAGAAACCGAAGAACGGGGAATTGCCGAAGTTGTCCAGCTGAACGCCAAACGGCCCGCTGGTGAAATCGCTCTGGTTTACCCCCGGGACGCCGAGGGCATCGGAGGTCTTCTGCCCATAACCGACTTGTTGCGCGTCGTTGCGGTAGCGGTTCACTCCGAAGCGAGCCTCGGTGATCAGGGTGGGCGAGAATATGTGATCGTAATTGATCGCTCCGCTGTGGGTGCCCTGGACGCCCGTACCCTCAAAGCCGGCCCCACCGGTTCCTCTGGGCCCACCGTAGATGCCGTAGACGGCCGCGTCGAAGGTCACGGGACGCGAGTAGCTGTAGCGGATCGAGAACCGGTCGTTGTCGGTCTGATTGTGGTCCACTTTTGCGTCGAACTGGTCGGTGTTGCGGTAGAAGGGACTCGTGACGAAGTAATTGTTGGTCAGTCCGGGGAGGTTGGGGAGCGGAATGAGGCTCAAGATTTTCGCGGAGATGGCATTGATCTTAGTGGATGGAATGATATTGCCACCGAATGGCGTTCGACCGGCTCCGGTGTTGGGATCGCCGGTAGTCGGATCGTAGATCACGGTTGGGGCGACGCTGAGGTTTCCAGTCCGCTCGTCGGCGGTGGGCAGCGTCAGCCGGTCATTGTTGGAACTATGGTCCTCGATGCGAAGATAGTCGCCGAAGAAGAACGTCCGGTTACGCTTGATCGGTCCGCCGAAGGTTCCGCCGAAGTAATTGTAGGTGAAATGGCCACGGGCGGAGTCGAAGTAATTCCGGGCCGAGAGCGCGCTGACGCGATTGAACTCGTAAGCTTCACCGTGGTACTGATTGGTGCCGGATTTTAGAATCACGTTGATGGCGCCGCCGGTGGCACGGCCCAGCTCGGCATCATAATCGCTGGTCGAAATGTTGACGCTTTGGATGGCTTCCTGCGGAGGGATCAGCACCTGCAGCAGGCCGGTGCGTTCGTTATCGTCGACGCCTTCGAGCTGCAGATTGTTGCCGAGCCGCGACTGGCCGTTGAAGCGGGTAGCGTAGCTGGTCTGAGGATTGAAGAAGGCCGAATGCTGGGACTCGATTCTAGAGGAGCCGGGAACCAGTATGCTGAGGCTCTGAAAATTGTGGCTGACGCCGATCGGCACATCCTGGACTACGCGGGTCTCCATACTGCGGCCGGTGTCGGCTCGCTCAGTTTGTAGCATGGGCGCCGCGCCGGTGACCTCAATGGTTTCGGTGATTTGTCCGGGCTGCAGCGTCAGGTCGACGCGTCCGGTGCTGTTGACGGCGACATCCACACCCGCCCGGGACGCGCGCTTGAAACCGGTCTGCTCAGCAGCCACGGTGTACGTTCCGGGAGGGAGCTCGGAGAAGGTATAATTCCCACTCTCATTGGTGGTGGTGGTTCGGCTGACACCGGTATTGGTTTCGGTAAGCGTTACCTTTCCACCGGGAACTGAGCCTCCGGAAGAGTCGGTAACGGTGCCGACCAACGATCCAGTGACGGCCTGAGAGAAAGCAACGCCGGCAAACAAGCAGGATGCCAGCAAAAGAACGCAAATCGGACGTAGATTTTGCACTTTTAGAGTTCCCCTAATCTGAATTCAAGGGCCAACCAACCCTATGTAATCGACTGCCTGTCTCACATTATATGCCAAGAGGCCTTGTACAGTAGACACCAGGAGTGGAAGAAATGAACAACTATTTCAATTTGGCCGGGAAGGCGGCGTTGGTCACCGGAGGGTCATCGGGGATTGGCGCAGCAACGGCCATTTTGTTGGCGGATTTAGGTGCGCGGGTCGCGATCGGCTATCACGGCAATCCGGAAGGAGCGGAACAAGTGCGCTCGAAAATTGTGGCGGCCGGGGGGAAGGCAATTGCAGTTCGCGCCGACGTCACGAAGGCGGATGAGATTGTTGCACTCGCGAGCGCGGTGACAGGGCAGCTCGGACCGATCGATGTTCTGATCAACAACGCCGGGTCGTTGATGCAGCGCATGCGAATCCTGGAGGTGAAAGAGGAAAGCTGGGACGAAATACAGGATCTCAACCTCAAGAGCGCGGTGCTTTGCTCGCAAGCCGTAGCGCCGTCGATGATCGAGCGCAAGAGGGGCGCGATCGTGAACGTTTCTTCCATCGCTGGACGCAACGGCGGCGGACCGGGCGCAAGCGCTTACGCCAGCGCGAAAGGCGGATTGATCAGCTTCACCAAAGCACTCGCCAAGGAACTGGCGCCGCAGGGCGTGCGGGTGAATGCAGTTTCACCGGGAGTAATCGACACGCCGTTTCACGAGCGCTTCTCTACACCCGAGATGATGCGCAATTTCGCGGCAGCGATTCCACTTGGCCGGGTAGGCACATCAATGGAATGTGCCACCGTGATCGCGTTCCTGGCGTCAGATGCGGCCAGCTACGTGGTCGGCGAAACGATCGAGGTGAACGGCGGCCAGTTGATGCTGTGATAAACCGGCCAGCGCTCCGCTATTGAATCCTTATGCTCGTGAAGGCCTCGAGAACGCTCGTCTTGATCACCGCGGAATCCAGGTTTCCGCCAGCCGCCAGAGGCACGGAAAACGGGATGGGTTGCGAGACATTGTAAAGAATCAACACGCCGGCCCCTCCAAGATCATTCGCGAGCTGGCTCGTAATGTTGCCTGCCACAGTGAAGCTGCCTGGGTTAGCGGGGGCAGTGCACACGATTACGGGCGTTGTGCGGGAGGTGGCCGTTCCAAAAGCTATGATTCTTACCGTATCGCTGTCTGAGCTTCCACCGCCCGACCAGCCGACCAGCATGGGCTGGCCCCGCGTTATCGCGCTGGGAAGGGTGGTGGCCTTGAACTGGTTCTTCAATGTAAACGGCGCTGAGAACGCACCGACATCGCGCCCTCCGCTGCCGGTCAAGGCCCAATCGCCGTCCACCAGAACCGACTGCGACGTAGAGAATCCCGGAATGTCGACGCCGTCGTAGAGTGTTGTGAGCCCGTCCACGCTAATAGAGGTCATGTTCGTGCCTGGACCGGATAACGTCAACGTGGAACCAACATCGAGTGGACTTCCATTTATGTTGATATCGATGAAGTCGGTGTAGTCGAGGCTCGACTGATCGACCTTCACTACGCTGCACGTCCCCACGGCCTGAGACACAGAAAACGGAAAAGTTTGATTGCTGAGTGGAGAACCATTGGCGGCAAACTTTCGAAATTGAACTGCGATTTCCTCATGGGTGGCGCCGAAAGCCTGACCATTGGCGATGCCGAGGATACCATGGCTGCGCTGGATGCGGGCGACAGCGGCTTTGACAGTTCCTCCGGATTGGAGCGACGAAAGCAGGTCAGTCGACAGATCGAATTCATGCCGGCAGACAGGGGCGTTCGAAGATTTCGCTATGGTGGCCGAGCCGCGCTGTATCGAATCGCCGATTTGTATCTGGAGTTCCAGCGAACAACCGTCGGGGATGCTGTCGGGCAAAGTGAAATTGATCTGATCGACACCCGGGATACCGGGGGCGCGGCCGGCATAGAGCGGCGTGATCTCGTTACCGGCTACCAGCACCTTGGCATTGGAAACGATGTTTTCAGCTTGGGGCGGGCCGTCGTCGGAGCCCGCCGTATAGGGTCCCAGCCCCGTGCCCCAAAGGATCATGGTCTGGCCCTGGCGCGCTGGACTGGTGTACAAGTTCAACGGGAGCGAGGTGGCTGATTCGAAATTTTGCGCGATCGCCATGCCGGCTGGTTGCGAATTGAGAGTGAACATCCCGAAATTGTTTTCGACCACCTGGAAGGGGGCCGCCGCGCTGGTGGTCGTGCCAACTGTTACGGTAATCGTGGCCGCGCCGGCCGGAACTGCGGACGGCAGAACGGCATTGATCTGTCCGGGGCTCACGAAATGCAGAAAGGCCTTGTATGTAGTCGGACCGCTGTTCGACTTAACCGTGACCTGAGTCGTACCGAGCGTCGTGGGGAGCGGAAGCGCCGAGGGTGGACCGGCTTGGGCTCCGAAATTTTGTCCGTAGATGGACATGAAGCTTCCGCGGGCAATGGCCGTGGTGTCGCTATTGGCGGCGTTCACCACAGCTCGGACTACGGGAGCCTGGGCGTAGATGTCGCTCGCGCCTAAGCACAGGACCAAGGAAAGAGCACGACCGGCTAGAGCCACAAGGCTTAAATTTGTTCGATTCACGACATTCCTCCTGTTTTTAGATAAGCCGTCTTGATAAACGCGTAAAACAGGGGCGGATTTTGTCACGATCCAAGGGCGACAACGCAGCGCTGGAGCGACGGGGAGGCGACAGTTTGGCGGTTCGTGCGCCGCAGCGAGACATCCTGTCGTACGGCAAAGCCTGGACGAGCATACGCTAAGCGCCCTAATTCGTTACGTTTGCTCTTGGTTGCCGGTCGGTACTTCGATTGCTTTCGTAAGGGTGGGCACAAGGAGAGCCACCATGGAAAAGGAACTGCAGCATTTAATCGACGAACTTGGTGAAGCAATCAACTCATCTTTAGCGGAGTCGGACCGCTTTGCCGCAGTCATGGCGGAGATGGAACAGGCGGGCTACAACGCTTACGTAGTCTTGGAAGCTTCGATTGGGTTCCGGAAGCCGGGCGATGAGGAAGCCGAATCAGGCGAGGCCGAAATTCAGGTGTCGCCCGAACCCAAGCATGCTGCCGTCAAGAGCAGCGAGATGAGCGAAGAGGACCTGGACTTCTTACGGGAGCTCAAGATCTCCGCCGTCTGATAAACGATCAAGCAACCGCGGTGACCGTTCGCATGTCATCGCGCGAGCGGTAGAAGTAAGTGGCTAGCAGGATCGACGGAACAATCACGGCCGCCAGCACCTGCGCTACTGGATCGGTCGCATCGGTGAAAAGCACTCCCACGACATAGTAGGGCAGACAGCCCGCGCACCAATTTTTCCAGGCGGCGGAAAAGGAGCCGTGTTCGGTGAGGGCCAGTACAGTCGACACCAGGCTGGTGTTCACTACGTAAAAAGCAGCGCCGCCCAGCAACATGCACAGCAGAGGCGGCTGCTCTGCTAATCCGGGAATCATGCGCTGAACAAATACATAGCCGGCGGAGGCTGCCAGCGCCATATTCGCGCCATTGAAGAGAACCTTGATCAAGGATGGCCGGTACTTGGGCTGGTAGACGGTTCCAAGCATCGCGGCCAATCCCGATGCCATCCACACTTCCGGGAGCGATAAGGTTGTGGAGCCGAGCAGCGCGAAGAAGAAGACCGGTGAATAAGTCCCGGCAACTCCGGGGACGCGGCACTTCAACGTCGACGCAGCCAGGAAAAGCAACAGGAAAACCGCAAAGCGTGTCGGGTCATCTGAACGCCAGTGAGAGAGCGCGAACGCCGTCGCGGCTGCTCCGGTCAGGATTACGCTTGCGATATATGTCTTTGCAGTCTTCGTCATATGCCCATCTCCTAGGCAGCTGTCTAAATTGTTTGAACGATCTTCAAAGGGCATGTGTAGTGCCAAGGGAGTACGCGGAAAAGTTCAAGCGGGTCGATGTTTTACGATGTGGTACTTGCGGGAAGAAGTTTTGAGCGAGACAAAACGGCAGTTTTCACGGCCAAAATGTCGCGGTACTGCCCAAGTATTGGTCCTAGCTGGCCGAGGCTCCCTCGACCGCGCTCTCGTCGGACCCGGTCCATTTCGTGATGATCCTCAAGACCGCCTGCTTGTAGGCGTCCAGGTCCGTCGGTTTCTGAACGTATTCACGGGCACCTAAGGCAAGCGCGCGCCTCGCTTCATTTTCATCACTGGAAACGCTGAAAATTACGACGGGAATGTCCCTGCGCTGGTTGCGCTCTAACACTACATGGCCCGAAATCAGGGGGATATTCAGATCCAGGATGATCAAGGCGGGCTGGAAGGTTGGATCCGCGAGCATAATAAGCGCCTGTACGCCATCTCGAGCGATCACCAGCTTCACAGTCAGAGAAGAGTCCGCCACGATCTGGCTGGTTAATAGGGCGTCCCCGGCGCTATCTTCAACTAACAGAATTTGGACCGGCTGGTTCTCCGCACGCATGGCTGCGTCATGTGACTCTGCCGGGAGGAATAACGTTACAAGATTTTTTAACCTCACGAAATTGATGCCCTAAAGGGCTCGGCGGTGGTAAGATCTAAGATCGCCTGACTATGCTGGACATCTCCTCGACCGATGTTCTTTTAATCGGCGGTGGCGGAGCGGGGTTGAGAGCTGCCATCGCCGTTGCCGAGACCAATCCCAACCTCAAAGTCGCCGTAATTTCAAAGGTCTACCCCATGCGGAGCCATACGGTTTCCGCCGAGGGTGGGGCCGCCGGCGCCATCCGGCCGGATGACAGTTTCGACGAGCACGCTTATGACACCATTTCCGGGGGCGATTGGCTGCCGGATCAGGATGCCGTCGAAATGTTCGTGAAAGAAGCCCCGCAGGAACTGATGCGGCTGGAGCACTGGGGCTGTCCCTGGAACCGCGAGCCGGACGGACGCGTCGCCGTACGGCCCTTCGGCGGAATGAAGAAAGAGCGCACGTGGTTTGCAGCCGACAAGACCGGCTTCCACATGCTGCACACGCTTTTTCAGACTTCGCTCAAATACAATGCGGTCCAGCGCTATGACGAATATTACGCCACGAAACTCTTGATCGAGGACGGCCAGGTGCAGGGCTGTGTGGCAATCGAAATTTCGAGCGGCAAGATTCAAGCGATTGCAGCGAAAGCAGTGATCCTATGCACGGGCGGATGCGGGCGAGTCTTTCCGTTCACGACCAATGCCGCTATTAAGACCGGCGACGGCATGGCGCTAGCCTATAGATCAGGCGCTCCCTTGAAGGACATGGAATTCGTCCAATACCATCCGACGGGTCTGCCTTTTACTGGAATCCTGATCACCGAAGCGGCCCGAGCCGAGGGCGGCTACATGCTGAACAAGGACGGCTATCGGTACCTGCAGGACTATAACCTGGGCCAGCCGAAACCCGAACCGGTATTGCGCACCATGGAGCTGGGGCCGCGGGATCGATTGTCGCAAGCGTTCGTGAAAGAGTACGAGCGGGGGCGGACAATCGAGGGACCCTACGGCGCAGTGGTGAACCTGGATCTACGGCATCTGGGCGAGAAGAAGATCAACGCCAAGCTTCCGTTCGTACGCGAGCTGTGCCTCAAGTACGAAAATCTGGATCCGGTGAAGGAGTTGATCCCGGTGAGGCCGGTGATCCATTACGTTATGGGCGGCATCCACACCGATATGAACGGAGCGACTCCGCTGAAGGGCTTGTACGCGGCCGGCGAGGCGGCATGTGTGAGCATCAACGGGGCTAACCGGCTGGGATCGAACTCGCTCACCGAGTGCTTGGTGTTCGGGGCCAGGGCTGGACGGGACGCGGCTGAATTTGCCGCGGTGCAGAGAATGCCCGGACGACATCTTCTGGCGCAGGCGGCTGACGAAGAAACGCGGCTGGAAGACCAGTTTTTAAACAAGACCGGCGGGCGCGAACGCATCGCAACGATCCGGGAAGAGATGCAGAAGACCATGGAGCAGAGCGCTGGAATCTATCGGACCGGAGAGGCGCTGGAGAAAGGCGCGAACAAGCTGCGCGAGCTGCAGGAACGGTTCTTAGACATCGGCCTGGACGATCACAGCCGCACGTTCAACACCGAGTTGGTGGCGGCGCTGGAACTGGGTTCGATGCTGGATGTGGCCGAGGCGATGATTCAGTGCGCGCTGCATCGGACCGAATCGCGGGGCGCGCATCAGCGCAGCGACTTCCCTGCCCGCGATGACCAGAAGTTCCTGGCGCATTCTCTGGTAGCGCGCCGGAGGGACAACGTTCCAGAGGTGAGTTATCAGCCGGTGACGATCACGCGCTGGCCGCCCGCGGAACGAGTTTACGGAAAATGATCGCTTATGGCTGAACAGATCGCTCTCGAAGTTACACGCTTCTCGCCGGAACGGGACAAAGAACCCTCGGTGCAGAGCTTCGACGTTCCGCTCCGCAAGGAGTGGGTGGTTCTGGACGCGCTGAACTACGTGAAGGACAAAGTGGACGGGTCGTTGTCGTTCCGCTGGTCGTGCCGCATGGGAGTCTGCGGGAGTTGCGGAATGATGGTGAACGGCGAGCCCAAGCTAACTTGCGCAACCTTTCTGACCGACTACGCGCCCGGTCCGGTGCGGGTGGAGCCGCTCAAGAATTTCCCGGTGATGCGCGACCTGATCGTCGAGATCACGGACTTCCTGGAGAAGCTTTCGAAGGTGAAGCCCTGGCTGATCCGCAACAAGGAGAAGCCGATTACAGAAGGCGAATATCTCCAGTCGCCCGAGCAGTTGGAGACCTACCGGCAGTACAGCATGTGCATCAACTGCCTGCTGTGCTACGCGGCCTGTCCGGTGTACGGGCTGGACCCTCTGTTCGCAGGTCCGGCGGCTCTGGCTCTGGCGCAGCGCTACAACATGGATTCGCGCGATGAAGGTAAGAGCGAGCGGCTGGACATTCTATCGCAGCACGATGGAATCTGGGGCTGCACGTTTGTAGGAGATTGTACCCAAGTCTGCCCCAAACATGTCGACCCAGCAGGCGCGATTCAGCAATACAAATTGACCGCTACGCAGGAGTGGGTCAAATCGCTGTTGATGCCGTGGGGAGGTAAGTGATGGCGACTTACACAAGTTATCCACCCAAAGGCTATCGCGTCCGCATGTCCACTTACTGGTGGCTGGGGCGCTGGCCGTATCTGAAGTTCATCCTGCGGGAGATCAGCAGCGTGTTCGTGGCTTGGTTCGTGATTGAGACGCTGCTGCAGATCAACGCGCTGATCGATGGTCCGGAAGCCTGGCTGGGAATGCAGGATTTCTTCATGAATCCGATTGTGATGGCGGTGAACGTGATCAGCCTATTTTTCGTCTGCTTTCACGCCATCACCTGGTTCAATCTGGCGCCCAAGGCGATGGCGGTGCGGATCGGCGGGAAGCGCGTCCCCGGCATTCTTATCGCCGGACCGCAGTATGTGGCGTGGGCAGTGGTTTCGGCGGCGGTGGCGTGGCTGCTGCTGCGCGGATAAAAGGAGGACGAATGCACAAGCGATCCAATGAGCCTTTTGTCTGGCTACTATTCAGCGCGGGCGGAGTGGTTGCAGCGCTGCTGATCCCGATTCATCTATTCTTATTTGGTCTGGCGTTCCCATTGGGATGGCTGAACGCGCCCAGCTACGATAGCGTGCTGGCTCTGGCGCGAAGTCCCATCGGACGGCTATATCTGTTCGTAATGTGCATGCTGCCGCTGTTTCACTGGGCGCACCGGTTTCGCTACACGCTGTACGACGGATTGCAGATCAAGCATCTGGACGAGCTGGTGAATACCTTGTGCTACGGCGGTGCGATCGTGGGAACGGTCATTGCGGGATATCTGATCTGGAGAATTCCGTAAGATGTTCTCGCAGGCTCTTCCCCTCAGGGAGCTGTAGGCACAGTGGCGCTCGGAAGTGAAGGGCTGCCGCTATTCTTAACCATGAAGCTAATGATATTGGACACGCTGACATTGTTCTGCGCGTCGCGAGCATAGGCTTCCACGAGGTGATATCCGTTCGGTAGCTGCGCAGTATCTAAGAGAAATGTGAAAGGGGACGTAGTAACTTCCGGCTGCCACTCGCCATCCACGGCATAGCGCATCGCGGCCACACCGACGTTGTCGCTAGCAGTTGCAGTGAGATCTATTGTCCCGGAAATATTTTGGCTGCCATCCAGACCAACTGGAAAAACGGGGACCGACGGCGGCACATCGTCAACGGCCGGAACTTGATATTTCTGATTCAGTTCAATCAAAAACACATCCACTCGCTTTTGGTCAGCAACGTTTCCATTGTAGGTCCCTTGAGCCTCGGAAGCTGTTCCAAGCGTTCCTCCCCAGTTTGAATTTATTAGGGCGTATTGGCCATCCGGAGACACATGCGCAAACGGAACGGTAAAGTAATAACCGGTCTGCCCAGCATGCATATGGGCGAATCGCCAGACTTTGTTGCTACCGTCCGTAGCCACGGCGATCAACTCATCGTCCCAAGAGCGCACTGGAAAAATTGAAGGACTGGCAACCCTCATATCCGTTATAAATGGCAAAGCCGTGTTCGGCCGGGCATTATTCCAGGAAGGATGGGCATCCGTGTTCCAGCGGGGCGGCCCGGTCGGATTTTGAGCCAAGAATCTGTGTTGGGCCGGGTCGTTCAAATTGGCGATGTAAAAACCGGAGCTGTCGTTGCCGTTCTGGTTACCGCAGTTGGCCACGGCGTTGGAAAAGCCCGTAACGCGATGGCAATAAGGATCGTTGGTGAAGGTTCCCGTTTGAACGTCAACGTAAATGTTGGAGTCTGTCGAATCGGAATAACTGATGGCCACATATCTACCGCTCTTATCAATTTGAATTCCGTGGAGCAAGCTAGCAGCCGGCAAAGTGCCACTCATCGAGACGAATGTGCTCGAATTGAAGCCCTTGAACGTACTATTAACTAAGTCGATGAGTGCTGCTTGGTTGTTAGGCTTGTTGTACACGACCACATAATGTTGGGTTGCCGCGGCGAAATTCACATCATAGTAGTCGTTATATACGCTCGCAGAATATCCAGACCAATTCTGGTCTTGCGCCGGCAAGAAGCCGTCGATGTTGGAAATAACCGTGGAAGTATTGTTGGAGAAGTCATATTGCACGATGTTATGGCCAATTGAGCCAGTGCTCATGCCATACACAATATTGGCGTTCTGATAACTGAACCCATTGACGAAGACGCCGTTCCATTGTAAGGGTTGGGAAGGATTATCGGGGTCCATAATCAGACTGGTTGTGAAGTTAACAGGGTCAAAGCGATAAAAGAGTGTCTTCCCGCGCCCGGAGTTTATAAAAAATTTGGTGGAATCAGCGCTGAAAGGTGTCTGCCAGCCCCCTCCCTGGATCAAGTCGACATTTGGGTCGTCCGGGATCGAGTTTTGATCGCTGACCCGCAAGATGCGAGTGCCAAAGTCAGGATCGATGTACACCGAATTAGCTGGTCCAAGCACGGGAGCAGGTCCTTCGGCTCGCGGGACAGTATCTGAGATCGCGTTGTAGGCTTGGGCTGTCGGAAGCGGCGTCGGCGTTGGCACTGGCGTCGGCGATGGGGCCGGAGCCGGCGAGGCCAGCTTGATGGTCGCGGATGCTGCAACAGGAGGATCGGACGGGGTTGTGGCGGTCAGGGTTATGGACTGCTCTTGCGAGATTGCAATGGGCGCTGTGTATTGTCCCTTCGGCGTAATGCTCCCAACCTTGGGGCTGATCGACCACTGCACGCTACCCGCCCCGCCTCCCGCCGTGGCTGTGAACTGCTGGGATTGAGACGCCTGCAGCGTAACCAGTGCTGGAATAACGGCCGCCGGACTAACGGCCATGGGCGGGGAAGGCACCAGCGTGATGGAAGCCTGCGCCGTCTTTCCGCGGTCCGCTAAGCTCACAGCGGTCAGAAGAATGGTTTGAGACTTGTCGATCGTCGTCGGTGCCGTATAAATTCCGCTGTTGACTGTGCCGATCGAAGGTGTTAAAGACCAACTGACCGATGTATTCAGCGCGCCCGTAACCGACGCGATGAACTGAGCCGATTGGCCAACTTGCACGGAGCTAGAGGAAGGGGTTATGGCAATCCCCACGCTGGTGACAAGCCAAACCGTGGCGCTTCCTACCTGGTTAGGATCGGCCAGGCTCCTAGCTAACACCGTGATCGCTTGCGGGCTGCTGATGGTGGAGGGAGCCGTATATACTCCGTTCACTAATGTGCCGATTGGCGTTACGAGAGCCCACATCACTCCGGGCACGTTCGTACCGCTCACCGATGCTTCGAACGTCGCTGATTCGCCAGCCTTGAGGGACGCCGACGAGGGCGTTAGTTTTATCGTTATGGGGCTGCTTTGAGCACGCAGGTGGATTCCAAACGAGAGAAGCGATACTGTTGCAACGAGAACCGTCTGGTCAAACCTCATGATGCTTGTAGATACACTCCTTCCCCCGGTGCAACCGCGTTAATCACGCGGGCTGAGTTCGTTATTATTTGGTGGGGTCGGAATTCTCGGACGGCAGATACAATAGAAGTGTAGTGTGTCGGCTACCACTGAACCTGGTATCCGAGACAAGGGCCCTCGCCCACCGCGGGGGCCTATCCGCTAACGGGTACTACAAGTACTATTCACTTAGAACAGTCAGCATACACTAAACTCTCTTGTGAAGAAAGACGCATCTTTGGGGCCAATTTCAAGACCTGCGGAAGTGAAGTGACATCAGTAGGAATGAAAGGATTTAGCCTGGAACTTCGATCGACTGGATCGGATCCGTAGGCTCGCATGAACCGTACTACAATAGAAAAACCTGCTACAGAAAAAGGAGAGAACCACGTGAATCGTTTTTCCATGATGATGTTCCTAGGCGCGCTTGCGGGCAGCGCGGGTTTGTACGCGCAAAATCCGTTCAGCACCGAGGTCAAGGCGAACTACAACAACACCAAGAACAATCTGCTCAAGGCCGCCGATAAGATGTCGGAGTCCGACTACGATTTCAAGGCTACGCCCGATGTCCGCACTTACGGCCAACTGATCGGCCACGTCGCTGATGCACAGATGGGCATTTGTGGGATGGCCAAGGGAGAACAAAAGAAAGGCGATGCCGCAGACAAGACTTCCAAGGCCGATCTAGTGGCCGCGTTGAAAGCTTCGTTCGATTATTGCGACAGCGCCTATGATGCTCTCAACGACACCGATGGCGCCCAAACGGTGAAGATGTTTGGCCGCGACCGCACCAAACTCGGCGTGCTCGACTTCAACGTGATCCACGACAACGAAATGTACGGCACGATCGCGGTTTATCTGCGCTTGAAAGGGATTGTTCCGCCTTCCTCCGAGCGGCCTATGGGCCAGGGTAAGGGCGGAAAGAAGTAACCGGTTACGAGCGTGGCATCCAGGCGTCGTGGGCGGCCGGGTCTATCCGAAGTACAAAAGGCCGCTGTGCTAAAATGGCATTTGAAAAAAATTTCGGTTGAGCTGACGTTAGAAGAGTTACAAGCCATCTTGACCTTGGCGGATAATCAGTTATTTCGGGTGAAATACATCGACCCGAAAATGCCTGGTTACGTCAGCCGCCCCGACGAACTGCGCGCGGCCAACTCGGCTGTACAGATCCTGCAAGATGCGGTTAAGACCGCTAAAGGGATCAAAGCCAAAAATAACGGATAGCACCGGCCGTTGACGCACGGCGCCGTGCGGCGCTAACTGGCCGCTCGGGCAAATCTGAGTCTCGGACTGTAGCGTTCCCAGATGAGCGACGTCTTCGCGGCGGCAATGTCGCGGGAAGTGGCGCACGGGTTACTGGAGAGCACCGCCGTGGTAATGGCGTCGGTCTTGGCAGCCTCGAGACTATCCACGTTATTTTGATAAGGCCAAGTGTTGCTGAGCAGGTGATGCACGCGCACCTGCCAAACCTCATCGCCGACTTCGACAAAAAGCCGGTAATCCTGATAATCTGCGCGGTATCCTTGGCCGCGAATCAGCATGCGCTATCGTGCTCCAGACTCGGGCGACTGGCTCACGCTGTCTGAGACATTGCCGTCCGAATCTATAGTAGAAATGTCATCGTCCGGCGAATCGGGTCTATCGGGATCGCGCTTTTGAGCCTTTCGCTCGAGGCGCCTCGCGAGCTTTTCCTTCGCCTTTTCCGCGCGTGCGACTTCTTTCTGTCGCTTTTTGAATGTATCTCCTGTCCGTCCGGCCATATGCTCCTTCCCAATGTATCACTTAGGATCCAGTGCGGACGTGCGTCGCATCAGCGATGAACTTACCAGCGCCGGTCGCGCCGGCCTCCGCCTCCGCCGCCACGCTCCATTCGGGGTCTGTCGGTCTTGGGTCTGGCTTCATTGACATTGATCGCGCGGCCACCCAGGTCAGTACCGTTCAATCCTTGAATGGCCTGATCGGCTTCATGCGAGTCCGTCATCTCCACAAAAGCAAAGCCCCGTGATCGCCCGGTATCCCGGTCTGTCATCAAGCTAACTCTCTCCACGGCGCCGTACGCCTCGAACGCGATGCGAATCGATTCCTCCGTCGCACCGAAATCCAAATTGCCTACAAAGATCTTTTTCATTGGCTTCCTTCTGACATTTGACTCCAAGCTGTGCGAGGCAAGTAGGGTTCGCGGCAAGCCTGGTGGGACGATCAAACGCAATTTGAGTATACCAGCTTTTGTCGCGCGAGCCGCCCGGATTTTATCTATTCGGCCCGGTCGGGCTGCCAACCGGGGGCCCTTGCGACGCAAGAAAGCTGTTATCCTAAAAATTCGGTCCAGCGATCGATTGAGAGAGGGTTCTTTTGGCTGAAATCCAGATTCAGGACGGCGAAACTTTAGAGAGTGCGCTCCGCCGCTTCAAGCGCAAGGTCTTACAAGAAGACATCATCAAGGAGATCAAGCGGCATTCGTTTTATTTGAAGCCCGGTGAAAAGAAGCGCGTGAAGGAAGCATTGGCGCGCAAACGAAATCGCAAGAAGCGCAGACGCGACGGCGGGATGGAAGCGCCGGCTTAGTCTCCCGCTTGCTAACGCGCGCGGCTCAGAAAACGCCTGCGGCTCAGAATTATTTTCCCACGAACGGCGCCATCAACTCCGTTGTCGAATACAATCGCCCGTCGACCATAACGCGTTGCACGTTGGCGGCATCTTTGATGTTCGTCAGCGGATCGCCGGAAACGATCACCAGGTCAGCGAGTTTCCCCGCTTCGAGCGATCCTAGATCCTTCCCATAACCGTAGGCCTTGGCCGGCAGCAGTGTGGCGGTTTGCAACGCCTCCCAGGGCTGCATACCGAACTTCACTTCCGCGCGCAGCCCGAGATGGTTTAGAATCGCGAGGCCAGGCAGCGGAGAATCGGTACCCAGCAGCACGGTGCCGCCATTGTGAAGGACGCGGTCCAGAGTTTCCTCTTCCTTCTTGAGATTGTCGAGTGTTTCGGACTGATCGGACTTGGTCGCGCGATCGCGGGCAGCCACCATTGTTTTCTGCGCCCAAGGAGTATTCAACGTGGCGATGCGCGGATCGTCGACAATATGCGGGTCCTCGGCATACAACGCCGATGCCGCAAACGGAGTAGAGATGATGAATTCGCCCGCGGCCGCAAAGAGCGCCCGGATGTCCTGGTAGGTCGCCCCTCCAAATGATCGGGTGTAGGAATAACCCCAGCGGGACGTCGCGCTAATGTGCGTCATTCCGTCCATGCCGTACGTCAATCCCGGCAGGCCATAGTGCGAATCGGCATAGACCCCCAGCCTTTCGTGCGCGAACTTCATGGCGATTAGCTGCAGCTCGTGCGGCAGCCGGACGTAGGTCTTGACGTTATCGTATTCAAGCGCCTGCGCACGGTCGAGCTCCAACTGCAATTCCTTTTCGTTGGTAACGCCATGATCCGTACCGTAGTACCCACGTTCGCCATCGATCGGCTCGCCGGCGGAGAAATAGCGGGGGCCGACGCGGCTTCCCGATCCGAACGACTCTTTGATCTCCATCTGACCGTAGGCCGTGTCGCCTTGCGACTGCAGGTCGGTGAATCCGTAGGCCAGCCATATGCGGCCGGCGCGATCGCCGTATGCAGGCAGTCCACCGTAGCCGTGATTGTGCGCCTCCCACAAGCCGGGGATGACGGTCTGGTTCGATGCGTCGACGACTTCCGCGCCCTGGTGCAGTTCGTCGCGATGCGGCTCAATCTTCTGAATTCGCCGGCCAACGATGGTCACGTCGACGTTAGAGCGCACGTTGGGACCGAGCCCATCCCACAAGCGGCCGGCATGCACGAGAATTTTCCTGGTGCTGCTGTCTCGATGCCACGTAAGATCGAGCGGTACGGTTGTAGGAGGCGTCGCGCCGTCGGACGCGATGATGCGCAATTTTCCATTCGAGAGATAGAGAATGCGCTTGCCGTCGCCGCTCCACGTGGGCGCATCGGTTATCTCTTCGTTGATCGGCCGGGCTTCCCGCGTGGGACTGCCGTTCGCATCCACGGGCCGCACCCATAGATAGCCGTCCATCACAAACGCCATCTGAGAGCCGTCCGGAGAATAGATGGGGCCGTCGACGCTGCGCGTGGTGATGGATTTATAGGGCGCCGGTTCGGTGAAGGTCACCTTGCCGCTTGCCAGATCCACCGTTTCGATGAGGTTCGTTCCTTCGCGGAAACGACGCGAATAGGGCCGCAACGCCGCCAGCGCAATCATCTTTCCGTTGGCCGACCAGCTCGCTTTGCCTGGCTCATAAGTCGCTTTGACGGCTTCTTTAATTTCGCCGCTGGCAAGATCAACGGTGTAAGTGATCGCTGTCTTCTGAAAGGCGAGTTCCTTGCCATCCGGAGACCAAGCCGGTTCGATCTCGGCAGAATCGGCCAAGTTAGTAACTCGACGTTCCGACTTAGTGGCGAGATCAAGAATATAGATGTCAGCTGTGCCGGCTTTGTCGGAACTGTACGCGATCTGTCTGCCATCGGGCGACCAGGCGGGCGATTGCTTGTAGTAATTGCCGCTCGTCAATTGCTGCGGCTTGCCGCCGATGTCCATCACCCAGAGCTGATTGAGGGCCTCAAAGACGATCTGATTGCCGTCCGGCGAGAGCGCAGGCCTAACGATGCCTTTGACCGCGCGCGCGGTGGTGGCGTCGAAGTCGAGCTGCCGGTGCTTGTACGCCGGGCGGTTCAATTGAAATTTGGCCTGAAACGGGATGGTTTTGCTCTCGCTGGCGTCCAGTTTGCTGACGAAGATCTTGCCATTGCCGGTATAAAGGATCTGATTCGGCGACAGCCAGGTAGCCGGAAAAGGAAAGACATCGTCGGCCGTGCCGATTGCCTCACCCGAGATCATAAGCCGCGTTTTGTTGCCGTTGATCTGTGAGTAAGCGATCTTCTTGCCATCGGGCGACCAAGAAGGCGAATTTAGGCGAGCGCCTTCGGGCGCGGTGATGACGGGCTTGCTATGGCCGGCGGAATCCGTGGATTGGATACTTGTTCCGGCTGCGCCCGTCCCGCTGACATAGGCGATTTCCGCACCGTCTGGCGACCAGGCCGGCTCGAATTCGTCGGCCGGGCTCGAGGTCCACTGCGTTAATTTGCCGGTATCGACGTCCGCAACCCAGACGTCGTAGTTGAACTTGAATCCGCGATCGGATGAGAACGCGACCTTCTTTCCATCCGGCGAGAATCGAGGCTCGCGGTCGTCCCCGTGACCATCGGTCAGTTGCCGCACGCCGGTGCCGTCGGGCTTCATTAGCCAAATGTGAAAGGTGCCGCCCTTGAAGGATTGAAATGCGACCAGATCGCCTTTGGGCGACCAGTCGGGCCGAGCGGGTTCCAGGAATGGATCGGTGAGACGCTTGGCAGTACCACCCCCAATCGGCAGCGACCACAACGTCTCCTGTAGATCCATGATGATCGTCTTGCGATCCGGCGATACGGTCACGTTTACATTGGTACCTTCAGTAACGGTTAGTGTGCGCGTTGCGCTGTTCTTGGCCGCGCTGAGACAAATCACCGCCAGCGCCACGGCGCAGATCCACAAAACCGGTTTTTTCATACGCTCCTAAAAGGCTACTTTTAAAACCGCCTGGGCGACGCGATAAGCCTCGCCGTTGGAGACGATGGCGGTGGATGTCGAAGTGGCCAGGCTCTGGCAGCAGGCGATGCCGAAGTTGGGCGAAATAATGCTGGTGGATCCGACGCTGGCTGAGCTGAGCTTCCGGTAGTTGGTGTGGTTGAGCGCATTGAACGCTTCCATGCGGAACGTGATCTTGACTCGCTCGGTCGCCGAGAACGTTTTCGAGATGGCGCCGTCCATGTCCCAATACCACGGGCCGTTGAACATGTTCCGGCCCATGCCGGTCTGGCCAGGCGCGGGCAGAGCGAAAGCGGATGCGTCCTGGAAAAATGCAGGGCCGACTACGCCGGCCTTGGGCTTGAGCGAATTGTCGGGGAGTGTGTTGCCTACAACCACGGCACGCGAGCAGCACGTGCTGGTGGCGGTACCGGCCGAATAGAATGCAGTCTTGACACCACTCGATATCGAAAACGGCTGGCCGGACATGTTGCTGTTGAAACCTTGCAGGCTCCAGCCACCCAGCAATGCGTCCACGATTCGGGGTGCGCCGCTCATCCACTTCTGACCCTTTCCGAACGGAAGCTCATAAATCCAGGTCATGATGATCACATGCCGCTGATCGAAATCGGCGCGGGCGCGGTCGAGACTGATGTGATTACTATCGATCGTTGCGACCGAGGTCGGTGTGAAGGTGGTCACGATCGGGTCCGCCGACTGATCGTCGATCACCTTCGAATAAGTATAAGCGAAGTTAAACAGGAGGCCGCCGCTGAAGCGCTTGCGCAGGGTGGTCTGCAGGCTGTGATAGACCGAATCGGCGGAGTTCGACAGAAACATGATGCTGCCAAACTGCTGGTTGGGTCGTAAATGGGCAGCGAGCGTAGTCTGCTCGATTCGCCCCGCGAAATTGCCCGCTGCATTCTGGCTCAGATCGGTGCGCGTAGTGGACGAATTGACGAACGCGCTGGTCAGGATTCCGCTGGTCACTAGAGGGATCGACTGGCCGGTGATTCCGTTGGGACATCCGCTGCCATCGGGATTGCACTTATTGTTCACGTTGGCTTGCATAGCCAGAAACTGCGGCAGAATGGGCGCAGCGCCAATCTGATTGGCATCCAACTGGCTGTACAACCGTTCACCGCGATTGGCAACGTAGGCCGCTTGTAGCACCAGATCGCCTGGGAGCTGACGCTGGATCGAGACGTTCCACTGGTGCACGGTGGCTTGCTTCATGTTGGGATCGAGTACAACGGTATTCGGCGCATTGCCCAGCAGCTGCGCCGGCGGTGTCAGGAAGCTCGATGGCTTCAGTGTCGGCGGCGGCAGGGTGTTTGGAAAACCTTGCGAAAGCCGCAAATTCGGAACCGAAGCACAGCCCGGAGTAGGAGCCGTATACGTGGCTGCGGTGCAAACATATGCCAGAGCAGGCACCGAATTGGCGGCCGCAGCGGCCATGTAGGTTGAGATGGGATCAAATGAAATTCCATACCCGGCGTGAATCACGGTCTTGTTCCCGAAAGGACTCCAACTGATCCCGATGCGCGGCGCGATTGCATCCCAGTTCGACCGCTGCCACCAACTATCGCCTTTAACGTACGTCACCGGTCCCTGCGATCCATTGATGGGCTTATTGGGAAGGTAG
>Ga0070713_100000607_pt1 | contig 22805 bp, 15 predicted proteins | sample LARL82metaG_FD_65465 | JGI IMG/M metagenome (GOLD analysis project Ga0070713, IMG submission 65465) | Corn, switchgrass and miscanthus rhizosphere microbial communities from Kellogg Biological Station, Michigan, USA - LAR L8-2 metaG | ecosystem: Host-associated > Plants > Roots > Rhizosphere ...
ACGCCAGCGGCTTACAAGCCGATCGATGCAGTTATGGCGGCACAGGCTGATCTGGTGGAAATCGTGCACACGCTGCGTCAGGTGGTTTGCGTGAAAGGATGAGTATGCCTAAAACGGAGGCTGTGAAGGCAGAAACGACCATTCGGATCGATGGGTCTTTTGGTGAAGGGGGCGGACAGATACTGCGTAGCTCGCTCAGTCTGTCGCTCGTCACCGGAAAACCCTTCCGAATCGAGAACATTCGCGCAAATCGACAGAAGCCTGGACTGCTGCGGCAGCACCTGACAGCAGTCCAGGCAGCGGCGGAGGTTGGTGGGGCTGAAGTGGACGGGGCCTCGCTGGGTTCGAAAGCGCTCACGTTCGTGCCTGGCAAGATTCGTTCTGGAGAATTTCGCTTTGCGATCGGCACAGCAGGCAGCGGAACGCTTGTTCTTCAGACGATCTTGCCTGCGCTGATCACTGCTGCGGGACCGAGCCGAATTGAGATCGAGGGTGGAACGCATAACCCCGCTGCTCCGCCCTTCGATTTCCTTCAACGGAGTTTCATTCCGCTGATCGAGCGGATGGGCCCGAAAGTGAAATTGGAACTGCAGCGATATGGTTTCTATCCGGCCGGAGGTGGCCGCATCGTCGTCGAAGTCATTCCAGCCGATGTATTAAAACCTATCGAACTGGAGAAACGAGGAGAGATCACAACGAAACGGGCGACGGCTCTTGTAGCGAATTTGCCGTATCACATCGCACGACGTGAACTGGACATGGTTGGGAAGCTACTGAACTGGGATGCCGAGTCGCTCCGCTGCGAGGACACAAAGAACTCGGTCAGCCCCGGCAACCTGGTGATGATTGAATTGGCAAGCTCCACTGTGACTGAGATCTTTACTGCATTCGGGAAGCTTGGGGTGAGTGCGGAAGATGTCGCCAAAGATGCAGCCGAACAGGCACGTGCGTACATGCATTCGACCGCAGCCGTCGATGAGCATCTGGCCGACCAGCTTTTGCTGCCCCTCGCATTGGCGGGCAGCGGCTCGTTTTCAGCGGTGAGTCTCAACATGCACGCGAAAACGAACATGGAAGTGATCCGTCAGTTCTTGCCACTTCAGTTCGAGGTGAAGCGGGAGGAAGGACACAGTCGGGTGAGTGTGCAGAGGGGATGACTGCTGTGCCGGGGGAAGCACAGGGATTCCGTTCGAACGATATGTCTCAGTTAATAGCAGCTCCGGAGCTCGCATCAGCGGTCGAATCGCTGTATGCAGCTTTTCAGGCATACCCTCTGCGCTCGACGACGAATCCTTGCAGCTGTTGCCACAGCCCAAACGACGAGCACCGGCTTCATAAGAAGCCCCTCAGGAGGCTTACCGCAGACGATTTGTATCAGTATTCAATGGACGCATTGTTGGTGTGGGGTGACCCTGATGATTTTCGACATTTCTTGCCCCGGATATTCGAACTCGTCGTCTCGTCGGATGACTATGTCTTTGTCGACCGCGAGATTGTATTACAGAAGCTCTACCACGCGGAGTGGCACACCTGGCCTGAAAGCGAGCGGAACGCGGTTCGCCAATTTCTTCTTGCGTTGTGGCGCGCTGTACTGCAGATTCCGCCCGGCGATGATCCGTACGGAGCTGATGAACTTGAATCCTGGTTGTGCGCGATCGCGCAATCAGAGGCTGATCTCTCAGCGTACTTAGACGAGTGGCTGCAGTCGTCAGCTTCGGTTGCGAATTGGAATTTGGCAGCAGCGATCACGCGTGCCGGCCTGAGTTCAGAAACGGGGGGACATGCGAATGCATTCTGGCAAGGGCACAACGATCAGCTTCGTCACATATCTGAGTGGCTCCGTAGTGAAGCGGTTCGGAAGAAGCTCGAAGCGGCCATCGAAATATTCGTGAAAGAACCGTTTGCGGAGGAACTTTATTCAGCATTACTCATGCTGGGCTGACACTCACGCATGTTGCGAGTTTAGATAATTAGAGTTCAAGCGTTTTCAAACACTGGCGAGTCGCAGCTTGCGGGAATCTCCCGTTTGTTCTGCATTCGGCAAGCCAGTACGTCCTGTCACGACGATGACAAAGACACGCTCTGGGGAATCAGGTGCGCCGCACCGAACAGGCTAAATGCTCTGCGGGTTTATACCCCCGCATTTGGCTTGTGATTCTCCGGGTCGAGTCGAAACGAGGTGAGAAATGTTCTGGTACATCTTGGCGGCACTTATAGTTGTGCTTTTCATCGCAGCGCGAATCGCAAGGGTTCGACTTGTTCGTGTGACAGTGTACGAATTCCAGCGAGCCCTGCGATATCGCAAAGGCCGCTTCCTGAGTGTTCTCGGACCTGGACAATATTGGATATTGGAACCCCGAACAACCGTTACGCCAGTGGACGTGCGGCCTCATTTCATAACGTTAATGGGCCAGGAGGTCCTCACGGCAGACGGGGTACCGCTGAAAGTCAGCGTCGCAGCGAATTACGAAATGAGTGATCCGCAACTCGCTATCAATGGCCAGGCGAACTATGCGCAGGCGCTGTATCTGCTGTTGCAATTGGCGGTCCGCGAGGTTATTTCAAGTTCTAAGGCTGATGAATTGTTGGACAATCGCGCCGGATTTGCCGACAAGATCCGAGCACTTGCCGACCCACAGGTTCAGCGCCTCGGGTTAAAACTAATCACGGCCGACCTGAAAGACCTAATGATTTCTGGAGATCTGAAGAGATCGTTCGCGCAGGTCGTAAAGGCTCGGAAGGAAGGGGAAGCCGCTTTGGAGCGTGCTCGCGGAGAAACTGCGGCACTCCGGAGCCTTGCAAACGCGGCCCGGATGTTGCAGGGCAATCCGCAGCTCGTGCAGTTGCGCATGCTTCAAGCGATGGGCGAATCCGGCGGCAATACGCTCGTTGTCGGATTGCCCGCCGCTCTGCCGCTCGCCGGCCGAACAGGCCAGGAAAAAGAGTGAGTGATTTATGGGCGTTCAGCTGTCTTACGATCTTGTCGGTGCCGGCTGGGCAAAGTGCACAATCCGTGTGGATGACGCGACTGCGACTGTAACCGCTTCGTATTTGTCGGACGCTTTGGACGACCTTTCGTCTGCGGTATCCGCCACATTGCGCGGACATCCGCACGCAACCGCCTCCTTTACCGAAGAGCCCGGTGAATACCGATGGATATTCGAACCACTGCCTGAAGGCAAGGTCGTGGTTCGAATACTTGAGTTCAGGGAGATGTGGGGCGGGCGTCCAGACGAGGAAGGAGAGGTCATTTTTCACGCACAGTGTCGGTTGCGCACTCTTGCCGGTGCGCTATTGTCTGAGCTGCAGAAGCTCGAACGAACCTATGGACTTGACGGCTATCGCCAGAAGTGGGTGGAACACGATTTTCCTGTAGGACGGCTCGATGAGTTAAGGCAGCTACTCGAAGAATCACCCGATCGTGATGTTACTTAGGCGCGATAGATGCCGTTGGAAGCATGTGTTCAGTTTGAATGACTATGCTATACTCGGCTTGAAAATGACTATAAAGACCAAATCCATGATGAGACGGCGCGTCAATCGCGCTCGGCCTTCGGGATTGGTCTGTCCATAGCACTCTAAGTTCAGATTCAAACTCTCGAAGGCTCCGACCAAAAGTCGGGGCCTTTTGGTTTTTGCGGATGTTTCTTGGCCGGTAGCCAAGCTGGAAAGGCACGTGACTGTTACTCACGCCATGCGCAGGTTCGAATCCTGCCCGGCCAGCCAAATTTAGGAAGTGGCTCGCTAGTTCAGTAGGAAGAACGCGGCTCTCATAAAGCCGTCGTCCACCCCATCCGACGAAAACCGCGTCGGATGGGGGCCCCGGTCGTGGATGGTTCGAATCCATCGCGAGCCATCAGTGGAGGGGCCTCCCGGAGGGGCAGTGGCCGCTTGGTCGGTTTCGGCCGAGATCCTGAAGCCCAGGCTCTTTCAGACAACGTTGACTTTCATCAGCTAGGATTGGAGCGAGGTGAATCCAAATTGAGGCTCATGCAACGAACGACTCTCATTAGCTTGGTTTGGGTGAGCTCTATTTTGGTGAGTGAGTCGGTCAGCTTGGCGCAGAATGCGGTCAAGCCGCCCGAGACTCCCTTAACTCTGGATCAAGCAATCGACTTTGCTCTTGCCAACTATCCAGCAGTCCAAGCATCGATGGAGCGGGCCGTGGCCTCGAAGGAAGGGGTCGGTCTTTCCCGAACTGCCTATTTGCCGCGCACCGATCTCCTGTGGCAGACGAATCGCGCAACGCGAAACAACATTTTTGGTTCGTTGCTGCCGCAATCGGTGATACCTCCCATATCGGGCCCGGTTCTGTCCAGCACCTCTGATCGTGGCGTTTGGGGCAGCGCTGGAGGCGTGCTGGTTTCGTGGGAACCCTTTGACTTCGGTTATCGGGGAGCAACTGTCGATGTCGCACGTGCCACACAAGAACGAGCTAACGCCCAACTCTCGCTCACCAAGCTCGATGTGGCGGGAGCTGCGGGTGATGCGTTCTTGCGCCTCGCAGCGGCACAACAACAAGTAAAGTCCGCCCAAGCAGATGTGGAACGAAGGCAAGTGCTTGCCACTTCCGTACATGCTCTGGTGAAAGAAGAACTGCGGCCAGGCGCGGATGCCTCGCGTGCGGATGCAGAACTGGCGGCGGCCAAGATCCAACTGATCCGAGCCCAGGAAGTTGAACGAGAAAGCGAAGCTACATTTGCGGAATTGTTGGGCATCTCAGGAAGCCACGTTGCGATCAATGCCGATTCACTCCTCTCCTCACCTCCAACGTCCTATGACGCGCAGGCAACGCTCGCGAACCATCCCGCGGCACAGGTCGTCAATTCGACTCTATTTGAAACTAAGGCAAGGGAGAAGGTCCTGAGCAAATCGTATTACCCGCGCTTCAATCTTCAGGGTTCTTTTTCAGGTCGCGGAAGCGGCGCCAATCCGGATGGAACCTTCGGTACTGGAACCGATGGACTTGGTTTGATGAGGCAGAACTGGGCGGCGGGTGTGACGGTGACGTTTTCAGTCCTCGATCTTCCCGCGCTGCACTTTAAGAAACAGATCGAGCAAGCCAACGAACGCGCCCAACAATCGGAGTACAACCGGACCATGCAGAACTTGACGGCGCAGTCTGAACGCGCCAAAGCCGCTTACGACAGCGCGGTTCTGATCAGTCAAAACACGCCAGTCGAACTGGACGCTGCGCGATCGGGGGAAACACAGGCCACCGCCCGGTATAAAGCCGCCTTAGCTCCGATCGTTGAAGTGGCAGACGCGCAGCGGCTTCTCCTGCAAGCAGAAATTGAAGACAACCTTGCGCGTCTGACAGTGTGGCGAGCGATGCTCGGCGAAGCGCTGGCGCAAGGCGATCTTCAGCCGTTCTTGGAACTGGCGCGCAAACGTGCCGCAGGAGGCCAGTGAAATGTGGTTGATCCGCATCGCGCTTCGCCGTCCCCTGACGGTTTTGGTAGCAGTGATTTCGGTCGGGCTCTTATCCATTCTGGCTCTACTGCGGATGCCGGTTGATATTTTCCCGAATCTCAATCTACCCGTTATCTATGTCGCGCAGCCGTATGGGGGAATGTCGCCGGCGCAGATGGAAGGCTATCTCGTCTACTACTACGAGTATCACTTCCTCTACATCACCGGCATCGAGAGCGTCGAATCAAAATCCATCCAAAGCGTCGGACTGCTGAAACTCACCTTCCATGAGGGCACGGATATGAGCCAGGCTCTGGCGCAGACGATCTCGTATGTGGATCGGGCGCGGTCGTTCATGCCCCCAGGAACGGTTCCCCCTTTCGTGATGCGTTTCGACGCCGGCAGCGTGCCCGTCGGCTTCCTCGTGTTTTCGAGCCAGACTCGCGGGCTGGGAGAGATCCAGGATCTCGCCTTGAATCGTGTGCGCCCGTTGTTTGCGACACTCCCCGGTGTTTCCGCTCCGCCGCCTTTTGGAGGCAACCAACGCACGATCGTGATAACCGTCGATCCCGATAGATTGCGCGCCTACCATATGTCCCCGGAGGAAGTGGTGAAAGCGGTCAGCGCCGGCAACATCGTTATGCCGGCCGGCAATATCCGCACCGGGGACATGCAGCCCATGGTGCCGATTAACTCGGTGGTGACGAACATTCAGGACCTAGGCGATTTACCGATTCGTATGGGTTCCGGTCCGACGGTGTTTCTACACGATCTCGGGAAAGTCTCGGACTCGAGCGACGTCTTGACCGGATACGCGTTGATGAATGGACGCCGAGCCATTTATCTCTCCGTAACCAAACGGTCCGACGCGTCTACCGTTGCTGTAGTGAATGAGGTTAAGAGCAACATCGCCCGGTTCCGTGCGCTCGTTCCTGATGACATCAATATCAGTTACGAGTTGGACCAATCGACCTATGTAAAGAACGCACTATCGTCTCTGATGCGAGAAGGAATTCTGGGCGCGGTGCTGACTGGGATTATGGTGCTGCTTTTCCTTCGGGACTTGCGCAGTTCTGCCATTGTCGTTACCACGATCCCATTTGCTCTGTTGACTGCGGTGGTTGCTCTATGGGGAGCGGGTCAGACAATCAATACGATGACGCTCGGTGGTCTGGCGCTGGCAGTTGGAATCCTAGTCGATGAAGCAACGGTTGCGATTGAGAACATCCACACCCATCTTGCCCAAGGGGCGCCACATGCCAGGGCGGTTCTCGATGCCAGCCGCGAGGTGGTGATCCCGCGCCTGCTTGCGATGCTTTGCGTTTTGTCGGTATTCGTGCCGTCATTCTTTATGACGGGGGTCGCGAGGAGTCTTTTCGTGCCCCTTTCGTTGTCTGTTGGATTTGCGATGGCGGCGTCATATTTCCTATCGAGTTCTCTCGTGCCTGTGATGTCAACCTGGATTCTTCGAGAACCCGCTCATGCACGAGACGAGGGCACGTCACACATGGCTGAGTGGCGGGCAAAACTCGGCCGTGTTCTCGACAAACTCATGAACCATCGAAAGGTGGTTCTGGCGGTGTATCTGGGACTCGCGTTTGCTGTCATTCTTCTCCTAGGGCCACTCATGGGAAGGGAGATTTTTCCGAGGGTCAACGCCGGACAGTTCCAGCTCCGATTTCGCGCGCCGGTTGGCACCAGAGTTGGCGCGACAGAAACGATGGCGCGTCGTGTGCTCGATGAAATCGACAAAGAGGCCGGCGCGAACAACGTTGCAGTGACCCTCGGCTACGTGGGGACGCAACCTCCGGCCTACCCGATCAACACCATTTTCCTTTGGACCAGCGGCCCTCAAGAAGCGCTATTGCGAGTTGCGCTCAAACCGGGTGCTGGAATCTCGATTGGAGATCTTGAGAAACGACTCCGAGATAAGCTCCCCAGCATGTTTCCCGGAAGCCAGTTCTCTTTTGAGGCGGGAGACATTGTGAGCCAGACAATGAATTTCGGCGCTCCTACTCCGGTCGAGGTCGCGGTCAACGGGCCGAACCTGCGCGACGATCGAGGCTACGCAGAGAAACTTCTAGCTGAGCTGGGCAAGATCCCGGTCTTTCGCGATCTCCAGTTCGAGCAGCCTCTCGACTATCCGAGTGTTGAAGTGAATGTTAATCGGGAGCTGGCAGGCCAGCTTGGTGTGAGTGTGGAACAGGTTGGTAGATCGCTTGTGGCTGCAACTTCGTCCAGTCGCTTCGTCACGCCAAATTACTGGGCCGATCCACGGTCTGGAATTGCGTACCAGGTCCAGGTTGAATTGCCGCAGCCGCAGATCGCATCGATTCAGGATGTCGCGAATGTCCCTATCACCCGCAGTGATTCGCTGCATCCCTTGGTTGGCGATGTAGCAGAGGTTCGCAACGGCACCATGGTGGGGGAATACGACCGGCTCAATGGTCAGCGCATGATCACCATTTCCGCCAATGTTGTTGGTGAAGACTTGGGCCGGGTCGCAGATCGAATCGATAAAGCAATCCAACAGGTCGGAACTCCACCTCGCGGAGTAACGGTGCGAGTGAGGGGGCAAATTGCGCCAATGCGTGAAACGCTCGCAAATCTCAGCATTGGCTTGGGACTCGCCATCCTCGTAATCTTTCTTCTTCTAGCAGCGAATTTCCAATCGATACGCCTTTCGCTGGTTGTCCTTTCGACCGTACCGGCCGTGATCGCGGGTGTAATTGTCATGCTCTTGATTACTGGCACGACATTAAACGTTCAATCTTTTATGGGAGCGATTATGGCCATTGGAGTGGCTGTAGCGAACGCTATCCTGTTGGTCACGTTCGCGGAACAGTCCCGTCGCGCAGGAACGGGAGCGATCGAAGCTGCTATTCATGGCGCTCAGAGCCGCATGCGGCCGATCCTGATGACTAGTATGGCGATGATCGTCGGAATGCTGCCCATGGCACTCGCGTTTGGGACCGGTGCCGAACAAACGGCGCCGCTCGGACGCGCTGTAATAGGAGGACTGTTGGCCGCAACCTTTGCTAGTCTGCTGATTCTTCCCTCGACGTTCTCGCTGGTGCAGCAGCGGGCCGGCACACACTCGCCTTCTCTCGACCCCGAGGATCCGGAGAGTCGCTACGCTGACGAGAGCTCTATGGGAGGTGAACGATGAAGCTGGCAAACGCGCTGGCATTGTGCGCGGCTCTAGGACTACTCAGCTCGTGCGGCAAAGATGACGCGGCATCGGCGAAAGCTGCGCCGCCAGAAAGCGTACCCAAGGTTCAGGTGGCGAAAGTCGTTTCACAAAAACTTGCTATGACTGTTCACCTGCCCGGCGAGATTCAACCGTACGAAGACGTTGCCATCTTTCCCAAGGTCGCTGGGTTTGTAAAATCCATCACGGTGGATCGCGGTTCGCACGTGAAAACCGGAGAGCTCCTTGCGCGGCTGGAGGCGCCGGAACTTATCGCCCAACGTTCCGAAGCGCAGTCGAAGCTGCAGGCCGCCCAGGCTCAGCTTGCGGCCGCTGAGGCAAAAGTCGCGTCCGACCAGGGTACCTACGAGCACCTCAAAGCTGCCGCAGCTACACCCGGAGTCGTTGCTGGGAACGATCTGCTGGTCGCGGGAAAAACTCTAGAAGCGGATCGTGCTCAATTCAAGGAGCAGCAAGAGAACGTCAGCGCGGCCCAGCAGGCGCTGCAAGCGGTTGCACAAACTGAGGCCTACTTGCAGGTAAAAGCGCCCTTTGACGGTGTCGTCACTGAGCGAAACGTGCATCCGGGAGCGCTCGTGGGACCGGCTGGCGCTTCAGGAGATGCTCTTCCCATGTTGCGCATTGAAACGCTGTTTCGATTGCGCGTCGTGGTTCCCGTCCCGGAAACCTACGCGGCAGGAGTGCCCGAAGGAACCAAAGTCGAATTCACTGTTCCGGCGTTTCCTGGCCGAACTTTCGGAGGAAAGATTGCCCGGATTGCTCATTCCGTGGATGTAAAGACCCGTACTATGCCGGTGGAGCTCGAAGTGGCTAACGTTAAAGGAGAGCTATCGCCCGGAACTTTTTCCGATGTGCTTTGGCCGGTTCGAAGGTCCTATTCGACGCTTTTTGTTCCTACATCCTCTGTCGCCAATACGCTGGAACGAGTGTTCGTCGTTCGGATTAACGCTGGCAAATCAGAATGGGTTGATGTGAAGACCGGCGCCACTTTGGACAAGATGATCGAGGTATTTGGCGATCTACACGATGGAGACATCGTAGCCGTCCGCGGCAGTGACGAACTGCGGCCCGGCACCTCGGTTTCAGCTCAGCAAGCCCCAGGGAAATAGAACTTTCCCTCGCAGGCTGGATCCAGACCGATAGCAGCGCTGACCGTGGCCCGGCTTACAGGGGGCATTCAGGTTCGTTTGCCATGCTAAGGCAGAACAACAATTTCGAGAACGAAGGAGATCCCCAATGAGCGAAATTACGATCAACAGAGCAACCCTGCAGAGTTGGGCAGCAGAACAGGACATTGCTCCGATTCTGGGATCGTAGGGCCGCTCAATGGGAGGTCATCTGATCTTTGCGGTCAGCATGCGATGCTTGCGCAGCAATTCGTAGAACACGATCCCTGCCGCGGTTGCGACATTCAGCGATTCCTTCTTTCCCAGCATCGGAATGCGCACGTGCGCGTCGGCAATGTTAAGTAGATCGGGGCGAAGGCCGTCCACTTCGTGTCCGAAGGCGACGCAGACAGGGAACTTGGGCAGCCAGTCAAACAGATCTACCGCTTGGGAGCTCGTTTCAATTGCGACGATTTGAAATCCGTTACTTCGCAATTTGTGCGCCGCCGCCACCGCGTCCCAGTTATGCTCCCAGGGGACTACCTCCTCTGCTCCCAGTGCTGTCTTTGAAATGGCTTTCTTCGGTGGGTGTGCAGTGATCCCGCAGAGGCATATCTTCTCTAGACCGACCCCATCCGCGGCACGGAAAAATGCGCCGACGTTATACATGCTGCGCACGTTGTCGAGCAACACGACAGCTGGAAGTCGGACTCCTTCATATCCTGCCGCCAGAGCGGCGGTTGAACTTCGGACAGCTTCGTGGGGCTTCGACAAGCGACCTGGCGTCTCCCGGTTCATTTCCATTCCATCGTATCGGATAGCAATGTGCGGTGTTAGGAGGGGCGGCCGTCTGGCAAACAATTCTCTGCAAACTTGAGAGAGACGTAGTCGGCGAGCTGCACTGCGCATAAAGCGGTTACTCCGCCCGTAAAAACATCCATTGTGTAATGGGCGCGCAGGGCCAGGACTGTCGCCACTTCAAACAGCACAATAACGACGCCAATGGCAGTGAGCCACGGGCGACCGAGGCGGGCAAGTTCCATAGCGCCGAGAACCGCGATGGCAGTGTGTCCAGAAAAGAAGTAGTCGTTCGAAACACCATAGGTGACCAGCAGAGAAGGAAACCCTGGGTAGTGCCAGATCGTGTTTGGCGGCGTGGGTAATGCGACCAGTGCTTGCATAATCTGACGCAGGCCAAGCACGATTACAAGCGCCAGGAACGGGCGAACAGTTCCAGAAAAGAGCCAGCGCCCAAGCAGAAAAAGTGCGAGCAGGTCGATGATCGCAGAGCTGATGATGAGCAATGCGTTGGCTGCAGAGGTGTGTAGTTGGAGGTAGTGGTTCAGTGACGCAGTGAACTGGTGCAAGCCGTCATTAATACCAGAATCGGCAGCGCCGCGAGCGCCGATCAGAGATTGCGTCCAGAACCAGATCACGAGTGCCGCGGCTGTCAAAGCGAAGCGGATGAGAAAAGATTTCCAATTCCATGCAGGCGAGTTTGGTTGCAGCTCTGTACGCGAAGCGGTGGCGCTCATGCGCTTGCTCCCAATGCGATTTCTTTGAGCTTGCGAAGATCCAGCTTTCCGGTTCCGAGATACGGCAAAGAGTCCACGTGAACAAACTGATCAGTTCGTGGCTTCCAAAGTGCAGGCAAGTCGGACTTCAACAGCTGCGCGACACAGTCCTGAAGCCTGTCGGGCGGTAGCGTGTGCACCACGATTAACCGCTCACCCTTTTTGTCGTCCGGGACGGCGGTCACGGCGAATAGTTGCTCGGTCGCGCCAGCGATCTCGTGGAGTTTGTCCTCTACCTTAATATGTGGAACCATCTCTCCACCAATCTTGCTGAATCGGCTAAGGCGATCGGTGATGCGGATGAATCCATCTTCGTCCATGGCTGCAATGTCACCGGTGTTGTACCAGCCGTCGCGCAGGACTTCGGCGGTTTTTTCCGGGCGCCCCAGATAGCCTTGCATTACATTCGGACCGCGGACCAGCAGCAGACCATTCTCGCCTTGCGGAAGCGGAGCCATGGTGACCGGATCAACTATCCTGACACTGATTCCGGGCAGGGGATGCCCGATGCTGGCGCGCTTGGCTCCGACCTGCCGAAACTGAGCGGCGCGGAAATCGCGCGTGTTTACGGTAACTGCAGGCGCGCATTCCGTACAGCCGTAACCTTCAAGCGGACGGATTCCGAAGTAGTCCTCAAAGGCCAGCGAAACTCGTTCTGGAAGCTTTTCCGCGCCGGCCATCACGTACTGCAGGCTGCCGAAATCTTCCGGTGAGCAGCGGCGCATGTAGTTCTGCAAAAACGTCGGCGTGGCGAGCAGGAATGTGACTTTGTATTGACTGATCAGAGTCCCGATAGCGCGCGCGTCCAAAGGGCTCGGGTGATAGACCACGCCCATGCCGATGCTGGTCGGCAGGCACAAGCTTCCGGTGAATCCGAAGGAGTGGAAGAACGGAAGTATGCCGAGAATCTTGTCTCGACGACCTAGCATGAAAACTTGATTGAGCTGTTCGACGTTTGATGCAATGTTGTAGTGGGAGAGCACTACTCCTTTGGGATCGCCCGTGCTCCCGCTAGAGAAGATGATGGTGGCGGTGTCGTCGAGCGTGGCTTTGTGATCCGCACCCACCGCTTTCTCCAGGATGCGACCGGGCAGAAGCCAAGGGATCAAAGCAGCGGCTACGCGTTCTCCCAAACGCGGTGACTCTGCCAAGTCCTCAAGCATGATCGTCTTCGCTGGGGGTTCGACGTGAACACGTTCGAGAAAGGCCCTTGAGGTCACCACGGTTTGCAGTTCGCACTGCTTGGCGCACGAAGCAAGCACTTCATTGGAGGCAGTGTAGTTGAGGTTGACCGGCACTTTGCCCATGAGTAGCGCCGCCATATTTACCAGTGCGCCGGGAACAGATGGCGGCAACAGGATGCCGACCATCTGCTGATCCCGCCAGAAAGGACGAAGTCTTCGCGCCAGGAAAACCGTTCGACTGAGTGCCCCGCCGAAGCTCACTTTCGGCGTACGGCCATCCGCCATCGCAAAGCGAAATGGATGCCTCCTCGCAGTCTGAATAAAGGAGCGATGCAGTGGCCGCATGTAGCGCTTGCGGAATTTATAAGCGTCAGCGCCCAGTTCCTGCACGGCTTGCCGGACCGCCTGCGCGTTGGTGCTGGACGGCATAGGCATGCCGAACGTGACTGTTACTGGATACGGAATGCGACGGGGTAGCTTCCACAGGAATCGTCCCTTGTCGAAGCTGAAGATCGATCCCCACACCCCGCCCAGATTCACAGGAATGACGGGCACATCGATGCCTTTCACGATGCGTTCCATGCCGCGGCGGAAGGGAAGCATCTGGCCAATGCGCGTCATCTGGCCTTCGGGAAAGATGCATACGACTTCGCCATCTTTGAGCGCCTGCGTAGCAGTTCGCAGCGACTGAATCATTTCGCGCGGGCGAAGCTGCGACGAAATCGGGATTACTCCCATGATTTTGGCGAACGGTTTTACGAATGGGTGGTCATAGGAGCCTTTGAACATCAGAAAGCGGATCGGGCGGTCGATGGACGCGATTAGCAGGACGGCGTCGACCATTGATACATGGTTCGGCACCAACAGAGCGCCGCCCTTGGACGGCACGTTGTCACGGCCTTCGAGGTGAATGCGATAAAGCGTGTGGGTTGCGATCCACAGCAGGAGACGCAGCAATGCGTCGGGCAAAAGATAGAGAACGTATGCCGTCGCTAGTACTGTTACGACGGAGACGGAAAGAAAAATCGCAGACGGCCCAAGATGCGCGACGTGCTGAAGAACGTAGTAGACGCCAGCCGCACCTCCGATGCCGACAAACGACAGCAGATTCGCAGCGGCGATCACACCGCCCTTGTCCTTTTCAGCAGGACGATGCTGTATCAGAGCATTGACGGGAACCGCGAAAAAACCTGCGGCGAATCCCAACCCGGAAAGAAGAACCAAAACGTGATTAAACGAAAGATTGTGCGCTGAGAGCAGAATCCCAAACACCGTCATTCCGACTGAGCCCAGGGGAATGAGCCCATACTCGACTTTGCCGCTTGAGAGATATCCCGCGGCGAGACTGCCGAGGCCAATACCGATCGCGACTGCCGCTTGAAGAATGCCTGTACGAGTCGAAGTGGTATGCAGTACGTCACTGCCGTAGAAAACGATGTTCGCAGTGAGCAGCGCTCCCAGAAACCAAAAGTAAGTGCTACCGAGGACGGCGAGCCACAGCACGCGGTCTTTGCGGACCAGTTTGAGCTGCTGCCATAAGTCACCAAGAGGGTTTGCGCGAAAGGTCTTCGTCGGATCGGCCGCTGGAACCTGGGAGATACCTAAGCTGAAGGCCAGCCCGAATAAGGATAGTGTTAGAAAGATCAATCCCGACCAGATTTGTCGCCCATGGAACGTCTCAGCAAGAAACGCGCCGGACACTCCCCCCGCGATCACCGCCAAAAACGTGCCAAGTTCTATAACTCCGTTGCCCCAGGAAAGTTTGGACTCGGGCAGCAGTTCGGGCAAAAGTCCGTACTTCGATGGACCGAAGAGCGCAGCCTGCGTGCTGGCCAGAAAAACTGCCGCCATCTCAAGATGAAGGTCCTGGCGACCTAGTCCAACGATGGCCAGCAGCATAACAGCGATCTCGATGAATTTCGTCCAAATGGTGACCGTTCGTTTGCTATAGCGATCGGCGAGAAACCCGCCGGTCATCGAAAACAAAATGAAAGGAAGCGAAAACAGTGTGCCGACAATCAGAACCAGCCGATCTCTGCTGCCTTGGTGGGCAATCGTCGCCAGAATAATGAAAACCACGAGATTCTTGAGGCCGTTCTCGTTGAATGCGCCCTGAAACTGGGTTGCGATAAGAAACCAGAATCCGCGCGAGTTCGGGGGATGCGCCGCCGAGGGTTGATCGCCTCCGGTGTCGAGTACGGCTGGATCGGGTGCCGCTAATGCAGCTTGGCTCATAGAATTCGGAATAATGTTGCGAAATAGGGTGGTGAATCCCGCCTATAGTGCCAGAGAGACGGCGGCGGTTCTAGTCCCTAGCGATAGAACGCAAGTTACTAATGAGCTTGCAGATAGCAATAAAATGCAAGATCCAGCAGCTAGTCCGTTCTAGTATGTAGGCTTAAGCAAATCGAGCACATACGACGGAGTCCCACTTTGGACGACTTAGCCGTGCTGTTCGCATTGTTAGGCATTGCCCTCTTCTTTGCTGCTCCATTGGTCGTCGCAGTTCTGTATTGGAGACAGCGACAGCTCAAGCTTCGAGTCGACGAAATCGTCGCAAGTCACAGCCAGCAGAATGACGCGCTCCATCGCGAACTGCTGGATCTGAAACGACACCTGGCCAATCTACAGCAGACGATTGCGACATCTTCGCAGCCGGTCACAGAACCGCGAACAGAGGTTCCTCTAACAAGTGCTCGGGTGGCAGAGTCCACTCCGGAACGAATATCGCAACCCGCAGCGAAGGAACGCTCAACAGCCGAGACTCCAATTCCAACTGCGCCGCCGCGCCCAGAAAGACCGCCTGTCGTAGAAAAACCGGCCGAAAAGCCGCTCATCTCTGAACCGCTTGCGCCAGTGGCAAAGCATGACGTTCCGGTTAGCATTTCGCCGGCGACATCGTCTCCGCCGGATCTCCTACCCGCCGCAGCAAGCACGGACAAGCCCAGGTTCTGCAGTTGGTGTGGAACTGTTCACGCCGGCGGATCCGAGAAGTGTCCGACCGGCCCTGCAGTTCTGAAGCCCGCTGCCAAGGATCAGGCAAAGCCCGCTGCCACTGAACCCAAAGCGCCAGTCCCAGATTGGCTAACACCCGCTGCTCGCGATCCCAAACCTAGCACTCCGAGTTCGCCACTTCCCAAACCTGATCTGCCGGAGATTTCGCCGCCACCGACCAAGGTTCCATTGCATCAACCTGCGTCAGCCGCACGGGTTGTCGCGCCTCCGCAGTTCGCGGCGCTTCGCGCACCCGCGGCAAAGAGTCCTGAAAAGCGCATCAAGTCAGTTTTTGCATTGGAAGAGACGCTTGGCCGGAACTGGCTGCCCAAGATCGCGATCACATTCATGGTCCTGGGTATTGCAGGATTCGGAATTTACGAACTGGGCCAAGTTGGGCCGCTAGGAAAAGACATTGCTTCTTATGCGGCAGCACTGGGGCTGCTCGCTGGCGGCATCTTTTTCGAAAGACGTGAGCGCTACCGAATTCTTGGGCACACGCTCATTGGTGGCGGGTGGGCGCTGCTCTTCTTCACCAGCTACGCCCTGTACAACGTCACAGCGATGCGCGTCCTCGGCTCGGAACTGCCGGATCTCGTGCTCATGCTCATCGTGGCGGCCGCGATGGTCGTGCACACTTTGCGCTACCGATCGCAGCTCGTAACTGGCCTGTCATTCCTGCTTGGCTACAGCACAGTAGCCATGAGTCACGACACGGTGTACAGCCTGTCCGCGGGCGTCGTGCTCGCCGCAGCGCTCGTCGGAATCGTTCTGAAGATGGGCTGGTACGAACTCGAAGTCTTCGGAATTCTGTCGAGCTACCTGAACCACTTGTATTGGCTTTACCGGATCCTCGGTGCGGGGGGCGCACATGGAAACTTCCCCGAGTATGGCGCCAGTACGGCGTTGCTTCTTTTCTACTGGGCAGTTTTCCGCGTCTCCTACGTGGTGCGCAAGATCAAGTCCTCCACGGACGAGAGCATGTCCACCATTGCAGCGCTGCTGAACACGCTTCTGCTGCTGGGAACGATGAAGTTCCAGTCGGTGCATCCAGAATTAGCGTTCTATGCGCTGCTCGCGATTGGCGCGATCGAGTTCGGCATTGCTCAGTTGCCAATCACAAGACGCCGCCGACAGGCGTTCGTATTACTGACAATTCTCGGCACCGCGCTGATGGTGACGGCGATTCCGTTCCGCTACTCCGGCAATAACGTCTCGATCTTGTGGCTTGTCGGCGCTGAGGCACTGCTCTTGGCGGGCGCAATTTTCAATGAGGTCGTATTCCGACGTCTCGGGTTGCTTGCCGGCCTGCTTGTTGGTGGTCACCTGGCCGCGATTGATTTTCGCCAACTGATGGCGGCCCGCCAGAGTGGCGAAGCAGCGGTCCTCACGGCGGGGATGACGTTCGCCGTGTGCGCGGTGGTTTTCTATCTCAATTCGCTTTTCGTCGCGCAGCGTTGGCGGTTGTTCGACAAATGGCGTGATCCGCAATTGCTGGCGTTGCATTCCTATATTGGCGCCTTTGCAGCGGTCTCAGCCTCGTGGGCATTGTGCTCCAACGACTGGACAGCACTGTCGTTCGCTGCAACCATGGTGGTCCTTGCCGGAGTGGGGCGCACGTTGAAATCGCCCGCGCTTAGGACAACACACGTACAGGCTCAATACGGAGTCATCGGGTGCCTCGCTCTGTATCGAATCGCGGTGTTCAATCTTCACACTGAAGTCCCGCGTTTCACCCACGTCCAATCGCGGCTGATCACACTTCCGGTTCTGGCGGCGATGTTCTACGTGGCCGCCAAATGGGCGGCACTCCGGGATGACAGTCGTCAACAGACCTTCAGGGACTTGTTTGCTTTCGCGGGAACTGCTTTAGTGACCGGCCTGATTTACTTCGAAGCACCGGAGTTCTGGCAGCCTCTCGCCGCGATAGCATTCGCGGTAATACTGCTTGAGATCTCGCAGAAACTGCCGTACTACGCCTTCATTTGGCACGCCCACATCCTGAGCGCACTGGCGGTCGCATCGGCGGTTACAACTGATCCCGGCAGCACGCACCTCTGGCATGCCATACCTTTGCACGCAATCACAGCCCTGCCTGTTGTCGCGGGTCTGTACTGGATCGCAAAGAGAACAAAAGCTCCGGCCACAGAGGAAGTAAACCTGGGCCGCGCCGCGTACACCTGGGTGGCAACCGGACTGATGGCGTGGGTTCTGTTTGAAGCGACGCCTGCGCCGTGGATTGCCGTGGCTTGGATCGCCTTCGCGATCGCAATTGCCTTGGTGATGCGCCTCATCCGCTACAACCATCTCGCCTGGCAGGCAAATGCGCTCGCCGCCGCTGCGGTCGTGCGGACGTACACGTTCAACTACGCGCTACCGGAGAAATTGTGGGCCGGATTTACGCTGCGCCTGGTTACTGTCTCGCTGGTTGCAGCCGGACTCTATTTCTTGTCGAGGAAGGCGGTTGCACGTGAGGCCGAGTCGGCGCGCGTCATTACCTATCTGCATACGTTTTCTGCGACGGCCCTGCTCTCGTTGCTCGCCTGGTACGAGGCGCCAAGTGGCTGGCTGGCGGCGGTTTGGGCCGTCTTTGCATTGGTCCTCGCCCTCATTGATCGCCGGTTTGAAATTGAAGATCTCGGGTGGCAAGCGCATGGGCTGGCAGGATTGACGTTACTCCGCAGCGTTACTGTCAATCTCTATGTCACTGAAACATGGCACGGCATTAGCGTGCGGCTGTTGTCGCTAGCGATTGTGGCAGTCGTGCTTTATGCGCTCTCACGCTTGGTTCGCATGCCCGACGCATGGCGTGAACAGGACCTCCATCATGTGTATTCATGGGCTGCATCCGCCCTGGTTTCGGTGCTGATGTGGTACGAATTGCAGCCGATCACGGTGGCGGTCGGGTGGGCGGTTTTCGGATTGGTGCTCTTCGAATACGGGCTGATGCGAAACGTGAGACAGTTCCGCTTTCAGTCGTATGTGGCGCTGACCGCGGCCTTCGGGCGCATTTTCTTCTCAAACCTCGCGGCCGGCACTCCCGGAGAACTCTGGGGCCCACGCACGTACACCGTGCTGCCCATCGCACTGATTCTCTTCTTTGTCTATTCGCAAATCGGGGAGAAGAACTCTCAAGAGGATTCCCGGCTTCGGTTCGATCAATTGCTTGGCTATCTCGGGACAGGCACGGTAGTTGCATTGGTGTACTTTGAGTTCCAGAACGACTGGCTTGTGACCGCATGGGCGTCAGTAGTATTTGCTTTGTTTGTAGTTGGACTGTTGTTAGACCGTGCCATATTCCTGTATCAGGCTCTGCTGCTGACATTGGGCGCTGTCGCGCGCGGAATCATGCACAATCTGTTCGGGGCCAGTTACTTTACGGGCGGGACCTGGACAGGTAGGTTCCTGGTGCTTGGATCCGGTGTAGGGATTCTTCTTGCATGTCTGCCGTTTGCGTTTAGGCTGCGCGGTCGTTGGCAGCCGCGCATTTCGAGGAGATGGCTCTCTACCATTCCTGCCCACCCTGAGCAATTCATGTTCTTCGCACCAGTTGCACTCCTCACGTTGATGCTTGCGCTGAAGATGAGAGCCGGTATGGTAACGGTCTCGTGGGGTCTGGAAGGATTGCTGATCATTCTGATGGCCATAGCCGTCAATGAACGCAGCTTCCGCCTGACCGGCATGATCTTACTGCTGGTTTGTGTCGGGAAGGTGCTACTGATGGATGCGTGGGGACTCGCACCGCGGGATCGTTACGTCACTTTTATCATCCTCGGGGCCGCCCTGCTCGCCGTGTCGTTCCTCTACAGCAAATATCGCGATACGATTCGGCAATTCCTATGAAGCGCGGCATTGTATTTCTGATTGTCCTTGGCCTGGCACTAGCGGCGTTGTACTTCAGTGAGCGTCGCCGCGATAAGAGCTCCGTTTCGTCGAATGCAGTGATGGAGATGGCGGCCGATGTGCAGCGGGATCTCACGCGGGCGCCAATGCGTTTTACTCGTCTCTCTGACGAGGAAGAGATCAAGATCGGCAACGAGCTGGCAGAACGATACTTGGCCTATGGCGAGAAGTTAAGTCCGGAGCAGCAGGGATTACAGGAGTACGTCGCCAAAGTTGGAATGGCAGTCTCTTCGCACGCGCATCGTCATCTGCCGTACAGATTTCATCTGATCCCGGACCGTTCGATGATCAACGCCTTCTCGCTGCCCGGAGGGCACGTTTTCGTCGGCGAGGGCCTGCTTGACCTGATGTCCAGTGAGGATCAGCTAGCGTTTATTCTGGGCCACGAGCTTGAACACATCGATCACTATCACTGTGCCGAGCGCGTCCAGATAGAAGCCCACTTCCGAAAATTGAAACTCGGCATCCTTGGCGAATTGGTTCAGATACCTCTGCAGGTCTGGGAGGTCGGCTACAGCAAGGACGAAGAGTTCGAAGCCGACCGCGAAGGATTACGCCTGGCAGTGACCGGGGGATATTCACCATACGGTGCGGTAAGCCTGTTCCAGAAGTTCAACGACCTGCACGCCGAATACGTCATTCATGCAAAAAGTCCTGAACAGGAGCTTTCCCAACTTGCCATTCAGAGCATCGAGGGCTACTTCCGATCGCACCCGGCCACTTCTGATCGCATCGCCCAGGCTCAACGCGTGATAGCCGAGGAGCATTGGCAGGATAGAACGGCCCAGAAACCATTCCGTCTGGAATATGAAGTTCACAATGGCCAGCTGGTGAAGCAGGAATGAGTCCAAAAGCATCAACCGAGTCTGATCATCCGACTAACCTCTCTGATGAAGCTCGATGGTTCATTTGCGAAAGTCGCTGAAAACGGAATCATGGTCCTTCTTATGAGCGTGGCAGCCAGCGCAGCTTGCTTGTCGTGCAGTCGTCAGCTTGCCATTGCTTTGATCGTTGCCCGAGAAACTCATGAATTCCCAGCCTCCAGTCGAGGCATACCGTTCGCTCTGCTTGATCATGACGTCCACGCGTCGCGTTTGGCCCTCAATGGTATTGCCGGCAACTTCCTTGGTTTCGAGTAGGTCATAGACGATTACTGAGCCATCCGGAAATTTTCCGGAGTCATAGCCTTTAAGGGCCTTGTCGTTCGCGTAAATGTGATGGATTCCGCCTTCTGTTGCGAAGGCGGGGCTTTGAGGTCCCACCAATACACTCTTAACGTGCGCCCATCTACGGAATTCCTTGGGGAACGAAGGCGTTTCGTCAGTCTGCGCCGACAGCGCGAAACCAACAATCAGGACTGCGATTGGCGCAAGTATCAGTATGGCTTTTCTCACACTTCTAACCTCCATTCGAAAAGGCCTCGATACGAGCAAGAAGCGGGACTTAGCCGAGCACGCGAACCTCAGCGCTGTCCCGCAGAACGTCAGAACGAATGTTGTCGTAACACTGCGTCTAGTGATGCATCGCTGAAGCGGCCGCTTCGCACTTCACGTCGGGATTCCAGGGAGCAAAAAGACCGGTCGGACTCGCCTTCCAAGTCCAGACGTGAAGAAACCAGAAGCCGATCGAATCCGCTTTCGTCAGGGCTTGCCCCATAATTCGTGGCGGCTCGGGCGATTTCCAGGCGGAGATGGGCACAAGGAATTCGACGCCATTCAGTTGAAAGGTGCCATCTGGCATCTTCTCGTAAACCAGCACTTCCGGATGATCAAGGTCGAGCGTTGTGTCGAGCAGCGCATTGTTCTGATAGTGGTAACCCATGGCTCCGTGGGGCTTGTATTCGACGCAATCGGTGACACGCTTATATCCGGCCGCTTCGGCAGCCTCGGTGGTCTTGAACTTTGCGGTTGCTTCGCGAACCTTGATGACATCGCGATCGACAGAGTCGCTGTACCCGCTTGGAAGGATGCCGGGCGCCTGACTCGTGTCCTTGTCGCCTGCCTGCGCGAAGCGTGCAACCATGAATGCAAATGTCAGCAACAGTAATCCAGTCAACCCACTCAATCTATTCATCTCTTCGTCCTTTTTGGAGCAGTTCGTTCTTGGCTTGATGGGGATCGTAATCGCGAGGCCGAAAGATCGAGAGGCGTTTTTGACGGACTGTCCTGAGAAGATGACGAACGGGACTTAGGTTGCGGCGAGTGCAGTTGGTCACTGCGGCAGGCCGCTTGGTCAAAAGATGGAGAACCGGGCGCGCGCCCATGGCAGAATGAAGCGGTGATGTCGCCCAAGATGCGTCAGCGGCTTCGGATGGTGGGAGTCATCTGGCTCGGTTGGACCGTCGCCGGACTCTTTTACATCATTCAAGACGCGGTCCCCCGGCTCTATCGCGGCGGGGCGGTTCCGTGGAAGTATGTTTTCGTCGGCTGGATGGCGGGGATGTACGTCTGCGCGGCGCTCACGCCTGCGGTTCTGTGGCTCGGCGACCGCTGGCCGATCGAACGCCGGTTCACCTATGCGGGATTGCATCTCCCGTTCAGCGTGGTCTTTTCGATTCTCGCGACGGCGATCGAAGTACCGGTCTTGCTGCTGATCGGCGTCTTTCCGGCTAAAACGCCGCCCACAGTTGTCGGGGGAATCAAACTTTTTCTTTCGTGGGGGATCCAGGGTGGCGTCATTCGCTACTGGGCGGTCATTGTGCTGCAGGCGGTGTATCGGTCGCAGAAGCAGACCAAAATTCGCGAGCGGGAAACGTTCGAGCTGAAGGTGCAGGCATCCGAACTCGCGCAGCAACTCGCAACATCACAGTTAAGCGCTCTAAAAATGCAACTCCAACCGCACTTTCTCTTCAACACCCTCGGCGCCATTGTGGTTCTGATCCAGCAGCAGAACACCGCGCAGGCCGCCGCGATGGTCGAGAAGCTTAGCGATCTGCTTCGTCTCACGCTTGAAGATGTGGAGGCTCAAGAGGTCCCGCTCTGGCGCGAACTGGAATTCCTCCGGCTGTACCTCGCAATCGAGCAGGTCCGATTCGAGGATCGTCTGAAGGTGCGCATTGTGCCAACTGAGAAGTTGTCCGAGGTGCTCGTGCCCCACATGGTGCTGCAGCCGATCGTGGAGAACGCGGTTCGTCATGGGCTTGGGCAGAGCGAGGAAGCAGTAACCATTGAAGTCGCGGTAACCAGTAACAATGGTTCCCTTATGCTCGTCGTGTCAGATGATGGGCCCGGGCTCGTGTCGGAGGCGCCTGGTCACTCCGGGATTGGGCTGACGAACACAAGGAACCGCCTGGCCCGGTTGTACGGAGACCAGGCGAGGCTCACTGTCGAGCAGGCGGCAACACGAGGTGTGCGTGTCACGATCACCTTGCCCATCCGTATGGGCCCGCCCGAGGGCGAAGCATGCAATTGAAAGTTCTCGT
>Ga0070713_100000608_pt1 | contig 22804 bp, 13 predicted proteins | sample LARL82metaG_FD_65465 | JGI IMG/M metagenome (GOLD analysis project Ga0070713, IMG submission 65465) | Corn, switchgrass and miscanthus rhizosphere microbial communities from Kellogg Biological Station, Michigan, USA - LAR L8-2 metaG | ecosystem: Host-associated > Plants > Roots > Rhizosphere ...
GTACTACTATCGTTCGAATCGGACTCGTCGCCCTCGCCACGACTTCTCTGGCTGCCTGCACCGACGAGCACAGAGATTTCCTCGCTCCGCGCGCCCCGGACAAGCTGCTCGTCGGACCAATACCGGTTGTACTCAACCCCGGCGACTTCGTTGAGATCGCTGCCGGCTCTTCATATAGCTGTGCACGGCAACGCGACGGCGACGTCTGGTGTTGGGGCATGTACGCAAAGGCGCCAACTAAAGTCTTCTCGGGCGCAACGCACATCGCGGTCGGCGACGGTCACGCGTGTGCGCTGAACAGCGCGGGCGCCGCGTTCTGTTGGGGGCTAGACACGCAGGGTCAGGTCGGTTGGCAAACCGGCTTCGACGATGCCTTCGAGCCCGTTTACCCAGTGGCTGGCCCCGTCGACAAGAACAATCCCTACGGGCCACTCCTCCCAGCGTTGACCTTCACCTCCATCGCCGCCGGCGGAAATTCGACTTGCGGCACCACATCGACGGGCGTGTTCTGCTGGGGCGATCTGGGTGCCTTTCCGAAGATCACAAGTCCAGGTACGGGCGTGCCGTTCCTGATCACGACTCCAAGCGGATCCGCGTACAACGGCTTCAGTAGTCTAGCGGTTGGCAAGTACCACGCATGCGGCTTTGCCTTCGGTACCGTGAACTGCTGGGGATTGAATACCCAGTTCCAGACCGGCGTGGATACGGCGTGGCACTTTGCCTTCGCCCAGAACAACAACACCGGTGCTATGGACGTTGCGACTTTCTTCTGGGGGAATTACCTGCCGCAAACCGTAGCCCGCGTTTCGGCGCAGGGTGCGCTCACCTGCGTCGACCTATCGAACAAGACCGTCGAGTGCATCGGCAACAACGACAATGGTCAGCTTGGCAACGGGCCGGGCGCCAGCACCTTCGTTCCGCAGGTCATTGGTGGCAACATGTCACTGCACGGCGTGGCGGCGGGCGCGCTGCATGCCTGCGCGCTCGATGCGAACAACCTCGCAGTGTGCTGGGGCTCGGACAGCCGCGGCGAGCTCGGAAACGGCCAGCCCGTGGGCACCTTCACCACAGTGCAGAAGGTCGCGGTCGTCTCGATCAATATCGTCAACGGCGTCTTCAGCTCCACACCGATGACGTTCCGCGCCCTCGCCTCGGGCGCCGAGCACACCTGCGGTATCGGAACGGACAACCACATCTATTGCTGGGGCGACAATCAGGCGCGGCAGCTGGGCCGAGATGTGTTCACCCAGAGCGGTGCGTTCGCGAGCTTCACGGTAAACCCGGTGCAGACGATGTAGTCGGCAACTCTGGGCTTACCAAACGAAAGGCTCCGCGACGAAGCGGAGCCTTTCGCGTATGCGTCGGAGCACTGGCAACTCTATCCGCCGCTCGCCGTGCGAGTGACGGCGCCGTAATCGCCTAACGCCACCGAGGCCCGCTTGAAATAGGAGTCATTCGCCATGTGACAGGCGAGCGCGGCATTGTGGCCGAAGACGACGTCCTCAACGACAGGCCGCCGATTGCGCACGGCTTCGAAGTAGTTCCAGAGATGAGGGCGCGTGTCGTCGTAATCAGGCCCGCTGTAGCTGATACTCTCCGGCATCGGCGCCTGACCGATCTTCGGATCGTTCTCCTGGTGCCATTTCTTGAAGTACGCATCTCGGAGTGCGCGCGGGAAGCTGTACGCGTAATAGCTCGGCGAGTCGTCCTTCCCGCTCTGAGGAGTGAAGTTGATCGTCGAGCCCGTGACCTCCAGCAATCCCTTCGAACCCTGGATACGATACGTCTCAGGCATCGACGTCCCGAGATTGAGGCGCATGGCCACCGGCAGATCGCCGTAGTAGTACAGCACGGAGTGCACGTCGGGCATGTCACGGCCGTCCTTCCAGCGGCGGATGCTGCCGACGGCCATCGCCTGGGAGGGCGGCTGATTCATGCCCGTCATGAACATCATTCCGCTGACGAGATGGACGAGCAGATCACCGGCCACGCCCGTGCCGTAGTTCCTCCAGCAACGCCAGCGCGCGAAGACGAGCGGATTGAAGGGAATCTTTGGCGTGACGGTGCCCTGCCATGTATCCCAATCCAGGGTGGCGGGCGAGAGATCCGGTGGCGGCGGATACTCCCACGCGCCAGTGGGATCGTTGCGCCCAAGCCACCCTTCGATCAGCGTCAACTCACCGAGCATGCCACTCGCTACCATCTCCTTTGCCTTTGCGCAGATCTGCGAGCTGACGCGCTGCGATCCGATCTGCACGATGCGTCCGCTCTTCTTTGCCGCGTCCACCATCGCCACGCCGTCCGCGGGACTGTGAGACATCGGCTTCTCGCAATAGATGTCCTTGCCCGCGCTCACGGCGTCCACGACCACCTGGCGATGCCAGTGGTCCGGCACGGCGGCGACGATGCAGTCGATGTCCTTGTTGTCGAGCAGCTCGCGGTAGCGCCGTGTCACTGGAAGGTCGGGCCTAACGATCTCGCGAGCGAGGGTATGCCGCCCATCGTAGAGATCGGCCGCGGCGGCGCACTCGACGCCATCGAGTCCGATGGATGTCGCGAGCAGGCCATTGCCCTGCATGCCGACTCCGATCATTCCGAAACGGACCTTGCCATTCGGTGATCGCAGCCGGCTGAGCGCGGAATATGGAAACACGGGCTTGACGAGCGACGCGCCGGCGACAGCGGCGGTGACGCCAAGGAACTCTCGGCGGGAGACTTTATCAGTGCTCATTTCAGCTCCACGGTTAGGGACTCACCGAGAGTGATTCTCCCACCCCGCGGGCCGCCCGTCAATGGTGACAAACGCTATGAGGGCGTCTTCGTGAGAGTGAAATTGCGCGTCGAGCCGTTGTAGACGATCAGATCCACTTTCATGTGCATGCCAGTTACCACACCGGTGAAATCGAGCCGGCCGATCTTGAAGTGGACACGGCTGCCCGACACGGAGCCCTCTTCCATGTCCCCCATCAGTGACGCGTCGGAGTAGACCTTCCCGGCGAAGCTCGAGTCGGTGACGGCAAAGACCAGTGCGATCCTCGGCTGACTGTTGTCCAGCGTCAGAACGCCCGTCCATTCGCCGTTGAGAGTCGCCGGGGTGAGCGGCTGCTGGGCGCGGGCGGACCGCGGTGAGCCACTCACCATTGAAGCCGCGGCGATTATCAGCGTAAGCCGGCCGATCGAATTCATATACGCCTCGAGTTGAATGAACGCTCAACCACCGCGCGGCGACAGCCGAATGTGAACTCGATCATGGGCGCGGAAGAGCATGCCTGACCATCCAGTGAGCATGGCGGTCTGCGCCGGGGCAAGAATTGCCGGCAGATCCTTTTGCACCTCGAGACGCGTCAGCTCCCACACATCGTCGATGGTCTGATCGGTGCGCCGGCTGACGGCGTCGACGTCGTATGAGTCGGGCAAGCCGGCAAGAGACGACGCGAGACTCGTCCACAGGGCGTCTACTCGTGTCCGATACGCGGTCTGCGCCGCCTGCAGCTGCGCAACCTCGTCTGACGAGAGGAGCAGAGAATCGCCCTGCTGCAGCAGCTCGGCATAGGGATCCGGTACCGTACGCTGATAGCGTCTGAAAAAGTCGTTAGCGGTGAGCTTCTGACCAGCGCGTCCCGCACGCCCCGGTCGGAGCCAGCGATCGAGCTGCTGATCGGACATGGGCCGCGCGAGGTCGAGCTGTACGTCGAGCGTAAATCGGAAGGGCGCCCGCAACGTTCCAATCGACGGCGAGCTCGCACCGAAGCGAGGATTCACCGTGTAAAGAAAGTGATTCGTCGACGGATCGAAGCCGCGCACCGTGTAGAGCGTGGGATCCGGCGTCGCCGGCGCGCCCCAGCCACGAAGATTGTTGGACCCGTGGATGAGCTGATCGAGCCCCCCGAGGGGATTCGCAAGATTGATCGTCACGTCCATGCGCGGAACGTGGAGCAGTTGTCCGCTCACACGTACGCCGATGTTGAGCGATTCGGTCCACGGTCCATCGCAGCTGTTACGCGCGGCGGCGCGCCCCAGCTGTGCGCCGAGACAATCGCGCACGCTGCGCGGCGCGGTCGCGAGCAGCGACCGCACACCATTGGCGAGCGAGGTGTCCGTCGTCGCCGCGGGCGCGAACACGAACGCGCGATCGTTTGCCAGGCCGTCGCCATTCACATCGCCGGCGATCATCGGTGTGAACGGCAATCCCGATTGCGCACGTCCGGAGAAGAAGGCGAGAAGGCGGCCATCACCCAGCGGTCGGAACACGCCCTGCACGACGAACATGTGCCGCGTGTCGAAATCACCACGCGCCCATTCGCGGCTTCGCGGATCACTGAACGCACCCGCGTCGAAGCCGCGCTCTTGGCCGCGAATGTCGGACAGGGTGTACCCGAGAATGATGTCGCCGAAGTAGCGCTGCAGGGCGGCGGGAATCCGCGGCCGCAGCGAGACAATGGCCTGTTCGCTTACCGATTGAAGGTCGGATACGATATCGACCACCCGACCGAACGCCGGCGCTACGCGGGCCAGCGTTGGCGAGAGCTGCCCCGTGCCCGCAACAACAGACGACGGAGGCACGTACACGGTTCGACCCTCGTTAGGCACCGTGAATGCCGGCGCACCAGCAAAGTTGCGGTCGAACGTGCCCGGCTGGTCGAGATTCAACGAGCCGACGAGATCTATCGAATAGACGTTCCGGAGTAGGCTCGACTGGTAGCCAAGATTTCCTCGCCAGCTACGAGTTGGTTGAAATGACCGGTCGATGTACTGGACTGCTGGCGCCGCATCCACGAAGGCGCTGCTCGCGTTGACGCACTGTGTCGGAATGGCCGACGGATCGGCCGCGAACGTCGACCAATTGGGCGACGGCACATCGGAACCGATGCAGCTGATCCGCGACACGCCGCCAGGAAGCCCTGTTGTCGACAAGGGAACACTCAGCAATGACGCGTCGGTGATGTTGCGGAACTGGCCGATGCCGGCGCGAACAACTTTTCCTCTGCCGTCCTGCCAATTGACACCGAGGCGCGGACTCACGGCGACTGTGCTCGGGGCATGATCGTTCCGAGTGCCAAGTGCCGAGACGAGCGATGCGTTCAACGTCGGCGTCGAAGTGAACGTGTTCGCCTCGACGCGCGCTCCATATATCACCTGCCACTGTGGGCTCACCCGCCAGAGATCTCCCGCGGCAATGAAGGCATTCCATTCGCCGCCGTTGATTGCTGGCGCCGAGAGCGTCCGCGTAAACGCGGCGGGTTGGTTGGCCGCGAGGTCGCCAAGCGAGTTGAAGGTGTATGTGCCCAGGCGATTCGAGACGAGATCCTGAGAGAACACGTCGTAGCGTACATCGGCCGCAATCTTGACGCGATGTGTCACGGCGCCGGGCGGGTACAACTGCAAACTGGAGAGAGTCTCCCAGCGAAAATTGCGTTGAATCGTCGAGAGTGCCGAGTTGCCGCCGAACTGCAGAGTCGAGACGGCGGCATCGGCATCGGGAAAGGTGGACGCGACAAGGACGCGGCCGTCCGGCAGCGCCAGATATGGATCGCTCGTCGAGCGCACGGCGGTAATGCCGGAGCGAATATCGGTGAGAAAACCCCGTTGTGAGACATTGCTAAACATCGCCGTGAGTGCGCCGATGTCCTGCGCGGAGGTGCCGCCGTGACCAGGTGTCGCTGTGGGCGAGAAGCCGACCGCCTCGCCGCGGTGCCACTTCCCGTAGGCCTGGATTCCGTAGGTCGTGGGATTGGCCGACATCGTGATCCAATCGAATGGCGCATGGTCCACTCGGCCGATAAACGAGAAATTTTCGTCGATCGCACCGGGCGGCAGCGAGCCTAACGACGTGGGAACGCCCGCCGCGCCGAGCAGCGCGAGCAACCGCGCTACCGAGTCGGCGGCGACGCCGGCGTGTTGCAGGAGACGGGCCCCCGCGTCCACGACTGTCGCCGACAGGCTGGACGCCCGCCGCCCGCCTTGCGTGCCATAGTTGTACGCCCAACGGTCGTCGACGAGCTGCCCGTTGCCACCAAGACTGGCGTTAAAATTCGTGAATTGCTGGCCGAGTCGGGCCGAGACGGGATCGTTGTACTGAAGCGACGGCGCATCGATTGACAGATGGCCGCTGCGCGACGTGAACTGGTCGCCAATGGCGAGGTCGGCGGCCGTGACGGCGCCGCTGTACCAGCCGATGGAGGGATCGTAGGACGACGACTGAATCCGCAGTCTCGTGATGGCGTCGCGGGGCACATCGGTGCCCGCGAAGGCGAGACCACCCATCGTGATCGTGTTCTGTGTAGCGGGCAATCCCGCAACCGATATCCCGGCTGATGTGATCGCGATGCCGGGCTGGAGGCTCGCAATCGCCGTGAAGTCCCCGGCTTGATCGGGTGCGAGTCGACGCGCGGCATTCTGCGCGAAGGTGTTTCCGCCAACGGCCGCCGCGTCAAAGGATGCGGGATCGCGGTCGGGTACCGGTCGCGTGGCGCGCGACACGACCGCGGCGAGTCGCTGCACGGATCGCGTGAGCTTGACGTCGGCGAAAATGGTGTCGGAGCTGACACGAACGACATGCGCGCTGTACGCCTTGAACCCGGGCGCGCTGACACTGAGCGCGTAATCACTGGTGCCGTTATCGAACTCCAGCAGGAACGCGCCGGCGCTGTCGGTGGTGGTCGTGCGCGGAGATGCGTCGCCGGTGCGAGTCACGATGACGTCCGCCCCGCGAACGGGTACCGCGCTGTCGCTGCGCACGCGACCGCGCACGACTTCACGCCGCGGCGATGCCGGCTGCTGTGATTGTGCCACGTTGGGCAACAGAGCAGCGAGTAGCGCGCCGGCGATTGCAAGCATTCTCATGATGTCTCGAGGCCTGTTCGTGCTCAAGACACCTGACCCGACGTCGCTGTTAGCGATCTCGGGTCATTGGCCGTGCGGATCGGCACTTTCCGGCGGACACTGATTCGTGCGAACCAGTCGGAATCGCTTCGCGATGGTGGCCGAGTCGGCCCCGCCATCGTGCAGCTCGCGGAGATAGCGATCCTGTTTGTCCTTGGAGATGACGCACAGCATCTCCGCGAACATGTCATTCTCGAGGTTGGAGACGATCGGCCGAATTCTGGCGATGGCTTCGGCTGCCTGCGGGCGCCAGCGTCGCGCGATCGCGTGTAGTCGCTGCTCTTCTTCTGGCGTCAGGTCGAGCCGCTCGAGTGGCGTCGGTATCTGCTCGGCCTCCACTTCGCCCCCGGGGCGCACGTTGCGTTCGCGTCGCTCCCGGCCCACGGGCACGCTGCTGCTCGGATGCCAGAAGGCGCGATCGACAGCTACGCCAGCGGCGCCGCCACAGATGAAGGCGACCAGCAGAAGCGCAAGTGCGCGGAAACGATCGGAGGATGATGTCATTGAACGTCGTTCAAGGCACGGCGGCCGCGGCTAAGGCGACGTCCAGCTCGGTGAGCGAGGGCTGCGCGCTGGAGTGCAGGATGTCGGTGAGTCGGCGGGGAAGTCCCATCGCCTCCGCGGCGGAGACGGTCGAGCGGGGCGATGGCGATGCCGCGGCGCGTACCACCGCGGAGAGTGCGATGGCGAAGATGATACCTGCGGCCAACAAGGTTGGCCGCGCCCACGAGGCGAGCGTCGTGCTGATGCCGCTTGATTGTCGCCCAGACAGGGCGCGCAATCGGTCGCGGGCGTCCATCGCCTCTCGAGCGAGGAGCGCGGCACGCCGGTCGAACGATGCGCCATCGCGGGCCGGATCGAGAGCCGAGAGATCGATAGGACTATCTGAATCGTTACGCATCGAGAGGTGTCGCTCCATCGGTACGGATCAGCAGTGCCCGAAGGCGCTTGCGGGCCTTGAAGAGGTGTTGCCGGCACATCCCACTCGACGTACCGACGATCAATGCGATTTCATCGTGCGTGCGACCGTCGACGTCATGCAGCAGGACGACCTCTCTTTGAATGACGGGCAGCGTGGCGAGAGCACTCTGCAGGCGATCCCGCAGCTCGGCGAGCTGCGCATCGCGCTCTGGGCTCTCGGTGCTGGCGATAGTGTCGTGCTGTATGATCGTCGTGTGCGCCGACAGGCCGCGTGTCCGAAGATTGTGGGCAAGATTGCGAACGATGGCGCACAACCACGCGGCGAACTTTTCTGGATGACGGCAATGCTCCAGTCGCTCCGCTGCCCGCACGAAGGCGTCGTGCACGAGATCCTCCGCGTCGGCGCGGTTGTCAGTGCGCGCCAGCGCCACCGTGAATGCGGCGCGATAATGCCGCCGGACGAGCTGCTCGAACGCCCCGCGGTCGCCAGCCGTCGCCGCCGCGATGAGTCGCGCGTCGTTCGGTTCGGCGAGCGCGGCATCGGGTGCCCGGGTTCCGCGATCGAGAGCCATGTCTCGAGACACGACCCTCGGCGCGGCCAACGTGTTAGTGGTCACCTAGTCGAATTCTAGGGAACGTGCTGCTGACCATACTCAGACACCGAACACCATGCCAATGTTATCGAATGTCATCTCATGGTGTGGCCAGCTCGATTCGCGGCAGATTCCTCGCAACCAACACCGCGTTCAGCGCTGCCAGGTCTCGTGCCACCCACCGGTCGAAATCGCGCGAAACGTCACCGAGCTCGCGCTCGATTGCCGCGGCGCGTTCGAGCTGCGTGGCACTCGGGCGGCCTTCGTAGCCCACGACACTCCCATAGAGCGACAGCAGGTTTTCCCGCAGGCGCTCTTCGCCGGTAATCATCCCACCCTCTTTCGTGGCGACGATCTTCTTACGCAAAACGTCGACGGTGTCCGATGCGCTGTGCAGCCGTCGTGTCAGCGAATCCGCGGCGGCGAGACTCGCGGCCCGGCTGTCGAGCGAGCCGCGAACGCCGTTCATCTTCTCGACGACGCTCGTCATGTTGTCGAGCAGACGATAAAGCTTCACTGATAGGTCGAACTCCGCCTGCCGATCAGCGAGAGTGTGCTTCATGCGGGCGTCACGCCTGACAACGAGCGGCGTGGTATACGATGAGTCACCCTCGATCAGCCGCACGGTATACGTACCGGGCATGTAGCGTGGCCCAACGCCGAAGCCCGCCGAGGCCGCCGGGGGAATGCGTGAAGGCGGCATTCGCATCGACCACGTCGCGCGGCTCAAGCCACGGCGTTTCGTCGTCGGAAGGGAGGCGATGAGCTTGCCTGTCGAGTCGTGAACTTCGAGCTTCATGTCGCCGAAGATATGGCGCTTCTGCAGGTAGTACGTGATCACCGCGTCGCCGGTCGGGTTCTGCCCGACGAACTCGGCGTCGCCATTGGCCCAGCCACCACCCGCGCCGATTTGCTGCACGACCGGTGCAACCTGAAAGAAGCCCGCGTGACGCACCACACTCTGCGGGGTGAGCGCGCGCAGCGGCGTGATGTCGTCGACGATCCAGATACCCCGACCGTGCGTCGCGATGACGAGATCGTTGTCGCGCGGATGAATGGCGAGATCGCGGACGGGGGCCGCTGGCAGGTCGCCGCCTTTATAGCGCGACCAGGAGTGACCGCCGTCGACGGAGACGTACAGACCGAATTCGGTACCGACGAAGAGCAGTTGAGGATTGACTAAATCCTCCTTGATGACGTGGGCGTACCCCCGAACGGGCGAATCGCTCGAGATCAGCGGTGTCCACGTTTTTCCGTAATCCGTGGACTTGTACGCGTACGGCCGCATGTCGCCGAAGGTGTGGAGATCGAACGTCGCGTAGATCGTCCCGGCGTCGAAGTGTCCGGGCTCGACACTCGTCACCCATGCGTACCTCGGCAATCCAGGTATGTTCGCGACTACGTTCGTCCATGTCTTTCCGCCATCACGCGTAACCTGGAGGTTGCCATCGTCTGTGCCGGCCCACACGACCTGTGTGTTCTTCGGCGATTCGGCGATCGCGAAGATCGTCGTGTGCATCTCGGCGGCTGAATTGTCCACCGTGACACCGCCCGATTCCTCCTGCTTCTGTTTCGCGGGATCATTGGTCGTCAGATCGGGCGAGATGCGCTCCCACGTCTGCCCGAAGTCGCGCGATCGATGCAGGAATTGCGAGCCGATGTATATCGTTCCGTTGCGCGTTGGACTGATGTGAATTGGCGTGTTCCAGTTGAAGCGGAGCTTGCCTTCCTTATAGTGCGGCAGTGGCTGAATGTCACGCGTCTCGTGCGTCTTGCGATTGACGCGGCCGATGCTGCCACCTTGCGCCTCCGCGTACAGGTACTCCGGATCCGTGGGATCGACGAACATCCAGAAGCCGTCGCCGCCGTACATGTTCTCCCACTGACTCTTGGCGATGCCGCCCGGGAACTGCGACTCGCCAATCCACGAGCTGTTGTCCTGGAGCCCACCGTACACCTTGTACGGTCGATCCATATCCACGCTCACGTGATAGAACTGCGAGATCGGCAGCGTCTCCGCTTTCCACCACTTGTCGCCGCCATCGTACGAGTACCACAGGCCACCATCGTCGCCGGTCATCATGTGATCGCCATTTTCTGGATCGATCCAGATGTCGTGATGGTCGCCGTGCGTACCGCCGTTGATGTTGTTGAAGGTTGCACCTCCATCAGTACTCATGATGAGTGATTCGCCTGCCTTCACGACATGATTCTCATTCTTCGGATCGACGACGAGATTCGCGAAGTAGAATGGACGCACGATCATGCCCTGACCGCGGTCGCGCATCGTCCACGTGGCGCCACCATCGTCGGAGCGATAGAGCGCGTTGCGTGGCGGCACGGCTTCGATGAAGGCGTACACCACGTTCGGTTTCGAGGGCGCTACGGCCACTGCGACACGTCCCCACGGGCCCGCCGGCAGACCTGCCGCGCTCTTCGCGTCGAGTTGCTTCCAGGTCGCGCCGCCATCGCTGCTCTTGAACAGGCCGCTCGCGCTTGGCGCGTCGGGTCCGTCGCCGCCAGAGCGGAACGTCCAGCCTTTGCGTCGGAAATCCCACATACCGGCGTATAGCGTCTTTGGCGACGACGGATCCATGGACATCATCGAACAGCCCGTAGACGCATTACCGCCGGCGAGCACCTTCGACCAGCGCTTACCCCCGTCCGTGGTCTTGTAGACGCCGCGGTCGTTGCTGTCGCTCCAGAGCTTTCCGGGAACGCACACGTAAACGGTGTTTGCATCGGAGGGGTCGACGAGAATCTTCGCGATGCGCTCGGATTCCTTGAGCCCCATGTTCGTCCAGTTCTCGCCGCCGTCGGTTGATTTGTAGACGCCGTCACCGATCGACGTGCTGTTGCGCATCCAGGGCTCACCCGTGCCCGCCCAGACGACTTTCGCGTTGGTTGGATCGACGGTGATGGCCCCGACTGACTGCACGGGTTGCTTGTCGAAAATGGGCTTGAATGTCGTGCCGCCATTCATCGACTTCCACAGCCCGCCGCTCGCCGAACCGATGTAGATCGTTAGGCGTCCATTCTCCTTCACGGCGGTAACGGCATCGATGCGCCCACTCATAACGGCCGAGCCGATGTTGCGCGCGCCGAGTCCAGCGATCGTCTCGGAGTCGACCCGCGCCGGGTCAGCGGTGGTTCGCCCAACGACCTCTCCGCCCTGCAGCAGAGCTGTCGGTGGCTTCACGGGGCTAGGCGCGGGCTTCGCTTGCTGGTTGGCAGCGTCGGTCGCATTACCCGTGGGTGGAGCAGTCGCCGTCGCGCCAGGTTTCAGAAAACGTGAATCGTCGATCGCGACATTGGTCTCGATCCGCTCCCACGCATATTGCGCCTTGTTCGCGCTTGCACTCCCCTTGGCGCCGACAGCGACGGCGAAGGGGTAAAGCACACCACTCACTGGCTTGTAATCGCCGAGTTCCACCTCGAACTCCCGTTCGGCTCCACGAACGGTTCGCTTCACTTCGTACTTGATTGGCACGCCTGACTCGGCGTCCAGATAGTAGGTGCGTACGTCGCCATTGCTGGCGAGGGTGACCTTCACCTTCTGGACATCGGTTCCCTCGAGCAGATCACTGCCGAGCAGCTCGACCGTATTGCCGGCGGCGCGGTAGTTGAGCAGAGGATCATCGAAGAGGGATTCGCTGATGATGTCCTTGGTTTCATCTTCACTCAATGATTCCGCGTCTTTCTTGCCCTGCCATGGCTCGATCTTCCATCCGGTCTTGCCATCGTACGCGTTGACGCCGGTCATGCCGCCGAACGCGAACTCCTCGCGCACCCGGTTGGGTCGCTTGTTCACATTCGTGAGCTGGGCCTCGAAGCCACCGCCTCCGTAGAACTTCCCGATCCGGCGCACGCTCTGAACAGCGCGAAGCCGGTCCATGCCGCCAATGCGTTGAGCGTACTTCGTGACGATGTCGTCGACCGTTTGCTGCGCGCGCAGCGTCGCGGCGCTGAAAAGCAGCAGAGCGGAAATGCGGCCGAGCATCCGCATCGGGAGGCCTCCGTCGATTGGTGGGTAAACACTGGCTCGGTGATACTCCTCCCGGAATAGCCGCGCGTCAATGGCGGCCTATCGGGAGCGTCGCCGTGTCGTTAACGGAGCATGCCGGCTCGTCCCCCGAGGCGTTGCCGTGTGACAGGATCGATCGCAGCAGCACATGGAGCATGTTGTGCAGCTTCGTCGGGGAGCGGCCGGCAATGGTCGTTCTAGAGCCTAACGACTGCCCAGAGCTATCGTCGAATCAGGACGAAGCTGAACTGTTGCTGGACGAGCTGACGCACCCGAATTCCGGCCAGCTCCGCGGGAAGAAAGCGCGAGTGAAGCAGCGCGTCCCGGATCGCGCGCAGAAAGCCGGGCTGCGCGTTGTCGGGGAACGCGAGCGTCTTCGCATCCACGCGACCCGTACTGTCGACCACAAATTGCACGACCAACGTTCCCTCCACACCGGCTCGCTGAAGGTCGTCTGGATAGCGCGGATGCGGATTGCCTGCCACCGGCCACACCGTCTTCTCGACGACGTCCTCAGTGTAGGCTCCATTCGGTCCGGGGTGAGCCAGTGCGTACATCGACGATCGATTCACGAGCGCCGCCGGATCCGCGTCTCCGAAATCCTTCGCGTCGCTGATCCGCGATGTGAGATCGACGTCGGTATTGATGTCCGGCACCGTGGCCAGGTTCGTGAGCGTGTTGTCCGCGACGACCTGCAGCTTCGAGAGATCGGGCACGACGAGCCTGGCCGCCTTCGGTCCACGGATGACCGCGTTGGCCGAAGGCGTGGCCGCGACGTGCGCTATCTCACGCGCCGTGACGAACACAAGGTGTTCGGCGGGAATTACGGCAACCTTCGAATTCATGATTGCGGCGCCCGGTCCGCTGTTCACGGCCGCGAGCGTGATCAGTCCGGCATGTGCTAGAACGCTGAACGATGCAACCGCTACGCGAGCCGTACCGAAGCGAATGGTCTGCGAGCTTACAAATGTTTGGAACATGTGCCCCTTCCCAACTCGTCAGTTGCCGGGATTGACCCTGCCACACGTTAGGAAGACAAACATCGGGCCACCGCGCGGCCGGACTATCGAGAGTCGTGTCAGACCCAGAGGCGCTCGCCGTCGATCTGAACGATAGCGATGCCTATCGATTGCTCCAGCGCGGCTATCGTCGGCCATTTTCCGAGGAAGTGGTGCGCCGCGGCGTGAGAACTGGCTGAATGCTCTCGAGCGATGGCGCGAACAGCGAGGCCTGATCCGGATCCTCGAAGACGACGGCGTAGTCGTTAGGAGTGAACGCGCGTTGCAGCCGCGCCGCGAAGCTATCGCGAAGCAGGCGCTCGTAATACACCACATCGTAGTCCCGTGGATCGCCGATTTCCGTGCCGTCTTCCTCGTCAGTCTCCGGCGCGACGCCGGCAAGGCCCGTCTTCGTTCGATAAACCCGTACTTTGTCGCCGACGTTCCAGTGGCGGCGACCACTGGCGAGCATCGCCTCGTACGGCAGCTCGCGGCGCGTCTCACGGCTCGCCAAATACCGTTCCGGTGACTTTGTGAGTCGCACGCGCGATGCAACCTTGATCGTTGGTAGCTCGCGCCGACGGAGCGCATCCACCGTTTCCAGATAGACGGCACGTACGCCGGGCACGTCGTCGATCAACAAACGTTCGAGTGCGCGTCTCAGGAAGTGTTCTCCGAAAGGCTCCGCGCGGCTCGATCGGAACGCCACCCCGCGCAGCAGCAACGCACCATCGTAGCCGAGGAGGGCGTAGTTCTTGGGCTCGTGAGAGAGCATCGCCGCATAGCGCCCTTCGAACTCGAGCTGCACGAGCGGGGGCAAGAGTGACGCGACCTCGGACACGACTCGCCGCTCGTCGGCTTCGCGCCACGACGGTGGCACGGCGAAATAGACGCCGTCCGTATCCGCCTCGAGCAGTGCGACACCGCGTTCGGCGAGGGCACGACACATGAAGTCCAGCGTCTCGCGGCCACGACGCGTCACTTCGTTCGCGGCGTGCACGTCGGCGAAACGCGTCAGTCCGCCGCCGGCCGCGAGATAGCCATATGCTGAATTCACGACGAGCTTGATCGCCGACGACATCGCTTCATGGGCGTGTCGCTCGGCGGACCCGTTAGGCGCCTCACGACCGGCGGCTTTGGCCGCGAGCCGCTGCTCGACCAGTCGATCGACGAGCGCGAGTAGCACGCCGAGATGATCGCGCGCCGGGCCGATGCGATAGGTGCGCATGAGCGACGGATAGAGGCTCGCGACGTCGGCCTTCACGACGCGATGCGCGACGCCCGTCGCGAAGAGGTGGAGCGCCGCGCCGCTGTGCGGTGTGCCGTCGCTTTCCTCGTGAGCGGGCAGCGCATTGCCGCTGTGCAGGTAGGCACGGACGAGCAGGGGATCGAGCATCCCCGTCGCGGCGCCGGCGTCGGCCAGGCGCTCGTACCGCCGCGGCACCATCCGCGCGAGTGCGAACGCCGGACCGCCCAGCGTTCTCGACAGGCCGGCCACCTCCTCGACATCTGCCGCGGCGTACCGACGGACTCGATCGGGATCGGTGTGATACGTCGTGTAAATGAGGTCGCCGCGAATGAGCTCCCGATCCGTGCCCGCAAGACCGAGATAACGAGCGACAGCCTTGAGGCCATACGAGGGCAGAGCGCGAACCGTATAGTCGTAACGCCTGACGGCGTCGATGGTGTCGATGAGCTCACGCCCGGGTGCGACGAATCGCACCCGCCGCCGGTCGTCGTCCTCGGCGACCATGCCACGTCTCGCGGCGCGGCGGCGCAGACCGCCCGAACGGATGCGGCCGATATTGAGTGCCACCCCGAGGCGCCGAGCGCGCCGATGGAGAAAGGGCAGGTCGAAGCCGTGGAGATTGTGATTCTCGATGACGTCCGGATCAACCGCCTGGATGGTGCTCACGAGTCGCCGAATCAGGTCGGCTTCGCCAGCGTCGTCAACTGAAGTCGACTCGAGAATCTCGACGGTGCCTGACGGATCGCGGACCGAGATCATGAAGATCCGGTCGCGTTCCGCGTGCAGGCCCGTCGTCTCGAGGTCGAACTGCAGCCGCCGCAGCTGATCGAACGCGAGGTCGCGGAAATAGTTCCTTCCCGTCGCCACGAGATACTGCTCATCGAGTGGCAGCGTGAGCACCGCGTCGCTGCCGAGCTCGCGCAGGTGCGACACCGGGCGTCCGAGCCGTTGTGTCGCGCCGGCGAGAAGCGCGGCGTTTAGTGTCTTGTAATTGTCAGCCGAGACCAGATAACGGAGCGCGCCAGGGCCATCGAGCTCGCGATAGCGAACGTGCGCGGTACCGATTTCCATGTCCTCGCGCGAGAAGGCGTCGTCGAGGTGAAGCAGATCGTCGAGGCGTTCGAGGACGAGCCACGGCCGAAAGTGCTCGACCTCTCGTACGAGCTCACCGGTCTCCGGAATCCGGCGCCAGACGATCGCCTGCCCATCGTCCTCGGCCCAGACGCTGACGATCCCCGGCGTCCGATCCCAGCCCCAGAGCCACTCATCTTCTCGGTCGCGCGTCGGCCCCGGGGCGAGGTGAGTCTCCATGAGCGAAGTCTAGTCATGGAGTAGCGCGAGCGAGAGCGACGCTAGCTCTCCGTCGCCGCGCCGATGTCGACGCGAATGCTTCGCCACTTTCCCTGACGGAAGCGCAGCACACTCAACGCGCATCGCGTCATGTGGCCCACGAGAATCGCGATCCAGATGTCGATCGGATCGAGGTGGCTCGTTTTCGTGATGACGAAACAGATACCGAGCGGGACGATCACCTGCGACACGATCGAGATATAGAGCGGGCTCTTGGTGTCGCCGGTGCCCTGCAGTCCGCCGGTGTAGGTGAGCGCGACCGCAATGAACAGACCCGATACGCTCAGAATGTGGAGCAGCTGCACGCCAAGCTGGACGACCGGCCCGCCGTGCATGCCGAAGATCGCCAACAGCTGCGTGGGGAAGAACAGAAAGAGCGAGCCAATGAGTGCCGCTCCCGTTAGGCCATACCGCGCGGCGACATGCACCGCCTGCGATGCGCGATCGGGGTTGCCAGCGCCGAGATTCTGCCCGGCCACGGCGGCGGCGGCGCCCATGAGGCCAACCGACGTCCACGTGATGAGCGAGAAGAGCTGCGAGTAGGAGACGGCGAACGCGGCCTGCGCGGCGGCGCTCTGCGCCAGCGAGCCGATGAACGAGAGCATCAGCACGCCGCCGACGTTCATCGCGATGCCTTGAATACCGGTCGGCAGACCGAATCGGAACAGCGAGCGAATGATCTGCCAGTCGGGCTTGTACCCATGGTGTCGGGGAAATCGAACGACCCAGCTGCCGTTCCAGAGATGGTACAGTGAGTAGATGCTCACGATGGCGGACGCGATGCATGTGCCCATGGCCGCGCCCTTCGTTCCGAACGCCGGAATGGGGCCAAGCCCGCGAATGAGGACGACGTTGAGCGCGGCATTCAGCACCGTCATCACGACTCCGAGGATCATCGGAGTGCGCGCATCCCCCGCCGAGCGGAGCGCGATGCCGAGCATGAAGAAAAGCATCATGCCGCCGCTGAAGAGAAACATGATGCGTAGGAACGGGAGTGCCTGCGCGTGCACAGCCGGCGCAGCGTTCACGAAATCGAGCAGCCAGGGGGATATGAAGTAACCGACCGGCGCAATGATGCCGAAGGACAGCGCGATAGCGGTGATGAAGGCCTGGTAGACCGTGCGGTCCGCTTTGTCGGAGTTGCCAGCGCCGACGAAGCGGGCGACGAGCACGCTCATCCCGGTAAACAGCGACGAGATGAAAACGATGACAATGATGAAGATCTGCCAACTGACTCCGATCGCGGCGTTTCCCGTGAAGCCGACGAGATTGCCTACCATCGCGTGGTCGATGATCCCCTGGAGCCCGCCGACGATGTTCGCGAACATCGTCGGCCACGCAATCTTCCAGACGGCGGGCGCGAGCGGTCCGTCGACGATCGAACGGTCGTAGCGCCGTCGTTCCGGCGCCATCGCGGGCTGCGCGTTAGGCGCAGTCACCGGGCGAGCAGGCTGGGTCGCGCGGATCGGAGTGCTCATCGTGGTGTGCAAAATCTACGGGGAGAACCCAGCCCCCGCCCGCTGGCGATCGCGTCTATTGCAGAATGCTTACAGCCACCAGCCAGAGCTCTAGATTACTTGGTCGGACCGGAATGGAGCCCCTGATGAACGAGAAGATCGTAGCGCGCAACAACGTCCACGTTTACGGGCGTGGCACGCAGCCAATGGTCTTCGCGCATGGCTTCGGTTGCGATCAGAACATGTGGCGCTTTGTCGCGCCGGCCTTCCAGGAGGATTACCGCGTCGTGCTGTTTGACTACGTCGGCTCAGGCAAATCCGATCTCGGGGCCTACGATCCCGAGCGGTACGCGTCGCTCGAGGGGTACGCCGAGGACGTCCTCGATGTCTGCCACGCTCTCGAGCTCAGGGACGTGATCTTCGTCGGTCACTCCGTAAGCAGCATGGTTGGTGTGCTCGCCGCGAATCGAGAGCCGGAGCTCTTTGACCGCCTCATCATGGTCGGCCCATCGCCGCGCTACATCAATGACGCTCCCGACTATGTCGGCGGCTTCGAGCGCGCTGACATCGAAGGACTTCTCGAGACCATGGAAAAGAATTACATCGGCTGGGCGAACTTTCTTGCTCCAGTCATCATGAAGAATCCCGATCGGCCCGCGCTGGGCGCCGAGCTCGAACAGAGCTTCTGCTCGACTGATCCCGTGATCGCGCGGCGCTTCGCGGAAGCTACCTTTTTTGCCGATAACAGGACCGACGTCGCACAATTGCGCCGCCCCTCCTTGATTATGCAGTGCTCCGAAGACAGCATCGCTCCAACTGTCGTCGGCGAATATCTGCATCGCGTCATGCCGGACAGTACGCTCGCGGTTTTGACGGCAACCGGCCACTGCCCGCACATGAGCCATCCGGAGGAGACCGTTCGCGTTATCCGAAACTATCTGCGCCTGGGCACGCCGCCCTCGGAGCGCACGAGTGCCGCGCATGGAGCACGTTCGGTCTGAGGGCATGCCGGCATATGCGCACGGCCTCGATCCCGTTCTCGATCGGGCGCCGTGCGGCTTCTTCGCGTTCGCTGACGACGGGACGATCCGCGCAGCGAATCGCACCCTCGGGTCGATGCTGGGCTTCGATTCGAAGGAGCTCGTCGGCCGCCATGTCGAATCGCTGCTGACCGTTGGTAGCCGGATATTCTACCAAACGCATCTCTTTCCGCTGGTTCGCCTTCAGGAGCGCGTCGAGGAGATCTTTCTCCTGTTGCGGGCGAAGAATGGCGAAGACGTTGCCGTGCTCGCGAATGCCACCCGGCGCGAGCGCGGCGCCGAGTGGATAACCGACTGTGTGGTCCTGCAGCTGCGTGAGCGCCGCAAGTTCGAGGACGCGTTGCTTGCCGCGAAGAAGTCAGCGGAGGAGGCGCACAAGCTCGCCGACGAGCAACGCCGGGAGTTGGCCGAAGCCAACGAATTGCTCGAGCGTCAAGCGCTGGAGCTGGAGCTGAGCCAAACCCAGCTCATCGAGCAGTCGACCGAGCTCGAAGAGCAGCGTGCGCTCGCCGAGGAAGCCAATCGCGCCAAGAGTGCCTTCCTCGCGACGATGAGCCACGAATTACGCACGCCACTCAATGCCATCGGCGGATACGTCCAGCTGCTGGAGATAGGCGTCCACGGACCGCTGAACGAACCGCAGTCGGAAACGCTCAGCCGCATCGCCCGCAGTCAGCGCCATCTCCTTCGATTGATTAATGATTTGCTCAATCTCGCGCGAATCGAGGCCGGGCGCGTCGAGTATAACCTGCAGGCGATCTCGCTCACCGATGTGGTGCAGGCCGTTCTGCCAATGATCGAACCGCAATACGCAGATCGGCGCCTCGCGCACGTCGTGAAGGTCGCCTCGGATCTTCAGGCATACGCGGACCGTGAGAAAGTCGAGCAGATTCTACTCAACCTCCTGTCGAACGCCGGCAAGTTCACTCGCGAGGGAGGCACGATCACCATCGAGGCGAGTGTCACTGCCGGCGAGGAGGGCCGGGTCGAGCTTCGCGTGCGCGATACCGGCGTCGGCATTCCGGCCGATCAGCTCGCGAGGGTCTTCGAGCCCTTTGTTCAGGTCGACGCCAGCGAGGCGAGTCGCCGAAGCGGCACGGGACTCGGACTGGCGATCAGCCGCGAGCTCGCGCGCGGCATGGGCGGCGAGCTGGGCGCCGAGAGTGTCGTCGGAGTGGGAAGCGTGTTCGTGCTCAGACTGCAACCGGCGCGGTCCGCCTCTTAACTTCTCCGTCCACCCACCACCTTCCTCCCGCGCCACCCATGCGCCTGTATTTCCTCGCCCTCACCCTTGTCGCGGGTGCCGCCGCCACTGCGCAGCAGCAGCAGCCGCGCGTCACCGCCGATGATTACGCCCGCGCCGAGCGCATGCTCGGACAGAACGTCGCACCGCTCATCACTGGTGCCGGCGTGCGGCCGATCTGGCTCGCCGATGGACGCTTCTGGTACCGCACCCAGGCGCCTAACGGCGCCGCCGTCTTCGTGATCGATCCGGCCAAGCGGACGCGTGCCGCGCTGCTCGATGCGCCGCGGCTCGCCGCCGCCCTCGCCGCGGCCTCCGGCGGACGAGTCGATGCGTCACGTCTTCCCGCATTCGAGCTCTCCAAGGACAACCGGTCGATCACCGTGATGATGCGCAATCGGCGCTACAGTTGTGATCTGCAACAGTACAGCTGCGCGCCAGCCGATTCGTCCAGCGGCAGCATCATGGCTCCCGAGAACTCGAGCGTCTCGCCGGACGGAAGGACCGCGGTCTACATCAGGAATTACAATCTGTACGCGAAGGACCTAACGACTGGCCACGAGACACAGCTCACGACGGACGGCGTGAAGGACTTTGGCTACGCCACCGACAACGCGGGCTGGGTGCACAGCGACCGGCCGATCGTCAGCTGGTCGACCGACTCGAAGCAGATTGCCACCTTTCAGCAGGACGAGCGTGGCGTGCGCGACATGTATCTCGTCGCCGCGCAGGCCGGCTCACCGAAGCTCGAGGCGTGGAAATATCCGCTTCCGGGTGACAGCGTCATCTTCCGTATCAGTCGCGTCATCATCAAGCTGAATTCCGGCGGCGCGCCGACCGTCGTCAGGTTCCAGATGCCGCCGGATCAGCATCGCTCGACGGTGTCTGACCACATCGCGTGTGCGGGCGGCCTCTGCGATGTCGAGTGGTATCCGGACGGCTCGCATCTCGCCTTCGTCTCGAGCTCTCGTGACCACAAGTCGGCGTGGTTCCGCGTCGCCGACGCGAGCACGGGGGCGGTGCGCACGCTTTTCGAGGAACGCATGCCGACTCAGGTCGGCGACGCCAGTCTGCGTGAGAATCTCTGGCGCGTTCTGCCGTCGTCGAACGAGTTGATCTGGTGGTCCGAGCGCGCGAACTGGCTGCACCTCTACCTCTATGACCTGACGACGGGCCAGCTCAAAAACCAGATCACCACGGGTGACGGCAACGTCGACGATATCGTTCGGGTGGACGAGAAGGCGCGACAGATCTACGTGATGCGAAGCGGCGCCGAGGTCCCCGGCAAAGATCCGTACTTCCAGCAGCTTTATCGCGTCGGCTTCGACGGCCGGGGCCTCACTCTGCTCACGCCGGAAAACGCGAATCACCAGATCGCGGTCTCGCCTAACGGCGAGTACTTCGTCGACAATTATTCAACGCCGGACACGCCGCCGGTCACTGTCGTGCGTGACGCGACTGGAAAGCCCGTGCAGACGCTGGAGCACGCCGACATCTCGCGATTGGTCGCGACCGGGTGGCATCCGCCGACGCCATTTCATGTCAAGGCACGCGATGGAAAAACGGATATCTATGGATTGATGTTCACGCCGTCGAAGCTCGACTCGACCAAGAAGTACCCGATCATCAACTACATCTATCCGGGGCCGCAGTCCGGAAGCGTGGGGCCGCGCAGCTTCGCCTCGGCCCGCGGCGACAACCAGGCGCTCGCCGAGCTGGGATTCATCGTCGTCTCGATCGACGGGATGGGTACGCCGGGCCGTTCGAAGGCATTCCACGACTTCTACTACGGCCACATGCACGACAACACGCTACCGGATCAGGTGGCCGGCATGCGCGAGCTCGCCCGGCGCTACAAGTTCATCGACATCGATCGTGTCGGCATCTGGGGTCACTCCGGCGGCGGCTTCGCGTCGGCGGACGCGATGTTCAGCTACCCCGATTTCTTCAAGGTTGGCTGGTCGGAGTCTGGCAACCACGACAATCGCGTCTACGAGGATGATTGGGGCGAGCGCTACGAAGGCTTACTCGTTAGGTCCGATGGCAGCGATAACTACGCCACGGAGGCCAACGAGACGTACGCGAAGAACCTCAAGGGTAGGTTGATGCTCGTCCACGGCCTGATGGACGACAACGTGCCGCCGTACAACACGACGTTGGTTGTCGACGCCCTGGTGAAAGCCGGGAAAGACTTCGATTTGCTCCTGCTGCCATACGCGCACCACGGCTACGGCATCGATAACAACTACGCGATGCGTCGCCGCTGGGATTACTTCGTCAAGAACTTGTTGGGTGCGGAGCCGCCGAAGGAGTACCAGATCGGGAAGGGCGGCGTCCTGCCATGAGCGGTTCAGCCGCTTTTGGCATAACCTGAGCGGCGCGCACTGCCTTCCAAGAGGCTAGGGCCTAGCGACTAGGGGTTAGGGCCACGCGCAGAGATTGTCAGCGCCGACCCTAGCCCCTAGCCCCTTTCCCGAGCGCTAGCTCGAAAAGTTCGGGTTGTTCAACGTCTCGACGTCTGGCAGCGGCACACATGTGAGATTGCTGTATACCTGGCCCTTTCGGTTTACACCCGTTTGGAAGGGCAAGTTCTCCCGCAGCATGTCGCCATACCGCTGGCCTTCGCTGAACAGCTGGCGACGACGCTCCTCCAACACCGCGGCCTCGAACGCAACCGGATCGCTGGGATCTGACATCACGAGCGGGCCAATGTTGCTCGCGGCGCGCACGCGATTGATCGCATCCAACCCGGCCTGGCCGCCCGTTGCCTCGGCGTAGATGAGTTGCGCCTCGGCCCAGGAGGCGATCGGCAGCGATGCGGCCCCGCTGCCGATGAACTTCTGCTGAAGCCAGAGTGGCGTCACGGCGTCCTGCGCGATTTTGCCCGTGTTGAGCACCGGTACGCGCGGATCGGCCACGCCATTCACGGTCAGGTTCTGATAGGCGGGCGCCACCGAAAGATACCCGCCGCGGATGGTGAGATCGTAGAGGCGATTCTCGCGCGACTGTGCCGTCTCCGAGAACTCCGCGTTGCGCACGAAGCCACT
>Ga0070713_100000611_pt1 | contig 22757 bp, 13 predicted proteins | sample LARL82metaG_FD_65465 | JGI IMG/M metagenome (GOLD analysis project Ga0070713, IMG submission 65465) | Corn, switchgrass and miscanthus rhizosphere microbial communities from Kellogg Biological Station, Michigan, USA - LAR L8-2 metaG | ecosystem: Host-associated > Plants > Roots > Rhizosphere ...
TGGATTTTCTCACGCAGCCCGAGCAGATGCTCGACCGTTCACGACTCAGTGGCTATCCGCCGCGGCCGGCGCTCTACGACGATCCGCGCCTCGCGGAGATCCTGCCTATCCCGATCACTCTCGCTCGCTCGATCGTCGAGCACTCGGTAGCACGTCCAGCGACGCCGATCTACTCGCAGTTGTCCGAGCTCCTGCAGATCGATTTGCATCGGGCGCTATCAGGGCAGGTACCACCTGATCGGGCGCTGCATGACGCGGCGGGGGCGATGACGAAACTCATCGAGCGCACGCATGTTCGAGAGCTCGTTGCAGGACGTGGGGCGCGGGACGCGGGACGAGTGGCGCGATGAGTCGCGAGGAGTCAGAGCGCCCCGCGCCCCGCGTCCCGCAGGACACGGAAGCCCGCGCTGGCTGGCTCCTCACGGCGCCGGCACTCGCGTGCATTCTGTTCATCGCGCTCTTCCCGCTCGCGTGGACGCTGTGGGAGTCGTTGCACGAGCATGATCTCCGCATGCCCTGGCTCGGCCGTCCGTTCGTTGGGCTCGGGAACTACCTGACCATTCTCCAGGACGCGCGCTTCTGGCAGTCGCTCGCGCACACCGCGCTCTTCGCGGTCGTCAGCGTCGCCGTCGAGCTCACGTTGGGCCTCGCGCTCGCGCTGGCGATGAATCGCGGCTTTCGCGGACGGGGTGTGGTTCGCGCGGCGGTCCTCGTACCGTGGGCGATCCCGACCGTCGTCGCCGCGCTGCTCTGGCGTTTCATATTCGACTCGCAGGCGGGCATTGCGAATGTCGTACTCATGAACGTCGGGCTGCTGCGCCATCCACTCGTCTGGTTCGTTCAGGCAACGACGGCGTGGGTGCCCGTCATTCTCGCCGACGTCTGGAAGACGACCCCCTTCGTCGCGCTGCTGCTGCTCGCCGGGCTGCAGAGCATCGACGGAGAGCTGTACGAGGCCGCGGCAACCGACGGCGCGAGCGCGTGGTGGCAGCTCACGCGCATAACGATTCCACTGCTCAAGCCGGCGATTCTCGTCGCCCTCATCTTCCGCACACTCGATGCGTTCCGCGTCTTCGACCTGATCTACGTCATGACAGGCGGGGGCCCGGGGACATCAACCGAGCCCGTTGCGCTCTACACGTTCAACACGCTGTTGCAGAACCTCGAGTTCGGCTACGGCGCGGCGCTGTCCGTGGTCATCTTTCTGGTGACCTTCGGCCTGGCGATGCTCTACATCCGCGGACTCGGCGTCGATCTCGGCGGCGGAGGAAATCGACGATGAAAGGCCGAATCGTCGCGCGCGTCGGACTCATACTGCTGGTTCTCTTCGCCGCGTTCCCCTTTTACTGGGCCCTGGTCGCGTCGTTTACGCCCGAAGCGACTCTCTTTCGCGAGCCGTCGCTCTGGCCGCGCACCCTGATCCTCGACCACTATCGCGCGCTCTTCACCGAGCGCGATTTCTGGACGCCAATCAAGAACTCGCTCATCGTCGCCGGATTCACGACGGCGTTCTGCGTAACCATCGGCGCCTTTGCCGCGTACGCGCTCGCCCGCATCGAGTTCGCCGGCAAGCGTGCGGTGCTCGCGTTCATCCTCGCGGTGACCATGTTCCCGCAGATCTCGATCGTCAGCCCGCTCTACATGTTGCTGCGCCGTCTGCACCTGATCAACACGTACCCGGGTCTGGTGCTGCCGTACATGACCTTCGCGATGCCCCTCGCCGTCTGGCTGCTCGTCGGATTCTTTCGCCAGCTGCCGCGCGACCTCGAGGAAGCCGCGATGGTCGATGGCGCCTCGCGATGGCAAAGTTTCACGCGCGTGATTCTGCCGCTGACGGGCCCCGGTCTCGCGACGACGGCGATTCTCACCTTCATCTACTGCTGGAACGAGTTTCTGTTCGCGTTGTCGTTCACGCTCGGCCCGGAGCGATACACCGTTCCGGTCGCGATCGCGTTGTTCAGAGGACAGTATCAGGTGCCGTGGGGCCAGATCCTCGCCGCGACCGTCATCGCAACCGCACCTGTGGCTGTCGTCGTTCTGATCTTCCAGCGGCGCATCGTGCAAGGTTTGACGGCGGGCGCGGTGAAGGGATAGGGGCGTACTTACTGGTATCGGAGTCAGTAGTACTGAGTACTTGCGAAACATCCAAAATCATGGCTCGGATTTCTCTCGCTCACATCGACAAGCAGTACCCCAACGGCTTCGTCGCCTCGCGCGATCTGAACCTCGAGATCGCCGACGGTGAGTTTCTCGTGCTCGTCGGTCCTTCCGGGAGCGGGAAGTCCACAGTCTTGCGGATGATCGCGGGCCTCGAGAAGCCGACTGGCGGCACTATCACCATCGGGGGGCGCGACGTCACGCGACTGCCCCCGCAGGAGCGCGACATCGCCATGGTCTTTCAGAGCTATGCCCTCTATCCGCACATGACCGTGCGCGAGAACATGGCGTTCGGATTGAAGCTCCGAAAGCAACCCGCCGACGGCGTGGCACGGCGTGTCGAAGCGGTGGCCGACTCGCTCGGGCTGCGTGCAATGCTCGAGCGCAAACCAGCGCAGCTCTCCGGTGGCCAGCGCCAGCGGGTCGCGTTAGGCAGGGCGATCGTCCGCGAGCCGAAGGCCTTTCTGTTCGACGAGCCCCTGTCGAATCTCGACGCGCAGCTCCGCGTGGAGACGCGCGCCGAGTTGGCGCGCCTGCATCGGAGACTCGGAGCGACGATGGTGTACGTCACGCACGACCAGGTGGAAGCGATGACCCTGGGCACGCGCGTCGCGGTGCTGAAGGATGGAGTTCTGCAGCAGGTCGCGCCGCCAATGGAGCTGTACCGCCACCCGCGCAATCAGTTCGTCGCAAGCTTCATCGGCAGCCCTTCGATGAACTTCTTGCGTGGTGCGGTGAGCCGCGCCAATGGAATGCCGCAATTCGCCGCGCCGGGTGTCACCCTTGCTCTGGCCGGTGACGCGCCAGTGCGAGACGGGCCGGTGCTGCTCGGCGTGCGGCCGCACGACATCGTTCTATCGGCGGGCGTGAATGGAGGGGTGCGGGGAGTCGTATCGCTCGTCGAACCGTTGGGAAGTGAGCAGATTGTGTACGTCAACGTACTCGGCGGTCAGGATCTTGTCGCGGCGGTGGGTGCGGACGCCTCACCAAAGGTCGATGAGACAGTGACCATCACGATTCCGTCCGCGGCGATGCACCTCTTCGATCCCGAGACGGGTGGGGCGTTGCGTTGAGCGTTGAGCGCAACGCTCAACCCACAACGCCCAATCGAGCCGGTTACTCGAAGAGGACGGGAGCCATCACAACTCGCATGCGGCGATGGGGCTATGCGAAAATCTGTCTTGACATTACGCGGCCCCGAACGCATATCACCGCGCAGTTTTCGCCAGTGTCCGGGAGGCCGGGCGTTGGTGACGAAACGCGTTGCTAATTGGTTGGTGTTAGCACGCACGGTCGGCGAGAGTGTGATTCCCACCCCTCATGTCCGTGGAGGACAGAGCATGGCATGGCGTCGCTACTTGATCCCGGCGCTCGTTGGTCTGCTTGCCAGCAGCCAGGTACGAGCGCAGGGAACCGGGACCATCACAGGACGAATCGTTGACAGCGCGAGCGCACAGCCCGTCGCGAATGTCAACATCGTCATCATGGGTGGTCAGCGGGGAACGTTAAGCAGAGATGATGGAGGCTTTACCCTGGCCAACGTGCCTGCGGGGGCGTATACGGTGCGCGCGAGTCGCATCGGCTTTCGTCCGCAAACGCAGCCCGCGGTCGTGACCGCGGGCGGGACGACGACCCTCACATTCGCAATGACTCGTCAGGCCGCGGTGCTGAGTGAGATTGTCGTCACCGGATACGGCACGCAGCGCCGTGAAGCCATCTCTGGCTCGGTTGCCACGGTCGACGCCAATCAGGCGAACGTCGGCGTGGTCACGAACGCCAATCAGATGCTGGATGCGCGCGTTGCCGGCGTACAGCTGACGACGAACAATGGCGATCCAGGCTCTGGCCAGCAGGTCGTGGTTCGCGGCGGCACGTCGATCAGCGCGAGCAACGATCCGCTCTACGTCATCGACGGCGTTCCGCTGCAGAACGAATCCACGGCGCCGGGAGCGACGGGGATCGGCTGGAATGCGCAGCTCCCCCGAAGCCCGCTCAACTCGATCAATCCAGGCGACATCGAGACGATCACGGTGCTGAAGGACGCGGCGGCGACGGCCATCTATGGGAGCCGCGGTGCCAACGGCGTCATTCTCATCACCACGAAGCGTGGTGCGGCGCGCGGCACGGGCAATATGGAGTACGATGCCTACGTCGGCGCCTCCACCGCGGCGAAGAAGCTGGATCTCGCGACCGCGGATCAGTACAGCACCTTCATCCATCAGCAGGTGCAGCAGTATATCGCCGACTCGCTCGCCGGCCGGGCAGTGCGCGGCGGTCTGGCGCCACTCGCCTTGACGGGTCTTGGCAACGCCAACACCAATTGGCAGGATGCGGTGCTCCGCACCGGCATCGCCCAGAACCACAACCTCGCCTTCTCCGGTGGTTCGGCGCAGACGCAGTATCGCGCCTCGCTCAACTACTTCGACCAGCAGGGCGTCATCTGGGGCAGCGGCATCAAGCGCTATCAGGGCCGCCTGAACGCGAATCACGACGCATTCACGGGAAAGCTGCGCCTCGCGCTCAACCTCACCGCATCGCGCGTCCTCAACGACTTCGCGCCGCAGGAAAACGGTGGTGGATTCACCGGTGGTCTCTTCACCAACATGGTGATTTACAACCCGACGCTGCCGATCAAGACGGCTACCGGCTCGTACTATGAGATCCCCGGGCAGACAAGCGTGCTCAATCCTGTCGCTCTGATTCACGAGGTCAGCGACCAGTCACCGGAAGATCGCGTCCTTGGCAACGCGTCGGCGACGGTGAGCCTCACGTCGGACCTCACGGCGCAGACGACCGTCGGTATCGACAACAATAACGCGATCCGTCAGGCCTTCTATCCGAGCACGAGCCCGATCGCGGCTGGCGCCAGCGGCATCGCCAACCAGGCGCAGCTGACCCTCAATAACCAGAACTTCCAGCAGCTGCTCACCTACTCGCCGCACTTCGGGAAGAGTGAGCTCGAGGTCGTGGGCGGTTACGAGTACACTCACTTCGACAACCACGGCTTCGGCGCCCAGGCACAGGGCTTCGTCACGAACGCGTACGGCGTCAACAACCTCGGCGCCGGTACGGCGGCCAGCTCCCCGCTGCCGTCCTCGTTCGACACGACCAGCGTGCTCGTCTCCTTCTTCACGCGCGCCAACTACGGGTTCGCCAACAAGTACTTCCTCACCGGCGTCCTCCGAAAAGACGGATCCTCGCGACTCGCGCCCGGGCACCAGTGGGAACTCTTCCCGGCCATCTCGGGTTCGTGGCGTTTGAGCGAAGAAGACTTCTTCAAGAGCGGTCCGTTCTCGAACCTCTCGATCCGCGCAGGCTGGGGTAAGCAGGGCAACCAGGCCGTGCAGCCTTATCAGACGCAGCTCCTTCTCGTGACCGACAACGGCGCCGCCTACCCCTTCGGTGGTACGGTGACGACCGGTCTGCGCGCGTCGCAGGTCGGCAACCCCGACCTCAAGTGGGAGACGGCGACGCAGACCAACATCGGCCTCGATTACGGTCTCTTCCGCGATCGCCTGACGGGCAGCCTCGAGTTCTACAACAAAACCACCAACGACCTGCTCTTCGAGGTCAGCGTCCCGCAGCCCGCGGTCGTTCCCACCCGCCTCGAGAACATCGGCAGCCTGCGCAACCGCGGCGTCGAAGCCTCGATCGATGGGGAGATGTGGAGCGGCGGTTCGCAGAAGACGCTCTCCGGTGGCCTCGTCTTCACCGTCGAGCGCAACCAGGTACTCAGCCTCGGCGACACGTCGCGCAAATCGATCCAGACCGCGTTCGTCAACGGCCAGGGCCAGTCGAATCAGTATGCGCAGCTCATCGCCCCCGGGCACCCGTTAGGCAGCTTCTACGCGCCGAAGTTCCTCTACGTTCAGGGCGGCAAGCAGTACTTCGCCTGCACGACGGCGACCAACTCGGCCTGCGCGAACGGTGTCACGACCGATCCGACGGATGCCGACCGCCAGTTCATCGGCAGCGCGAATCCCGACTTCACGATGGGCCTGCACAACAACCTGCGCTGGTCCCATTTCGACGCGAGCTGGCTGTGGCGCGGCGAGTTCGGCGGCAAGGTCTTCAATAACACGGCGCTCGTCTATCAGACGAAGAGCGATGCGAAGCAGGGTCGTAACTTCCTCGCCGCCGCGCTCAGCGATCCGGACAGCATCAGCGAGCCGGCCAAGTTCTCGTCGCGTTGGATCGAAGACCGGACGTTCGCGCGACTCCAGAACGTCACCATCGGCTACACCTTCGACATCCCGGCGCGCTTGATGTCGGGCCAGACGGCGCGTGTCTACGTCTCCGGCGACAACCTGATCCTCCTCTCGAAATACTCCGGACTGGATCCGGAGGTCTACTCCACGGATGGTTCGGGCGGCGGTCTCGCGGTTCGCGGGCTCGACTACCTCACGTATCCTCGCGCAAGAACCTACACCTTCGGCGTCCACTTCCAGTTCTAGCCTATGGCACCGATCAATCTTTCTCCCAGCCACCGGGCAATTATGAGCAAATCCTCATCGAATACCGTGCTGCGCTTCGGGCTCCGCGCACTGCTCCTCATCCCCGTGTTCTTCGTGGGTGAGACGTGCACGAAGCTCACCGAAGTGCCGCACGAAGCACTGACGCCGACCACCGCTTTCCATTCCGACGCTGAAGTGCTGGCGGGTCTGGCGGGCGTGTATGCGCAGATGCGTTCCACCGAGAGCAACGGCGAATTCGCCGCGATGGAAGAGCTGTCGACCGACGCGTTGGTCGTCCCGACGCGCGGCAGCGACTGGTACGACAACGGCCAGTGGCTCGACATCCATAAGCAGACCTGGGGCGCCAACACGGCCGGTGCATTGAGCTTCCTCACCGGTTCGTGGAACGACCTGTTCAGCGGCGTCGCCAAGGCGAACCTCATGATCGACGTTGTCTCGAAGAGCACGGCGGCCAATAAGGACACCCTCACTGCCGAGCTGCGGACGCTGCGTGCGTGGTATTACTACATGCTGCAGGACATGTTCGGCGGCGTTCCGATCGTCACGTCCACGGAGCTCAAGCAGGTCGCTCGCTCCACGCGGCCGCAGGTCTTCTCGTTCATCGAGACTGAGCTGCAGGCGTCGATCCCGAACCTTCCGGACAAGTGGCCGTCGCAGTACTGGGGCCGCGTGACGAAGGGCGCCGCGAACGCGATCCTCGCCAGCTTGTACGTAAACGCCGGCGTGTTCAATCAGCCGTGCGGGCCGGATCCGTGCGCGAACGTGAAACCCAGCGCGTACAACAGCTGCGCTGGCGTCAAGGTCGGTGGTGGCAAGGACGCATGCCAGGCGGCGCTCGATGCCGCCAACGCCGTCATCAACTCCGGCACGTATCAGTTGAGCGCAAAGTGGTCCGATAATTTCTCGCTCACGAACAAGAGCTCACAGGAAAACATCTTCGTCGTCGTTCACACCAACAGCACGCAGGCAATCGGTGGCGACTGGCCGATGCGTACGCTGCACTACAATCAGCTGAACACTGGCGATGGAAGCCCGTGGAACGGCTTTGCCACGACCGCCGAGTACTATGCCAAGTTCCCGGCGAACGATGATCGCACCAAGATGTGGCTCGTCGATCAGGCGTACAGCTTCGAGACGGGCCAGCCGGTGAACGACCGAAACGGGAACCCGCTCATCTTTACGAGGCAGATTGCCGATCTCACCAAGGCGAACGAGGGCAACGGCGTTCGTTTCAACAAGTTCGTGCCCCAGCCCGATCCACCGCATGGCAGCGCGCAGCCTAACGACTTCACCTGGTTCCGGCTTGCCGAGATGTATCTCATCCGCGCCGAGGCCTCGAATGAGTGCCCCTCGTGCACCGGCGCCAGTAATCCGGTCACCGATATCAACGCGCTCCGAACGCGGGCACACTCTACCGCGGTCAGCGCGAGTGGGCAGGCCGCCATTCGCCAGGCCATCATCGACGAGCGAGCAATCGAGTTCGCGGGCGAGGGCAAGCGCCGCACGGATCTGATCCGCAGCGGTGAGTTCCTGAGCTGGACGGAGAGCTCGGCCAATGGCGTCTGCGGCGCGAATCCGGCCGCGGGCTGCCCGGCGCGCACCGCAAACCGAGTTCTCTTCCCGATCTCGATCAACGCGCTCGGCTCGAACCCGCTGCTCGTGCAGAACGCGGGATACTGATTAGCTTTCGCTGGTCATCCTGAGCGTAGCGAAGGATCTGCTGTTAGCAGCTTAACAGCAGATCCTTCGTCGCTTTGCTCCTCAGGATGACAACATTGCATTCCTACGGGCCGTCGTTCCCACCTCGCCCGTGTAGTCTCTTACTACATTCGTCGTATGCCCCCCCTCGCCGTTGCTCGTGATTGGCGTCGATTCCTGACGCTGGCTCTCGTCATCGTCGTCGCCGGCTGCACGGGAGCAGGGCAGGGAGAGTCCGCCGAAGTCACGCCGCTGAGCGACGAGTCGGCGACGTCCAATGAGCTCTTCAGCCGCCTTCCGTCGAACGTGACCGGCATTCGCTTCGAGAACAAGCTCGAAGAGACGAGTGAGCTGAACGTCTTCACGTATCGCAATTTCTATAATGGCGGCGGTGTCGGCACCGCGGACCTCAATGGCGACGGCCTGCCAGAGATCCTTCTGACGTCGAACCAGGGCGGCCCCAAGCTCTTTCTCAATCAGGGCCACTTTCACTTTCGCGATATCACAAAAGAAAGTGGCCTCACCACCGACCGCGGCACGTGGACCACGGGCGTCGCGATCGGCGATGTGAACGGCGACGGCTTGCTCGACATCTACATCTGTCGCGCTGGGCCGGGCGATCCGGGGCAGCGCGCGAATCAACTCTGGATCAACCAGGGTGTCGGCAAGGACGGCGTACCGCACTTCAAGGAGATGGCGAAGCAGTACGGCGTCGACGACGAGGGTTATTCCACGCAGGCGGTCTTTCTCGACTACAATCACGACGGCAATCTCGATCTCTTCGTGATCGAGAACTCGCCTCGCTCGGTGAAGACGGTCGGGAACGCGAATCTGCGCATAGAGCGCAGTCAGTACGGCGGCGCGAAGTTGTTTCGCAACGATGGCAACGGGCACTTCACCGACGTGAGTTTACAGGCGGGGATTTACAGTCCAGATATTGCCTTCGGGTTGGGCGTGGCCGTCGCCGACGTGAACAACGACGGCTGGCCGGACATCTATGTCTCGAACGACTTCTCCGAGCGCGACTACCTGTACATCAACAATCGCGACGGAACGTTCAGCGAAGTGCTCGACAAGGAGATGCCCATCGTCAGCTACTTCTCGATGGGCCTCGACATCGCCGACCTCGATAACGATGGGTGGCCGGACGTCTACACGACCGACATGCTGCCCGACGATCAGATCCGTCTCGGGACCACCTCGACCTTCGAGAGCTGGCAGCAGTACCAGAGCCGTGTAAAGGGCGGCTACCACCATCAGTTGATGCGCAACATGCTCCAGCACAACAACCACGATGGCACCTTCAGCGAGCTGGGACAGATGGCTGGCGTATCGCGCACCGACTGGAGCTGGAGTGCGCTGATCGCCGATCTCGACCTCGATGGCCGCAAGGACATCTACGTGACGAACGGAATCGCCAAGGACGTCACGTCCCAGGACTACATCGCCTTCATCGCCAATGGACAGACCATCCGGACGATGACCGATGGCGGTCAGAAACGCGCGGATCTGCTGAAGCTCACGCGCGCAATGTCGTCGACGCCGCTGCCTAACTACGCATTTCGCAATCTCGGCCAACTGCATTTCCAGAACGAAGCGGTGTCCTGGGGGCTGGCGACCCCGAGCTTCTCGAGCGGCGCGGCGTACGCGGACCTCGACGGAGATGGCGCGCTCGACCTCGTGGTCAACAATGTGAATGCCGAGGCGTTCGTCTATCGAAATAATGCGCGACGCCTGCATCCGGAGAATCACTTTCTTCGTGTAGCGCTCGCTGGCGACTCGACGGGGCACAACAGGTTCGGCATCGGCGCACGCGTCACCGCGTACGCGGGAAGAGACACGCTCATGCAGGAGGAATCGCCACAGCGCGGCTTCCAGTCGAGCGTCGACTACGTTCTGGACTTCGGCCTCGGCGCCCACGCGACAGTTGATTCGCTGAGCGTCCGCTGGCCAACTGGCAAGTTCACGACGCTTCAAAACGTCGTGGCGAATCAGCTCGTGAGGGTGCGCGAAAGTCAGGCAGTCGAGAAGTCACCGACCACCGATCACCGACCACCGACCACCATACTAACGGATGTAACGGCAGCCACGAAGCTGGACTTCAAGCATCAGGAGCCCGACTTCGTGGACTTCGATCGCGAGCCGCTGATGCCGAAGCTGCTGTCGACCGAAGGGCCATATCTCGCCGTTGCGGACGTGAACGGCGACGGCCTCGATGACATTTACATCGGCGGTGCAAAGAACCAGCCGGGCAAGCTCCTGCTGCAACAGAAGGACGGCAGCTTCGTGAGCGCGAACGATTCTCTGTTTGCGGCGGATGCCATCTCCGAGGATCTGGGTGCGGTCTTCTTCGACGCCAACGGAGACGGCCGGCCCGATCTCTATGTGGTGAGCGGTGGCAACGAGTACAGCGAGCTTGCCTCGGCGCTGCAAGACCGGCTCTACATCAACGACGGCCATGGGAAATTCCACAAGGCGGTGAACGCGCTGCCGGGCGAGATGGTGAGCGGCTCTCGCGTCGTTGCTGCCGATTATGATGGCGATGGCGCGATCGATCTCTTCGTCGGCGGACGGGTGACCCCTGGATCGTACGGCCTCGATCCGCAGAGCTTCCTGCTGCATAACGACGGACATGGCCACTTCACGGACGTCACGGCGAAGCTCGCGCCAGAGCTGGAGCATGTCGGGATGGTCACGGACGCGGTCTGGCGCGACATCGACGGCGACGGCCGGCTCGATCTCATAGTGGTTGGTGAATGGATGCCGATTACCGTCTTCCACAACGAAGGTGGCGGACGTTTGAAGCGAATACCGGTCCGCGGATTCGAGAACACGAACGGGTGGTGGAACCGAATCATCGCCGCCGATGTCAATGGCGACGGCAAGGTCGACTTCGTCGTCGGCAACCTCGGCCTGAACAGCCGGCTGCACGCGTCACCTAACGAGCCGGTGACGATGTACGTCAAGGATTTTCAGGGGAATGGAACGCCGACGCAGATCCTGTCGCTGTATAACCATGGCGTCAGCTATCCACTGCCGCTCCGTGACGATCTGCTCAACGCGCTCCCCTTTCTCGCGTCTCGCTTTCCGCGGTACAAGGATTACGCGGGCAAGACCGTCCAACAGATCTTCACCCCGCAGGAGCTCGCCGGCGCTATCGAGAAGAAGGCCTACACCTTTGCCACCTCGCTCCTGCTCAACAACGGCGACGGCTCATTCAAGGTCGTACCGCTCCCGGACGCCGCTCAGCTGTCGCCCGTGTACGGCATCCTGGCGACCGACCTCGAGCACAACGGGAAAACCGACATCGTCCTCGCCGGCAATTTCGACGGATTCAGACCGGAGATCGGCCGAATGGAAGCGAGCTATGGCTTGGTGCTCCACGGAGACGGAAAGGGGAACCTCACGCCGATACCGCGCGAGCAAAGCGGATTCGTCGTCCCGGGTCAAGCGCGGGACATAGCGCGTGTCCGGACGGCTCGGGGGCCGATCTACGTCGTCACGCGCAACAACGATCGACCCCTCGTGTTCCGGCCGAATGGCGAATCAAAGTCGCTGGCCAAGCGCTAGCCGGAGAATCCTGCGAGTCATTGCCACGACTAATGTCCGTGAGGCCTCTTCGTCTTGATGACGATGACCCCGTTGGCGGCCCGGCTGCCGTACATGGTCAAGCTCGCTGGATCCTTCAGGACCTTGATCGACTCGATGTCGTACGGGTTGATCCCGCTCAAGCTTCCATTCGCGCCAGCCTGGATCTCCTGACCATCGACGACGTAGAGCGGCTGGGCGCCGGCGTACGCCGACTGCGCGCCTCGGATACGCACGATGATTCCGCCGTCTGGCGACTGCGAGACGTCGACGCCGGAGACACGGCCCGCGAGCACTTTCTCGATCGGCTGGTCCGGCGCGGGATGGATGTCCTGCGCGCCGATTGTCGCGTCGGCAGTCGGTGTCGAAGGCTTGGTGCTCGGAGCGCCATTGTGCGTGCAGCCGACAACGAGCGCCGCGAGCACTGGAAGACTGAAAAGACGATGCAGTATGTGCGACGGCATTGTACCCCCCCAAGGGTTACTGGAGCACGCGCAAAGCGCGCGCGACTTCATATCAACTTCCTGCGAGCACCGGCGAGCAGGTGTACGGCGAAGCCACCTCTAACTGACGATGCTCCGCGTTAGGGCGCAAGATCTACTGCGGGGGTCGATCATCGTCGCCTTCGCCCTGGCCTGCCGAGGCGCTGCGCGGGAGGCGAGCGCCCCGCCGATGTTCGAGTTGCTGTCGCCGAGTGCGACCGGCGTCACATTCGCCAACCGGCTGCCCGAGGACACGACGTTCAACATCCTGAGCTACCTCTACTACTACGATGGCGGCGGCGTCGCTGTCGGCGACATCAACAATGACGGGCTGCCGGATCTGTACTTCACGTCCAATCTTGGCTCGAATCATCTCTACCTGAACAAGGGCAACTATCAGTTCGAGGACATCACCGCCCGAGCGGGAGTGGGTGACTCGATTGGCTGGAAGACCGGCGTGACGATGGCGGACGTCAACGGCGACGGTTACGTCGACATCTTCGTCTCGGGCGTCGATTACCTGACGATGCACGGCCGCAACGTTCTCTACATCAACAACGGCGACGGAACGTTCACCGACCGCACGAAGGAGTACGGCCTCGATCACATCGGCTTCGCGACTCAGGCGCTCTTCTTCGACTACGATGGTGACGGCGATCTCGACGTGTTCCTGCTCAATCACTCGACGCACGGTGAGCGGGCGATGGGCTCGTCGGAGAAGGGGAATCCGCGGGCGAGCGACCGGCTGTTTCGCAATGACAACGGGCATTTTGTGGACGTCAGCGACAGGGCCGGCGTCGGCGACCGGGTCGGTGCCTTTGGGCTCGGCGTCGTCGCCAGCGATCTCAATCTCGACGGTTGTCCAGATCTCTACGTGGCGAACGATTTCCAGGAGAACGACTACCTCTACCTGAACAACTGCGACGGCACCTTCACCGAATCCATCGCGAAGGCGACGGGGCACACCAGCCGCTTCTCGATGGGTGTGGACGCGGCCGACTTCGACAACGATGGCCGGCCTGATATCATGGTCACGGATATGCTCCCCGACCGTGAGGAGATTCTCAAGACGTCGGCGAGCACCGAGAGCTACAACCTGTTCGATCTGCAGCTACGCGCTGGCTTTCACCCGCAGTACGAACGCAATACGCTCCAGCTCAATCGCGGACTGAATCGCTTCAGCGACATCGGCTTTCTGGCGGGCGTCGCCGCAACGGATTGGAGCTGGTCGCCGCTCTTCGCCGATCTCGACAACGACGGCTACAAGGACCTGTTCATCACGAGCGGCGTCTACCGCCGGCCTAACGATCTCGATTACATCGAGTACATCGGGAACGAGGGGATGCAGGCATCGCTGGCGAAGGGCATCACGCGACAGAACCTCGCCGCCGTGCTCCAGCATCTTCCATCGGTGCCACTGCCGAATCGGGTGTTCCGAAACAACGGCGACCTGACGTTCACGAATATGGGCACGTCGTGGGGGATCACCCAACAGGGCTTCGCCAACGGCGCCGCGTACGTGGACCTCAACAACAGCGGTGCCCTCGACCTCGTCGTGAACAACATCAACGCACCGGCGTCGATCTACCGCAACCATGCTCGCGAGCGAACGGGGGGGCATTATCTGACGATCGCGCTGCGCGGCGACGGCAAGAATACGGGCGGCATCGGTGCCAAGGTGATGATCGCGCATGGCGGGCAGCATCAGATGCTGGAGGAGATGCCGACGCGCGGCTTCGAGTCGTCCGTCGACCCACGGTTGCACTTCGGACTTGGTCCGTCGACGCGGGTGGACTCGTTGACCGTCGTCTGGCCCGACCGCCGGTATCAGCTGCTGACCAATCTTGCCGTGGATCGCATCATGACACTCTCACAGCGCGATGCTTCGGGTCGTTATGCGTATGCTCATCGCGACTCGGCAAAACCGCTGTTCCAGGATGTGACAGCCCGTACGCGCGTCGACTTCAGGCACGCCGAGAATGAGTTCGCCGACTACCAACGCGAGCCGCTCATCCCGCATCTGCTCTCGACCGAAGGGCCGGCGTTGGCTGTCGGTGACATCAATGGCGACGGCCTGGACGATATCTACGTCGGTGGCGCGAAATGGCAGGCGGGGAAGCTCTTCATCCAACAGAAGGACGGGACCTTCCGCGAGAGCCCGCAGCCCGATTTTCAGTCGGACAGCCTGAGCGAGGATGTGGACGCCGTGTTCTTCGATGCAAACGGCGACGGCTATCTCGACCTCTACGTCGTGAGCGGGGGCAATGAATTCTGGGGCGACGCGGATGCGCTCCAGGACCGACTCTATATCAACGACGGCAAGGGACATTTCCATCGCGACCGAGGGGCGCTGCCGCGCTTCAGTGAGAGCGGCTCGGTGGCGATTCCCGGAGACTTCAATGGCGACGGCCACATGGATCTCTTCGTCGGTCGCCGTGTTGTCGCACGAAGTTATGGCCTCACGCCGCGCAGCTATCTGCTCGAGAACGACGGCAAAGGCCATTTCACCGATGTCACGCGGCAGGCAGCGCCTGGGCTGGTCGACGCTGGAATGGTGACATCGGCGGCCTGGATCGATTACGACAACGACGGCAAGCTGGATCTCATCGTGGCCGGCGAATGGATGCCCGTGCGTCTGTTCCGGCAGGAGAATGGCCGTTTCGTGGAGCGCACTACGGAGGCAGGATTTGCCGGAAGTGAGGGGTGGTGGAACAGTGTCACGGCGATCGACGTGAACGGCGATGGCAGGAGTGACCTCGTCCTCGGCAATCTGGGGTTGAACTCTTACCTCCGTGCGTCCGCGAGGGAGCCGGCGCGGCTCTACGTCGGGGACTTCTTCTCCACCGGATCTGTTAAGCAAATCCTCACGTCGTATCAGCACGGCGTGAGCTATCCGATTGCGGGGCGCGACGAGCTGATTCAGGCTATGCCGCCACTGCGCGCGAAGTTTCCGACGTACAAATCATTTGGCGCCAGCCGCATCGAGGACGTTCTTCCGCCGGAGGAGCTGGCCAAGGCGAAGGTGCTCGAGGCGCACGACTTCGCGAGCGCGGTCGCGCTGAACAATGGCAACGGCACGTTCACGCTGCGGGCGCTGCCGACGCAAGCACAATTCGCTCCGATTTACGCGACAGTTGCCGGCGATTTCGAAGGCACCGGCAAGACGGATCTGGTGGTCGCCGGGAACCTGGATGGAGTCACGCCGCTCCTGGGCCGCTACGACGCGAGCTATGGGCTGTTGCTTCGCGGGAAGGGAGATGGCAGCTTCGTTGCCGCCGACATGGCGTCCAGCGGCCTTGTCATCGATGGCCAGGTGCGGCACATGGTGCTCGGGCGCGGCGCGAACGGCAAGCGGTTCATCGCGATCGCCCGGAATAACGACAAACTCGAAATCCTCCAGGTTAGATGATGATCATCTCATCCGTCTTGTCATCGCGAGCGAAGCGAGGGATCTGCTGTTCGCTGTTTATCGTCGCCACTTCTTCGCCGGCCGTCGCTCAACGCGTGGCATCCACGCGCGACGAGCTGCCAGTGCTCTCGCTGCCTGACCCCAAGCTCGACGACACCACCGCCTACGAAGGGTACAAGACTCGATTCTATCATGACTCGAGAGGCAACGCGCTCCAGATCTACATCCGTCGCAACGAGGGGCGCCTCGTCAACCTGTGGGCGGACGCGCTCAACGAGAGCATTGGCTTCACCGCGCGTGATTCGGCAGGCCAGCCAGCGCCGCTGAGCTTCGGCGGCGAGATCGCGCAGACGTCTGACTCGGGCTCGATGCGCGTCGTGCGCTATCGCCTCACGAGTGCCACGACGCACCTCCGCCTCGGCTGGTTTCTACTCGGTACGATGCGCGTCGAGCGCGACTTTCAGTACTGGCGCAAACACCTCGAGCCATTTACCGCGCCCGCATACCATGTCGCCGAGCTCGATTCCCTCGTGGCGCGCATGTCGGCGCTTTCCGCGCTCGAGCGGAAGCACGAGCTGCTGCTCGTCCACGCCCGCACGATAAGCGAGCTGCGCTCGAGGCTCGAGCCGTCCGTCACCATAGTGAAGTCGGGGAGCCGCGAGATCGTCCGTGTCGTGCAGCTCGGGCTCGACGCGCGCAACGTGCTGGCGCTCGAGATCAGCATCGATTCGGCGCGCGGACACGCCCAGAAGATCGGCCGCGCGGTGGCGATCGACGGCAGCGGCACCGCACCAGTCGAGCTCACGATTCGCGTGGCGACGAACGCGCCGGCGCTCACACCGCTCTCTCGCTCCGAGATCTTCGACCGAAGCTTCCTGGCTTGGGCCGACTCCACGGCGAAACGCGATCCGCGCATCGAGCGGCAGCTCCGCGCCGTGGAGCTCCTCAGCTCGCGCCAGAAGCTGATGGCTGGCCTGCCCAATTTCGCGACGTACTTCGGACGCGATCAGATGATGAGCGCGCTCATGATGCAGCCCGTGTGGACCCCGGCCATGATGGAGCACGTCATCGGAAGCGTGCTGCGCAAGCTCGCGCCTGACGGCGAAGTAAGCCACGAGGAGGCGCTCGGTGGCCAGGCGATTCGAGAGTGGTCTGGAGAGTATGTGCGCTTCATCGACTCGGCGCGGGCACTGGCGCGCACGTCGCCGCGCGACACGGCTGTCTTGATGTCACGCGCGCGCATCGCCCTCGGCGATCTCGAGAAGGTGCGTGAGAACTATCACATGATCGACGACGAGTTCCAGCTGCCGGTGCTCGTCTCGCGGTATCTCGCCGACAAGCGACTCGGCGCCGACGCCAAGCGCGCGTTTCTGAATGGCCGGGAGCATGGCGAGTCGCGCATCGCGTTGCTCGCGCGCGAGCTCGAGGTCGTGGCGTCACGCGCGGCACCATACGCGGCGAGACCGGACGCGACGAACCTCGTTGGATTCGCGCCGCGCGATGCTACGCATTGGGAGTCCGAGAGCTGGCGCGACAGCGGTGCCGGCTATGCGAATGGCCGATTCGCGATGGACATCAACGCGATCTGGGTGCCGATGGCGCTGGACGCGATCGGCTCGATTCTCGACGACCTGCACACGCTGGGACTCGCGCAGGGAAGCGCGATCACGGGCGTGACGCCGGAGCCCAACTTCGCGCGGTACCTTGCCGACCGGTCGACGCTCCAGGCAGCCGAACGGGCGTGGAGCGGGGCGGTGGCGCATTTCATCGTTAGGCTCGGCCCGTCGGAGATGGAGTCGCGAATCGACGCGAAGCTGGCGTCGCTGCCCGAGAACGAGCGCCGCTACTGGCACGGCGTGCTCGCGTCCACTGGTGCTACGCGTGATTCCATCACTTTCCTGGCGCTCTCGCTCGATGCCGCGGGCCAGCCGATTCCGGTGGTGAACACCGATCCGGCGACAGCACTCTTCCTCGTCGACCTGAGCGGACATACGATGGCGCCCGTGTCGGTCGAGCCATTCCGGAACATCGACCCCTTCATCAGGCAGTACCCGGTAGGGTTGTTCGTCGAGGGACTCGGTCCGCTGGTTGCCAATGACGCCTATGCGTCGGCGGAGGTGTGGAGGACGTTCGAGAACGATCGCTACCACTCGCCGCGGGTCGTGTGGGGACGTGAGGTGAACCTGATCACGTTAGGCCTCGCGCACCAACTGGCCGCCGCGACGGATGCGCAGGGTCGGCCGCGGGATCCGGCGCAGGCGGCGTACGTGGCGAAGCTCGCGAGTACACTCCGGCGCACCCAGGCGGCGGTGAATGCGTCGGGTCTGCGGCAGTTCGAGCTGTGGAGCTACAAGATCGAGAACGATCGGCTGCAGCCCGTCAGGTATGGCACGAGCTCGGACGTGCAGTTGTGGAATACGACCGCGCTCGCGGTTCAGTGGGCGTTGGCGCGGCTGCCGAGGTCTTTGCGTTGAATCTGGGCGGCGGGCGGCGGGCGGCGGGCGACGGTACTTCATACTTGTTTACTCTTGTACTCCCAAACTGAGAGCTACCGGTCGCGATCCATCGCAAAGCGAGAGCAACAAAGTTCGCAAGAGCAGTATGAAGTACCGAGGCGGAGAGATCTCGACCGAAAGCCGTCAGTTTAGAAGTAGGGAGTAGCTGCTCGGTAGAAGAGCGTACCGCCCGCCGCCCGCCGCCCGCCGCTATCGCCCGTACTTCTTCATCGCCGCCATTAGCCTATCGACTGGCAGCGCGTACACCCGCGCGTAATTCGCGCCTGTCATCGTCTCCGCCTGCAGCATCGCATTAACGATCGCTTCTTCCGTGGCCTGCGTCGTGGCGTAGAAGAGCGGGTTGATCTTCCCGTTGGGAATCATCGTCAGGTGCGCGAGCGCTGTGTCCGTCGCCGCGTGAGCGTTGGCGGTGGAGAAGGCGACGAAGATGTCGCCGGAGCTGTTCTCGCCCTTGCCGCCCATCCGTCCGATACCTAACGAGATGCGCGTCGCGATGCGCTTGAGTTGGTGGGGGAGCAGAGGCGCATCGGTCGCGACGACGACGATGATCGAGCCCTGGCCGTCGTCCTCTTCCTCGTCGCTGCCGGTGCGCGCCGGCGCGGCTTCGCAGCGCGGGCCGTTGACCTTCACTGCGGGGTCGTTCGTCGCGATACAGGGCAACAGATCGGGAATCTCCTGTCCCACCGGTACGCCGGCGACACGGAGCTCGCGTCGGGCGCAGCAGTTGCACTGAACGAGGACGCCGACCGTGTAGCCACCGTCGCGCGCGTCGAGCTTGCGGGATGCCGTGCCGATTCCCCCCTTGAAGCCATGGCACACCATGCCCGTGCCGCCGCCGACGTTTCCTTCGGCTGGCACGACGGCTGGTTTAGCACCCTCTAACGCCGCGAGTACGTGCTCGGGCTTGACGTGAAATCCGTTGATATCGTTGAGCCGTCCGTCGTACGTCTCGGCGACGACCGGCAGTCCCCACGGCTGTAGACCAGGACGATGCACCTGCCACTGTAGAATTGCGTCGCGCACGACGCCAACCGAGTGCGTGTTGGTGATCGCGATTGGTCCCTCGAGAAAGCCCGATTCCTGCAGCCAGGTGGTGCCGGTCATCTCGCCATTGCCGTTGAGCGTGAACCATGCGCCCATCACGGGATCGGGATTGTCCTTGCCGCGTGGATGAATGACTGTCACGCCCGTTCGCACCGGCCCCTGCCCGACGACGAGAACACCGCTGCCCGAGATGAGCGTCGTGTGGCCGACTTCGACGCCGGGCACGTCGGTGATGGCGTCGAGCGTGCCAGCCGTGCCGCCAATCTGAGTGGAGAGACCCAGCTCTCGGGCGCGCGGCTTTGCCGACTGCGCGGAGGCGGCCAAGGGTGCCAGCGCGGCGAGGACGATGAACACGGCGAGCAATCGGCGCATAACGAGAGTTCTCCGGTGGTGGTGAAAGAGCGGGTCAAAAAATACCGCGCGCCCTGGACGCTTGCGAGATGACGAGGCCGCTCGAGGTGACGTGGCGCGGCTCTGGCGTGTTGTTGAGATATGCGGTCGATGCTGCTGTTGCTTTTCTTCGTTGCCTGCGTGAAGCCGCCGGCGCCACGCGTCGCGAGGATCTACCTCGGGTCGAGCTGCGACGATTCGACAGCTTCCAAGGCCCCAGTGATGCGGCGCGCGGCCGCGACCGATACGGCGTTGCTTCGCACGGCCCAGGCGGGTCTTCTGATCGTCGTTGACAGCAGCACTACAACCCGACGCCTTCCACGTGCCCTTGTCCACCTCAAGGGCACCACCAACGGTGCCTTCGCCAACGACTCCGGCGAGGCGCTCCTCTCCCGAATGCACGGCGGCAGCGCCCGCGTCGTCATCAGGAAAATGGCCTACACCACGTGGGAGGGCGATGTCTCCGTCAGATCGGGGTATCGCGACACGCTGGAGGTAGGTCTGGGCGCCGGAAGGGTCTGTCTGGTGTCCGAGCAGAGAGAAGGCGATTAACCGCCAGGGCGGTTAATCGCCTGATCCAGCCAACGGCCTGGGTCAATCGACGAGGCGCAACTGCTTCGCGACCGCATCGACGATCTCGTCGATCTGGCTCTTCTCGACGATCAGCGGCGGCGACAGCGCGATGATGTCGCCCGTCGTCCTGATGAGCACATTCTCATCATAGAAGCAGCGCGTGAAGACCTCGGACGCCCGCGCCCCCGGCTTGTTCGGCCGCGAGGCGAGCTCGATGCCGGCGACGATGCCGAGGTTGCGGATGTCGACGACGTTCGGCGCGCCTTTGAGCGAGTGCACGGCTTCCTCCCAGTAGCCGGCGAGCGAGGCCGCGCGCTCGAACAGCCCCTCGTCCCGGTAGACGCCTAACGTCGCCAGCCCGGCGGCGCAGGCGAGCGGGTGTCCCGAGTATGTGTAGCCATGGAAGAACTCGATCCCCTGTTCGGTGGCGTTGACGACCGTCTCGTAGATGTCGTGCCTCACGAACACCGCGCCCATCGGCACCGACGCGTTGGTGATGCCCTTCGCGACGGTCATCACGTCCGGCTTCACCCCGAAGTAGTCGGTGGCGAACGGCGCGCCGAGTCGCCCGAAGCCGGTGATGACCTCGTCGAAGACGAGGAGGATGTCGTGCTTCGTGCAGATCTCGCGGATGCGTTCGAGATAACCCTTCGGCGGAATGAGCACGCCCGTCGAGCCAGCGACTGGCTCGATGATCACCGCGGCAATGGTGTTCGCGCCCAGGCGCTGCACGAGCGTCTCCAACTCGTCCGCGAGCTCGGCGCCGTGCGTGGGCTGGCCTTTGGAGAACGCGTTCCGCTGTGGGTCGTGCGTATGCGCGAAATGAGCGACGTTAGGCAGGAGCTGCCCGGCGAACTGCTTCTTGTTCGCGTCGATGCCGCCGACGGAGATCCCGCCGAACCCGACGCCGTGATAGCCACGAAGACGTCCGATCAGTTTCGTGCGGGTCGGCTCACCCTTCGCCTGCCAGTAGGCGAGCGCGATCTTGAGTGCGCTGTCCACTGCCTCCGATCCCGAGTTGGCGAAGAAGACGTGGTCGAGATTGTCGGGGAGCATCTCGGTCAACTGCGCCGCGAGCTCGAACTCGAGTGGGTGGCCCATCTGAAAGCCGGGAGCGTAGTCCATGCGCGCCGCCTGGTCGGCGATGGCGCGGGCGATTGGCTCGCGGCAGTGGCCGGCGTTGACGCACCAGAGGCCGGCGGTGCCGTCGAGAATGCGTCGGCCATCAGCCGCCGTGTAGTACATCCCCTTCGCCTCGACGAGGAGTCGCGGCGCGCGCTTGAACGCGCGGTTCGCGGTGAAGGGCATCCACAGCTCTTCGAGAGAGAGGCTGCCGAGGTCGATGTCGGCGCCGATCGGAGACGTGACGGAGCTGGTCATGGCGAGAGTCGCGGAGTGGGTCCTGGATGACTACTGGGCACCGAATAATGTGCCGGCAGGCGGTCCGTTGGCTATAGTCAGGGTGACCGACCGATGCGAAAGGGGAGGGGAAGCGAGCGCGCCATGCCGGACCGCAAAGACGACACGCCTAACGAGATCGCCGAGGCGCCGATGGCGACGACGGCCGAGGTGGCGGCGGTCGTGAAGGACGTCCAGCGCCGGCACCGCGGCAAGATCCGCTGGTCACTCGGCCGGCACACGGCCGAGATGGCGTTGAAGGCGTTGGACGGCCCGGTCCATGCCGCACCGCGAAGGCCGTCCTCGAAGTCTCGTCGGCGAAAGCGGCACAAGCGGCTGCTATAGATCAGCAGAAGGCAGTCGGATCGTGCGCTGGCTTCCCATCGGTGCCGTGGCATTTATCGTCTACTCGTGCAATCATCTGCTGCCGTTCCCACGGTAGCTCGGCTCCAAGATTAGCGCCGATGTCTCCGACCGAAGTCGTTCGCTTGATCGCTGAAGCGGATCTCAATAACGACGCCGATGCGATCGTCGCGTTGACCGATGCTTCTGCTGCCGAGGCATTCAAGCAGCGTCAGATCAGCGCCGTGGAGCCAGCGCCCGCGGAGGATATCAAGCGCCGAGCAGGCTTCCGCGCGAAACTCTTGAAGTTTGCACTGGCAAAGAACAACGAATACGTGCTCTCCACTGTCTACAAGGTGAATTCGCTCGAGGCGCTTCGTAGTCTTCCGGCGCTGGAGGTCATTCGGCGGCGATTGCGCGAAGCGTTCCGGGCTCATAGCGCGGCGACCCGTGACCATCTCGCCGTCGTCACGCCCATCGGCAGCATCACAGCGGGTCCGGAGACCGAGTATGTCGTCGTCGAGCGTCGATCCCGCGGGCCGACCGGTCCAATTCCGCCACACCCGCTGCTTGTGGAGGTCGTCGTCGTTCGAAGGACTCCGGAGGGCTGGCGGTCGACGTTGAACGCGGGGCTTCCGTGTTGCGGTCGAACCGGCCTATTCACAATCGGTGCGGAGAACGCTGG
>Ga0070713_100000613_pt1 | contig 22734 bp, 19 predicted proteins | sample LARL82metaG_FD_65465 | JGI IMG/M metagenome (GOLD analysis project Ga0070713, IMG submission 65465) | Corn, switchgrass and miscanthus rhizosphere microbial communities from Kellogg Biological Station, Michigan, USA - LAR L8-2 metaG | ecosystem: Host-associated > Plants > Roots > Rhizosphere ...
CCGGCGTACTGATCGTCGAGCGTACTCAGGAGATAGAACTCGTGCGGATGATAGGTGTGGCCGGAGCCGACCCAGTTCGTGCTGTGCTTGATCCAGTAGCGGACGTAGACAGCATCACTGGGCGTGAACAGGTGACGGGCATTGACGTTGGGACTCGGCTTCAGCGCGCCCTGGGCGAAGTTGACTTGGAGCGAGTGCGCGCTGCCGGTGATGTGATCGGTCGTCGAGAGGCTGGTCATGCCCCCGAGATCGTACCAGCCACGCGCGCCGAAGTTGGTATCCTCGAAGTTCTCCGCGAAGAGGACGGTCCCGCCGCCCGTGCCGCTCGCGGTGACGGTGATCGCGTTCGCCGTGGCGCTGGTGAGTCCACTGGCCGTGAACTGGAGCGTCTGGGCCCCGCTGCCCGTGATGGCGAGCGTGGTAAAGGCCGCGGCGCCACTGGCGCTTGTACTGACGGTGGTCGTCCCGCTCAGGGTACCGCCGCCGCTCAGGACCACGGCCGTCACCGGCACGCCCGACTGGCTGACGGCATTGCCGCTCGCGTCCTGGAGCTGGACTACTGGCTGTGGCGAAAGAGTCGCGCCGCTCGTTGCTGTTGCTCCCGGCTGCGTCGTAATCGCGAGCTTGGACGCGACCGGCGGGGGCACGGAAACCGTGACCGTCGACGAGGTCACAGAAGTCAAACCGATTGCAGTGAAGCGCAGCGTTTGCGGACCGCTGCCGATGATGGCAAGATTGGTGAACGTAGCTGTGCCGTTGGCGTTCGTCGCCACGGTTGCAGTGCCGCTGAGAGTGCCGCCACCGCTCGCAACGGCAGCCGTGACTGAGATGCCGGACTGGCTCACGGCGTTCCCGTTCGCATCCTGCACCTGGATCAGGGGCTGCGGCGAGAGCGCGACGCTGCTCGTCGCCGTCGCGCCGGGCTGCCTCGTGATCGCCAGCTTCGTCGCGACTGGTGGTGGTGCTGAGACGGTGACAGTCGAAGAGATCACCGAGCCGAGCCCACTTGCGCTGAACTGAAGCGACTGGGCCCCGCTACCCGTGATTGCCAGATTTGAAAACGTCGCCATACCAACGGTATTCGTCGCGACGGTGGTAGTACCGCTGAGAATACCGCCGCCGCTTGCGACGGATACGGTCACCGCGACACCCAACTGGCTTACGGCATTCCCACTGGCATCCTGCAACTGGATCACGGGTTGCGGTGAGAGCGCGATGCCGCTCGTCGCCGTCGCGCCAGGCTGCGTCGAGATCGAGAGTTTCGTTGCGACCGGCGATGACACAGAAACGGTGATCGTCGAAGAGGTCACGGAGGTCAACCCGTTCGCCGTGAACTGAAGTGTCTGCGCACCGCTGCCGGAAATGAACAGATTACTGAAGGACGCCGCACCACTCGTACTCGTAGTTGCCGTCGTCGTGCCACCTAACGTGCCGCCGCCGCTAGCGATGGCAGCTGTGACCGAGACTCCGGCCTGACTGACTGCGTTCCCGCTTGCGTCCTGAAGCTGGATGACAGGCTGAGGATTGAAGGCCGCGCCACTTGTCACGGTTGCAGCAGGCTGCGTTGTGATCGCGAGCTTTGTCGCGACGGGTGGCGGTGCGGCAATGGTGACCGTCGAAGAGGTCGCCGATGCGAGGCCGGCCGCATTGAACTGAAGCGTCTGCGCGCCGCTGCCCGCGACGCCGAGATTGGCGAACGTGGCTGTACCGCCGACATTTGTCACGACGGTGGTAGTACCGCTGAGAGTACCGCCACCGCTGGCGACGACAGCGGTGATCGAGACGCCGGACTGGCTTACGGCCGAACCATTCGCATCCTGCAGTTGAATTATCGGCTGCTGAGCGAAGGCAACTCCGCTCTGAACCGTAGAGGACGGCTGCTGAATGATCGCCAGTTTCGTAGCTGGTGGTGGCGATGCAGTCGCGATTGTGATGTTCGCACTCCCACTGACATTCTCGACCGTGCCGACAATGGTGGCCGTACCGGCCTTAAGCGCCGAAACCATTCCCGCCGTCGAGACGCTTGCAATCGACGCGTCGGAGCTGGCCCAGCTTGCCGTCTGGCCTGCGACGACCGCCCCATTTGCGTCACGTGCCTCGGCTGAGGCCTGGGTGCGACCACCAACCGTGAGCCGGCCCGCTGCCAGTGTGACAACGACGGCAGTGACCGGATGCGTCGAAGTCCCTGTTCCCGAATCAGTGCTGCACGCGACGAGTGCGATAAGAGCAGTCCAACAAATCGCCCGGCGATTCATCAACCATCGCTGGAAGTTCCGGCTATTGCGCATGTTCGATCTCGGGAAAGAAGAGTCTGCCGGACGAGGCTCGTTGATTACCCTATTTCACTGATGCCGAACACTCTGACGAGTCGCTAACCATCGTCCCGGCACAATTGACTGGTTCATCGGTCAGAAATCTCACGAACAATGACGACATCGTCAGAATGGCGATACGGCCCGTGTCACAATGACGGTACGTCCGTTTCCGGGTCGTGACGCAAATCGCTCTCTAGACGGATGAGCGTCACACTCGGGGCTGTGAGGTGAACGTCCAGTCGGGATGAGTATTCTCTCAACTTCACACAGCCGCATCCATGGAGCGGCTCCAGCCGTTCTCAACGGAGGGCGCCTTAAAGGACGAAAGCCCGCCGGCGAAATAGCCGACGGGCTTCGTTCTGAATGATGGTCGGGGCGACTGGATTTGAACCAGCGACCTCCTGCTCCCGAAGCAGGCGCTCTACCGGGCTAAGCTACGCCCCGCCGACTGGGCCTTGATCGCGTCGTACGACGCGCCCGGAAGGACTCGAACCTCCAACCTTCTGATCCGTAGTCAGATGCTCTATCCAATTGAGCTACGGGCGCCGACTTCACGAGCGCTCGCCGAAGCGGCGCAGTCGAGAAAGCTATCCTTGCTCGCGTACGCTCGCAAGCAACGCGCTCCCGGCTGGGTTGCTCACTTGCGCTCGCAAGGCCGCGACAGATTGCGCTCGCGCAAAGCGGGCTCGCAATCTGTGAGTAGCGCCACTGCAAAAAGAAAAAGCCGCAGCGACATTCGCTGCGGCGCATGGGCGGTACAAGACTCGAACTTGTGACCTCCACGATGTCAACGTGGCGCTCTAACCAACTGAGCTAACCGCCCTCGCTTGGACACATGTCCGTCGAAAACTCACTCTCGTACGCGAGAGCGGGAAACGGGACTCGAACCCGCGACCCCAACCTTGGCAAGGTTGTGCTCTACCAACTGAGCTATTCCCGCAGAAGCGCCTTCGAATTGGATCGGAACAGCAACGACACCCGCACCTGTTCCGAATCCAGCAATTTTCTGTGCTGCGGCCGCGGTGCTGGACCATCCCGCGGCAATGGAGGCGAGGGGAATCGAACCCCTGACCTCGTGAATGCCATTCACGCGCTCTCCCAACTGAGCTACGCCCCCGACGACGGTCGCGTGCGGTGCGAAAAAGGCTACCGTCCGGAACCGCGAAGTATAGCCGTGTGTATATCGCGTGTCAACGAAATAGGACTAGCGAAATCGTCTACGGCCAGTATTTTGCAGCGCCTTCGAGGTCGTCGCCGATCTCGAACCGCACCGCAGATCCTTCGTGATCTCGGTTTGCTAACCGTAGAGATGCGACGCATACAAGACAATCGTCGCCGCTCATAGATGCCTACCTCGACTGCGCCGAAAGCGCGAGGCCAAGCACCAATGACCGAACTAAAGCGTCGTCGCCGCCGTGCGGCTCCCGCGGGAATCGCTCCGAGTGAACCGGAGCGCGACATCCTCGATCAGTACCTCTATGAAGTGAGCACGTATCCGTTGCTCAAGGGAACTGAGGAGATCGATCTCGCGCGGAAGATTCGTGCTGGCGACCAGGACGCTCTCCAAGAGCTGGTGAAGCGCAATCTGCGCTTCGTCATCTCTGTCGCGAAGAAATATCAGAACCGCGGCCTTCCTCTCATCGATCTCATCGGTGAAGGAAACGTCGGGCTCCTTACCGCTGCTCGGAAGTTTGATCCCGATCAAGGAGTGAAGTTCATCTCCTACGCCGTGTGGTGGATTCGTCAGGCAATTCTCTCGGCACTCGCGCGACAGGGACGCACAGTGCGCGTTCCCCTCAATCGTACCGCCGATCTGTCGCGAATCATCAAGGCATCGGAAATTCTGCGTCAGAAGCTGAATCGTGAGCCGAGCCCTGAGGAGCTCTCTCAGTTGACGGGGCTATCCGCCGATGTCGTCCAATCGCTTGCCGCTCTGAACACGAGCGACGTGCGCCTCGACGCGCCGATGGATCCGGAAGGTGATCGATCGCTCATCGAGCGATTTGTCGCTGACGAAATGCCGGACACTGAAGAAGAGGCGATGAACCGATTCCTCAACGATGAGATCGAACAGGCGCTGGGTACACTGCCGCCTCGTGACGCGAAGGTGTTGCGATTGTATTTCGGTCTCGAGGGCGGACGCGAACACACACTCGAGGAAATCGGGTCGATGCTCGGTGTCACTCGCGAGCGCGTGCGTCAGCTCCGAGATCGCGCGCTCAAGCGCCTGCGAGAGGGCGACGTCGGACGCGCGCTCGGCAGCTTCGCCGCGTAATCACTGCGTCGCCAAAAAGGGCCGGCCTGCTCGCCGGCCCTTTTTCTTTTTTCCGTGGTCAGGCGCAGTGTGACCAGAGGCCTAGCGAGAGCAGTCATGCCCCGGTCAGATTTCGCGTCGCCCCCCTGCCCGCTACGGCTGCGGTCGTCTCCCCAATGATCCGTCTTGTCGACGTCTACAAATCGTTCGGACCGAAACGCGTCCTCGAAGGATTCACGCTGGATGTCGCGGAAGGCGAGACGATGGTCATCATCGGCTATTCCGGCACAGGAAAGTCGGTCGCCATCAAACACATCGTTGGCTTGTTGGAGCCGGATCGGGGCCAGGTCTGGGTCGATGATCGCGAAGTGCCGCGCCTTCCACGACGCGAGCTCTACGAGCTACGGTCGCACATCGGGTATGTGTTCCAGTTCGCGGCCTTGTTCGACTCCATGACGATCGGCGAAAACGTCGCCATGGGATTACGCAAACAGCAGCACCTCGACGAATCGGAAGTCGGGCAACGGGTGAGTGAGGCGCTGGAGCTGGTTGACCTACCCGGAGTCCAAGCGCGCTTTCCCGCGGAGCTCTCCGGTGGAATGCGGAAGCGCGTCGGCATTGCCCGGGCGATCGCACTTCGTCCCAAGTACATCCTCTACGATGAACCGACCACGGGACTCGATCCTGTCACGAGCGCCGTCATCGATGAACTGATGGTGCGCATGCGCGAGCGCCTGGGTGTGACGAGTGTCGTGATCACCCATGACATGCGCAGCGCGTATACGGTCGGCAGTCGCATTGCGATGCTGTATCAGGGTCGCGTTCAGCAGGTTGGAACTGTCGACGAGATCCGGACCACGAAGGACCCGATCGTTAGGCAATTCATCGAAGGACGTCCCTCGCTCGATCCCGAGGCGCCGGCGAATGGCGCGACCGTCGCCGCGCGACCGCTTGACGAGCGGCGATGAAAGGCGCGCGGGCGAAAGAGGAAACCTCCGCGGGGGGCGTCGTTTACCGTGTCGTCGATGGCGCCCCCCTCTATTTGCTGATTCGTGATAGCTATCGGAATTGGGGCTTTCCGAAAGGCCATGTCGAGGAGGGTGAGCGTCCGGATAATGCTGCCTTACGAGAAGTGTCCGAGGAGACTGGGCTGTCGCACTTGGCGATGCGTGGTCTCATCGAAACCATCGATTGGCACTTCCGCTTCCGGGGCAAGTTGATTCACAAGATCTGTCATTTTTATCTGATGGAGACGGGAGAGTCGACCACGTCGCCACAGCGCACCGAAGGAATCACCGCCTGTCGTTGGCTACCATTCGGCGCGGCTGAGGAACTGATTTCGTACGCCAATGCGCGCGACGTGCTGCGAAAGGCCCGCGCACTCCTTCCTTCCAGTCCGACATCATCCTCCTCGAATTGAGGGAGCATTGAAGTGAGCGAACGCGCCGCGCCCGCGGTGAGCACGCCGTCGATCGTGGTCTATGCACAGCATGAACGCGCGCGAACCGCGGCACGTTCATTGTTTCCTCGTCGCCGGCACCGAGTTTTGTTGACACGCACGGCCGCTGCGTTCGAACAGGCCTTTCGTGACACGCTCGTCGATGCCGCAGTAGTCGACGTAGGAACGGGTCCGACGGCAGGTGAGGAAACGTGGCGTGTCGCACGACTCGCCACTGATTTCCCCAGCGCGCCATTCTTTGGCATGCTCTCGCTGCGAGCGTCCGATACCGGTGCGTTGACGCAGTGCGTGGCGCATGACTTCTCCGATATTCTCGTCGAAGGCGTGGACAACTCGGTCGCTCGGGAGATAGTCCATCGGGAGTCGTTCACTGCGCGCTTTGCACGTGCACTTAACGATCCACCGTCAGCGCTGTGTCTGTCCTCGGCGCTCCAGCAGATGACCTGGCGCTACGTCGTGGCCAACGCTGGACGTGGTGTCCGCACCGATTCCCTGGCGAAAATGCTTCACGTCACTCGCGAGCACTTGAGCAGGACGTTTGCCGCCGATGGCGGACCGAATCTCAAGCGAGTCATCGATCTCGTGCGGCTTCTCGCCGCCGCAGAGTTGGCCAAGAATCCAGGGTACGATGTCCGCGACGTTGCGAGTGTGTTAGGCTTCGCGTCGCCATCCCACCTTTCTACGACATCGCAGCGGATCGTGGGAACAAAGCCGGCGTCGCTGAGTCGCCTGAGAACGGTTGATCTCATCGATCGATTTGTCCGAGGACACGGGCGTAGTCGACAACAGTGATCGCTGTGCGCGGTCTCATGCGTCAAGCCGATGGAGTAACCGCCGTTCGCGCTGAAGACAGGTCTTCCTCTTCCGAGGCGCGCTGCCGTTCGAGGTAAACCATATACCCTGCCAGGAGCCGGGTGACATGGTGGGTTCGCTTCAAAAGATCACCGTGCGCCGGTATCGACAGGAGGTCGGCGTGTCGAAGGATCGCCAGCTGAGTTTCGAGCTTGAGCAGATCGCGTTTGGCGGCGCGGTAAAGCTGACGTTGCTCAGGTGCCGTGTAGCGCCCATAGCCCTCGGCGATGTGGCCGGCGATTGCGAGCGCCGTACTAATGATGGTGTCGGTAGCAGTCTTCGTTTCTCGACGTGCGCAGTGCTTGACGATGCGCAAGACTTCGCCGCCAAGGGCGACTGCCTCCTGCCAGACTTTGAGGTCCCTTAGACTTCCGGCCATGCCAGAAGTATTGGGACGACGTTGCCGCGACCGGTATCTAATGAATGCGTAGGGTACCGAATGATGGCCACCGACGAGCCAGGTCGCAAAAGCTGTCTTGCAAGAATTCACGCTTGTGATATTTTTCACAAGCCCTCCTTTCCTCGACCGCTGCCTGATTCCGGACCATCCGTATGGCAACCGACACGACGCTTCGCCCCGGTGAGATCAAAGACATTCTGCTCCGCGAAATCGAAGCAGCCGACCTGCATGAATTGGATGTCGAGGAGGTCGGGACGGTACTCGAGGTCAAGGACGGCATCGCACGCATCTACGGCCTGCAGAAGGCCATGGCGGGCGAGATGCTCGAGATCCGCTCATCGGAGACCGGCAATGCCGTCACGGCGCTCGCGCTGAATCTCGAGGAGGACAACATCGGCGCCGTCATCCTCGGTGACTATTTGCAGCTCAAGGAAGGCGACGAGGTTCGTCGTACCTCGCGCGTGCTCGAGGTGCCTGTCGGTCCGACTCTCGTGGGCCGCGTTGTGGACGCGCTCGGCCGGCCGATCGACGGCGAGGGTGACATCAACACGTCCTTCACGCGGAAGGTCGAATCGCCGGCTCCGGGCATCATCGTTAGGCAGCCGGTCAAGGAGCCGCTGCAGACGGGTCTCAAGGCGATCGACTCGATGATCCCGATCGGCCGTGGTCAGCGAGAGCTCATCATCGGGGATCGCGGAACGGGAAAGACCGCGGTCGCGATCGATACGATCATCAATCAGAAGGGACAGGGCGTCATCTGCGTGTACGTGGCGATCGGCCAGAAGGCGTCAACCGTCGCCTCGGTCGTGGAGCGCCTTCGCGACGCGGGCGCGATCGAGTATACGATCGTCGTCGTCGCTTCCGCGTCTGATCCGGCGCCAATGCAGTACATCGCGCCGTATTCGGGCTGCGCGATGGCCGAATACTTCATGTACCATGAAGGCCGCCCCACGCTGTGCGTGTACGACGATCTATCGAAGCAGGCGGCCGCGTATCGGCAGCTCTCACTCGTCCTGCGTCGTCCACCGGGTCGCGAGGCGTATCCGGGGGACGTGTTCTATCTCCACTCGCGACTTCTCGAGCGCGCCGCGAAGCTGCGCGAAGATGCTGGCGTCGTCGACGGTACGAGTATTCTAAAGCCTGGGGGCTCGCTGACGGCGCTGCCAATCATCGAAACGCAGGCGGGTGACGTATCCGCGTACATCCCGACCAACGTCATCTCGATTACGGATGGACAGATCTTCCTCGAGGCCGATCTGTTCTTCGCCGGCGTCCGTCCCGCGATCAATGTCGGCATCTCCGTTTCACGCGTCGGCGGTTCGGCCCAGATCAAAGCGATGCGGAAAGTCGCTGGTCGCCTGCGTCTCGACCTCGCACAGTATCGCGAACTCGAAGCCTTCGCCGCGTTTGCCTCGGATCTGGATGCGGCCACGAAGCGCCAACTGGATCGTGGTGCGCGCACGGTCGAAGTGCTGAAGCAGGGTCAGTACCAGCCGATGCCGGTCGAGCAGCAGGTCATGATCATCTATGCGGTAACGAACGGCTTCATCGACGACGTGCCCACAGGCGAAGTTCGCAACTGGGAACGCGGGTTTCTCGAGTTCATGGGCGCGAGCTTCCCGCAAGTCGGCGATGGGCTACGTCAGGCCAAGGATTTGACGAAGGAGATCGAAGCAGATCTGCGGCGCGGCATCGAAGCATTCAAGAAGACGATCGGCAACCGGCAGGAACGGCCGACTGTCGAAGCGGCGGTTCGTTAAGCACGTCTCCGGTCAGAGCGCACAGGCACTCACCAGACCCCAGCCATGGCAAAGGGACGCGAGCTGAAGGGCCGCATCAAGTCCGTCGAGAACACGCGCAAGATCACGCGCACGATGGAAATGGTGGCGACGTCGAAGATGAAGCGGGCAATGGACCGCGTCATCGCGGCACGGCCATACGCCCAGTCGTTACGCGACGTGATGTCGCGGCTGTATTCTCCCGAGCTCGCGGAACGATTCCCGCTGCTCCGGCAGCCAACGCAGACACGGCGCGCGGCCGTTCTGCTGATCACGGCGAACCGAGGGCTGTCGGGCGCCTTCAACGCGAATCTCATTCGCGAGAGCAGGAACCTGCTGGCGCAGCTGGAGCGTAGCGGCGTCGACGTCGAGCTGCACATCGTCGGGCGCAAGGGCCTCGGCTACTACCGATACATCGGACGTGCAGTGGCGTCGAATCGGACCGACCTCGGCGACCGGCCGACGGCGCAGGATGCGTCGCAGCTCGTGGATGGTTTGATGGACGCGTTCGCCACTGGCCGGCTCGACGCCGTGTACATCGTGCATGCGCATTTCAAGTCGGCGATCTCCACCCCACCGACGACCGAGAAAATCCTTCCCGTCGCGCCGCCTGAATCGTCGGACGGCAAGGGCAAGCAGCACGACTACCTGCTGTTTCCGTCAGCGGAGGAGATCCTTTCGGCGCTGTTGCCGGCATACGTGCGCAACATGGTCTATCGAGCGCTCGTGGAGAATACGGCGGCGTTCTACAGCGCTCAGCGAACGGCAATGAAGAACGCGACAGACAACGCCACGGACATGCTGAATATTCTGCGCCGGACCTATAACCGTGCGCGTCAGGCGAACATCACTCAAGAGATAGCGGAGATCGTCGGCGGAGCCGCAGCGCTGCAGGGCTAAAGGCCCGATGCAAGAGGCGCAGCAATACGATCAGCAGACTTACGGAGCCATCATGGCCGCGACAACGGCGATTAAGAACATCGGTAGGATCGTTCAGGTGATCGGACCAGTGCTCGACGTGGAGTTCGAGGCCGAGCATCTCCCGGAGCTGTACAACGCACTCGATATCATCGGAAAGGCCGCAACGGGCGAGGACATTCACGTCGTCGTCGAGGTGCAGCAGCACATCGGCCGAAATCAGGTGCGCGCGGTAGCAATGTCGTCGACGGACGGCGTCGAGCGCGGCTTCGAGGTGGTTGATACGGGTGGCCCGATCACCGTGCCCGTCGGCGAGGAAGCGTTAGGCAGAATCCTGAACGTGGTCGGCCAGCCGGTAGACAATGGTCCGGCGATCCCGAAGGATGCGCCGCGCTGGCCAATCCATCGCAAGCGCCCCGATTTTGTAGATCTCGAGCCGAAGACGGAGATCTTCGAAACTGGCATCAAGGTCATCGACCTGATCGCCCCATTCGTGAAAGGCGGTAAGATCGGACTGTTCGGCGGGGCCGGCGTCGGCAAGACGGTCGTCATCCAGGAGTTGATCAACAACGTCGCCAAGGGTCACGGCGGCAAATCCGTGTTCTGCGGCGTGGGCGAGCGTACGCGCGAAGGAAACGACCTCTATCTCGAGTTCAAGGAAGCGAACATCCTGCAACAGGTCGCGCTCATTTACGGTCAGATGAACGAGCCACCTGGCGCGCGATTGCGCGTCGGCCTAACGGGACTGACGGTCGCGGAATACTTCCGCGACACGGAGGGCGCCGATGTACTCGTATTCATCGACAATATCTTCCGTTTCACGCAGGCGGGCTCGGAGGTCTCGGCGCTTCTCGGACGCATGCCCAGCGCGGTTGGATATCAGCCGACGCTCGCGACCGAGATGGGCGATCTGCAAGAGCGAATTACGTCGACTCGCAGCGGTTCGATCACTTCCGTGCAAGCGATCTACGTTCCCGCTGACGACATTACCGATCCCGCGCCGGCGACGGCCTTTGCGCACCTCGATGCGACCGTGGTGCTTTCGCGCGCCATCACCGAACTCGGCATCTATCCCGCCGTCGATCCGCTGGCGTCGTCGTCACGAATTCTCGATCCGCAATTCATCGGTGAGCGGCACTATCGTGTCGCGACCGAAGTACAGCGAATCCTCCAGCGTTACAAAGAGCTTCAGGACATCATCGCGATACTCGGCATGGACGAGCTGTCGGAAGACGACAAGCGTATCGTCGCCCGGGCGCGGCGCGTGCAGCGATTCATGTCGCAGCCATTTGCGGTCGCACAGCAGTTCACCGGTATCGCCGGCAAATATGTGAAGCTCGAGGAGACGGTCTCGTCGTTCGAGCGCCTGGTGTCGGGCGAGTTCGACAATCTGCCCGAGCAGGCTTTCTTCATGGCCGGTGGCATCGAGGACGTGGCGGAGAACGCCAAACGTCTGGCACAGGGTTAGCAACCGCTCATCATGCTCACCGTAACGGTCATTTCACCAGAAGCCGTGCTGTTCGAAGGCACCGCGGATTCCGTTGTCGCTCCGGCGTACGACGGCGAGGTCGGTATTCTTACTGGTCACGCTCCAATGATGGCGCTCCTTGGCAAGGGTACGCTGCGAGTGGGAGGCAGCGGTGAGGCGCGTCAGTTCGTGATCGAGGGAGGATTCCTGCAGGTCCTCGAAAACCAGGTGCGTGTCGTCACCGAGCGGGCGCGGGTGGCATGACCTAGTCGAGGTTACCTTTGTCTTACAGAAAGGCCCCGATGATGAGGGGCCTTTTTTTCGTCCCAGTGGGACTTCCTTCGCGTTGGGTCGGTGTCGAGCCTGCGCCACATCTTCCCAGGATCTGTACCTGGAACTATCATCGGCGCCGCCGGATCATTCCGGCAATTGGAGTGACCGTCCGCGTAATTGGACGGTTCATACCTTAGTCCCGCCGTAGTTGGTGTCCGCATGTCCGGATGGCCGCGTCCTAAGGCCTGTCCGTCCGGCGATCGTCCACAAGATCCGGAGGTTTGAGGAGATGGCATCTCGTCTCGGCCGCGCTGTAGCGGTCGCACTGATTGGCTTATTGCCAGGAACGGTGCTCGCGCAGCAGTCGGTCACGATCAGTGGTCGTGTCACTTCGGACGCTGGCGCGCCGCTTCCCGGCGCCAACGTCTACATCGAAGGAATGAATATCGGGAGTCTCACGGGCGATCAGGGCCGGTATTCCTTCACCGTGCCACCGGCAAGAGCGACCGGTCAGCGAGTGACGCTGACGGCGCGTGCGTTGGGATTCCGGTCGGTGTCCCACCCGATCACCCTCAGCGCGGGGCCGATCACGCAGGATTTCATACTCGGCACCAACCCGCTGCGACTCGGCGAGGTCGTTGTCACGGGTGCAGGGACGCAGACTTCCGTTGAGAAGCTTGGCAACACCATCAACACCGTCCATAGCGACGACATCGTTCGCAGCAACGAGAACGGGAACATCGTCGAGGCGCTCGCCGGCAAGGCGCCGAACGTGCAGGTCACGGAAGCCGCGGGCGATCCAGGTTCATCGGCGTCGATCCGTATTCGCGGATCGAAGACGATCACCGGGACGGGTCAGCCGCTCTTCGTCGTCGACGGCATTCCGATCGACAATTCGACGATCTCCACCGGCAGCTCGATCCAGAGCGGCACGGCGATTCCGAACCGGGCGTCGGACATCAACCCGGACGACATCGAGTCGGTCGAAATTCTGAAGGGTGCCGCGTCGGGCGCGATCTACGGGGCGCGCGCGGGACAGGGCGTCATCCTCATCACGACGAAGAAGGGCACGCCGGGCGCGACGCACTACACCTTTCGGAGTTCGGAGACGATCGACAAGGCCTCGACGAATTATCCGCTGCAGACGAAGTACGGTCAGGGTGTGAACTGGACTTCCACGATTTGCACGACGCCGAACTGCTTCGTGGGCTCGACCAACTCCGCGTCCTCGTTCGGTCCGCTGATCACGGGCCCGTCCTACAATCACGCGAACGAGCTGTTCACGACGGGCAATCAGTCAGACAACAACCTGTCGGTTTCGGGCGGAAGTGAGCGCACGCAGTTTTTCCTGTCCGGATCGCAGTACAATGGGCAGGGCATCATCGTCGGCCCTAACGACGATTATCAACGGTATACGGCGCGCCTCAATGCGTCGCATCAGTTGACCACCTCGCTGAAAATCGGCGCGAATGTGTCTTACATCGACACGCGCGGAAGCTTTATCCAGAAAGGGTCGAACACCTCCGGTCTGTTGCTCGGAGGTTTGCGCACGCCACCGAGCTTTAACAACCTGCCCTATCTCGATCCGACGAGTGGTCTGCAGCGCTCCTTCCGGTTTCCGAACCCGACGATCACGTCGCTTACGACGAGCCGCGGCTATGACAATCCGTTCTTCGACATTTACGAGCAGTCGAACAAGGCGAACAGCAACCGCGTCATCGGCAATGTTCAGGCGGACTGGTTGCCAATCTCGTGGCTGGCTTTCAGGTACACGTTAGGCGCGGACAATAACGGTGAGACGCGCGTCCAGGCCATTCCGAAGACGAGCTCGACGCTCGCGACGGGTCAGGTGTTGTCGTATCAGTTCAATCAGCTGCAGCTCGACCACAACCTGACGGCAACGGCCACATGGACGTTGAATCAGAACTTCGACGGCACGTTCGTGCTCGGGCAGAACCTGAACGCGCGCCGCTTCCAGCAGGAGTTCGTGCAGGGCAACACGCTATTGGCCGACCGGCCGTACAAGCTGTCGAACACGCTGCAGCAGGTGAACGTCACGGATGCCGAGACTCAGGTCCACACCGAAGGGTATTTTGGCCAGGCGACATTCGACATGTACAATCAGCTGTTCCTGACGTTAGGCCTGCGCAACGACGGCTCGTCGACCTTCAGCGATAACAGCCGGCACAATTGGTTCCCGAAGGCGAGCCTGGCGTGGACGTTCACGGACCACCTCAACCATCTAGGGCTGAACAAGTACATCTCCTTCGGCAAGCTGCGCACCGCATACGGTGAAGTCGGCCAGGAGCCCAACGCGTATCAGCTCCTCTCAGTGCTGAACGCCGGTGCCACTTTCAGCGATGGTGGTTGGGGCACCAACGTGACGGCGACCGAGAACAACATCGCGGCGCTGTTTTCGTCCGGAACGAAGGGACAGCCGTTCATCGAGCCGGAGCGCACGTCGGAGTTCGAGGGCGGCATGGACCTCGGATTCTTTGGTGATCGCGCGGACGCGGGGATCACCTATTACAACGATCTCTCGCGCGACGTGTTGTTCGCCACGCCGCTCGCGCCGTCATCAGGCTTCAGCACGCAGCTGCGCAACTCTGGTAAAATTCGAAACCGCGGTTGGGAAGCGACCTTCAACACGCGACTGCTCCAGCGGACAAACCTCGGTTGGGAGCTCGGACTACAGTACGCGCAGAACGACAACAAGGTGCTCCAGCTCATCGGCGCGCAGTTCGTGAACCAGGGTGGTTCGTTTGCCGGTGCATCAGGCGTCGCATACGTCGGTGGCCGCGTCGGCGCGCTGCAGGGCAATGACTACATCCGCTGCGGCCGCGGCGACGTGTCGTTAGGTGAGAACCGCGCCGGCGTAACGCTGGCCGGTGTTCAGACGGCCTGCCAGGGCGCAAAGAATGGCGCATTGTACATCGCCCCAGACGGGTTCCCCGTCGTCGACGGAACGCTGCGTCAGATCAGTGATCCACAGCCCCGATGGACAGGAAGCGTCAATAACTCGATCCGCTACAAGAAATTCCGCCTAACGGGCCTCGTCGACATCAAGGAGGGCGGTCAGGTCTGGAACGGCACCAAGGGCGCGCTCTACTTCTTTGGAACGCACCTCGACACCCAGGACGCGCGCGAACACCAGGTCGTGTTCGGCCAGACCTGGCAGAAGGGCGCTACGGTCGGACCCGGCGCGGGCGCGTCGGTATGGCTCGTCTGCCCAGCGACGCAGCCGACCGGTTGCAATCCGTCGGGAACGGGAACGGGCACCTCGCCGATCTCGAACTGGTTCCAGGGCAACGGCGGCGGGTTCGGCACCGTGAGCACGTTCTTCATCGAGGACGGTAGCTACGTAAAGCTCCGCGAGCTCTCGCTGTCGTATCTGTTCGATCAGCCCTGGGTGAGCAGCCGCACGGGTTTGTCGAGCATCGAATTGAAGCTCGCCGGCCGCAACCTGCACACCTGGACGAAGTACACGGGTTGGGATCCGGAAACGAACCTCGCTGGTGCTGAGGTGCCGATCACAGGCGTGGATTTCTTCAACAACCCGCAGACTCGCTCGTTCGTGCTTACCGCGACGCTCAACCGCTAAGTCGGAGTCGATACATAGATGAGGTACTCGCAGAAGCTCATTGGAGGCTTGCTCCTCGCCGTGTCTGTCGCGGGGTGCAAAGATTGGCTGACTGGACCGGGCCTAACGATCAACCCGAACCAGCCCGTTCAGGCCAGCAAGGAACAGCTCTTCGCGTCGGTCGCGTCCTCGCAGGAATCGCAGGAAGAGGGCAACCTCGCGCGGTGGACGTCGATGTTCACGCAGCAGATGGCCGGCGTGGGACGCCAGCACGCGACGTTTCAGATCTACAGCATCACCGAAGCGGACGTCTCGAGCTATTTCAGCCGCACGTACACCGGCGGTGGACTCGTCGACATTCGCCAGGTGGAGTCAAGGGCGAAGGCCCAAGGCGATTCGACCTTTGCTGGGATCGCGATGGTTTATGAAGCTCTCATTGTCGGGCGCGCTGCGTCGATCTGGGGTGACATTCCGTATAGCGAAGCAGTTGGAGACATTGCCCAGCCGCATCTCGACTCCCAGGAGAAGGTCTACGCGGCGGTCCAGGCAAGGCTCGACACGGCTATCGCCTGGATCCCGAAGACCGGAGGTGGCAACGTTGGCCCGGGGGCCGTCGACCTCGTGTATAGTGGCGATCGAACGAAATGGGTGGCGGCAGCGAACACGCTCAAGGCGCGGTACTACATGGATTGGGTCGAGGCGCAACTCGTCGGGGGGTCCTCGCTCGCGCTCGCCCAGACGGCCTGCGGCGGAGACTGTTTGCAGAAGACGGTAACTGCGGCGACCAATGGAATCAGCAACGCCGCTAACGATTTCAGGACGTTCCACTCCGGGAACTCCACCGAATGGAATTTCTGGTACCAGTTTCTCGTTGTCGCCCGCACGGGTGATGTAGCCGCAAGCGGGACACTCGTCGATACCTTGAGGGGGCGTCGCGCGGCGGGCGATCAGCGCGTGAAGGCCTACTACGATTCCACGTTATTCAACGGTACCTGGGACTTCCGCGGCGCGGATCGGAATGGCCAGTGGACTCCGAGTAGCATGCAATTGTCGGTGTTGAGCGCGACGCGAATCGCCCAGGGATTCAAGCAGCCGATCATCACGGCTGCCGAGAACGAAGATCTCCTCGCGGAAGCGCAGTCTCGACTCGGCAACGATGCGGCAGCACTGACCGCCCTCAATGCCGGCAAGGCGGCATCGGCAGCCTCAACCGGTGTGGCAGTCCCGGCAGCTGTCGGCCTAACGGGTGCCGCGCTCCTCAACGAAATCAAGATGGAAGAGTGGATCGCTGAGTTTCAGAACATCGAGGCCTGGAGCGACTACAAGCGCAACTGTGTTCCGAAGCTCACGCCCGCGGGAAGTGCCACGGATGTTCCGGGTCGCCTCCTTTACGGGTCGGGTGAGCGCAACGCAAACCCGAACATCCCGACGCCGGCCAACCAGCCTGCACGCAACAAGAACGATCCAAAACCCTGCAGTGATCCGACGCATCCGTAAGCAGCGTCGACGGTAGTTATCACTCGAGGAATTCACACGACCGGTGTCGTTACTCGTCGAGTAGCGACGCCGGTTCGTTTCACCGATGATCAGGGACGATCGAGCATGAAGGGCCGACGGAATAGACGACAAGGCCGTAGGGTCGTCGTTGCATGCATCTCCGCATTCAATCTGGGTTGCTATACGGCGGTGCCGATCACGAGTGACACAGCGCGAACTGGTACACGAATCAATGTCGAGCTGACCGACGCCGGCACTGTGGACATGGCGAGCCAGGTGGGACCCCGCATTCACATGATCGTCGGGGACGTGAACGTGGTATCAGACAGCACGGTAACGCTTTCGATGCGATCTGCGACTGACATTCGAGGCATCGAATCCCTGTGGCAGGGGGAGCAAGTGACCGTACGCCGCAGCGACATCGCTTCCGTGGGAGAGCGGCGACTTTCGCCGGGAAAAACCGCGGCGTTCTCGGTGATTCTCGTCGCCGGAGCGTTTCTCCTTGCGCGCGCTTTCGGATTGGTTGGTGGCGGAGAGGATCACCGCGGCGATATCCCGGTAACCCAGTAGACCTCGCGATCGAATTCGACGTTGACTCGGAGTCGCGTCGCTGGCGGACGCTGGCGGACGCTGGCGCACGATGCTTGCCTAGGGAGGCAGCAATCTCTCCAGGAGCAGACATGCGGCGGATAGGTTCTCGTTGGGGCGGCGTTGCGCTGATCTGTCTGCTCGTCGCCTCGCTCGCGGAGGTAAGCCTCGCCCAATTGCCGAACATGCCGGTGCTGCAGAATGCTTTCGTGAACCCCGGTGTCACGGCCGCGGTTGACTTCACCAACCTCGCCGGCTGGTCATCGTTCGCCGGCGCGGCCGCTTGGGCGCCCGGTTCGAGGCGATTCCAGCTCAGCGTGGGCGTCGGTGGACAGACTCATTCCGGTGAGTCATCGCGAACTGTCTACGGCGGTCGTGTGAACGTCCCGATCATCGGCGCAAACAGCAGTTTTGGAGTTAGTGGCTTCATGGGGTATGGTGGCCTGTCAGGTGGAACGATCGACAGCACCGTCGCTAAGTCATTGCTGCCGATAGGTGTAACGGCGGGCTATCGCAAAGCGATCGGCACGAGCCACGGCTTCTCCATCTATGGTTCGCCCGTGTACGAGTGGGTGTCACGCGGTGGTGGCGCGAGTACCGTCGGCGTCTTTCGCGGCGCGGTCGGACTGGATATGGGGATCACGTCTTCGATTGGTGTTACTCTTGGTCTGGAGTTCGGCGGCGCACAGCCGGTGGACTCGGGCAAACCGTCGGGAACGGCATTCGGCGGAGCCATCTCTTACGCGTTCAGCGCAGGCCGGTAGGTGGCTTGCATTTTGCCCTCTTCGGTATTGGGTAGCTTGGGCGCCGAAAAACCATTGAGTGCCAATGACATGCGGGACACCGACTTGCCACCGATCCTGGTGGTCGACGATAATCACGACAACGCCGAGATAATTCGGCAGTATCTCGAGATTCGTGGTTATCCAATAACCGTCGCGCACAACGGCGATGAGGCGCTCGCGTTGTTCGAGACGGTAAAACCAGCCCTCGTATTGCTGGATGTGATGATGCCCGGGCGAGATGGCTGGGAAGTTTGTCGCATCATGAAGCAGCATCCCACGCTGGGTAAGAGCGTCCGGATTGTCATGGTCACAGCGTTAGGCGAGTGGGAAGACAAACGCGAGGCGTTGCAGCTCGGCGCAGATGACTACGTCGAGAAACCGTTCGACTTGCCGACACTCGCTACGACGGTGCAGCGAAACCTGGCGATGCGCAGTGCAATGGCATCGTAGTCCGCGCTAGAGGCGGAATGAGCGATTTCCTCCTCACGGACAGCGATGATCCATCGATCGTGGCCGCGGTCGAGCAGCTGGAGTCCTGGAGCATCAAGCATGTCGACGCGGTGCAGCTTCTCGCGTCGGTCGACGAATCCGGCATCCGCGCGCTGCTGCTCGTAACGACCGATCCGACGCTGCTCCGCGCCGCAAGTGAGCGTGCTCATGCTCATGGTATTCCCGTCATCATGGGTTGCGCCGACGACGTCGCTCGACGTCGCGCTGTCGAGCTGCGCGTCGAGGAGTGGTACCGCATTCCCGCGACCGCCGAAGAAATCGCCGCTCGAGTGCACTCCGCCGTGGCGCGCGGAACGATCAGTGGAGCGGCGCTGAACGATCGGGTCGAGCGAGTGGAGTATGAGGAAATGCTCCACGACGCGATGACGGGTTTGCCAACCTTGCCTGTGATGATCGAACGCTCACGCTCATTGTTCAAGGAGCGTGGTGAGCTCGTCGTGCTCTACCTGAACTTTGTTCGCTACTCGAAAATCGAGGAGATTTACGGCTGGGAGAAACTGGATGCGGTGTTGGAAACGACGTCAGTGGCGGTGCGCGAATTCCTCGATGAGACATCGCCGAGCGATTCGCGACTGATGGTCAGTTTCACCAACGACGACGATTTCATATTCTTTCACGTGCCCGCTGCGGGGGTAGCGGCGGCGACCGACAGCGAGATCACCGACATGGTGGCGCGTCTACAGCGACACGTCGGCGGCCGCATTGAGGCACAACACGGCGAAGACATAGCCGCGCTGTTCGACATCTACGTCGGGCGGTCGCACGTCTATTACAACCCGAAGATTCGCCTCGAGCGCCTCATCTATCGTGGAATCCGTGAGGCAGCCAAGGCGGCGCGCAGCATCGAGGAACGCGACCGGGCTCGTCGCGTTGCCGATCTGCGCGCCAGTCTTCGCGAACGCGGGGTGTACATCGATTACCATCCCATCGTCATCACCGAGACCCAAGAAATCTACGGCTACGAGGCATTGGCGCGCGGCGTGATGCGCAGCCTTCGTTCTCCGGAAGTAATGTTCGATGTCGCGGCCGAAGCGGATCTCGTCTGGGAGCTGAGTCGCCTGTGTCGGAGTCGGGCGATCGAAGGCATGGACACGCACCTCCAGCCGGGCGAGTTGCTCTTTCTGAACGTCGATCCGCACGACTTCAATGACCCGGCGTTCAACGAGAACGAAGTGAAGTATCCGGATCGCGTCGTAATCGAGATTACAGAGCGCACGGCGATCAAGGACTATCCGAAATTCCGCGAGCGGTTGCGGGCGTTTCGAGAGGCGGGGTTTCGCTTTGCAGTCGATGACGCAGGAAGCGGATACGCCGGTCTCGGCTCGATCGCTAATCTGGAACCGGACTACATCAAGCTCGACATTTCGCTCATCAATGGCATCGATTCAAACTTCATCAAACAGAATCTCGTCGAGACGATGGTGAAGTTCTCGAACGATCATGGCGCGAAGGTAATCGCGGAAGGGGTGGAGCGCGCCGAAGAGTTCAAGGCTGTGAAGGAGCTCGGCGTGCATCTCGTGCAAGGCTTCTTCCTGCACCGGCCGTCGCACGCGCCGGCGGCGACCTTGGCCACGGCGCGGCGTTAGGCGAGACCGAGCAGCGCTTCGACGACGGCGAGCGATCGTTCGGCGGCGCCAAGTCCACCGCGCACCATCGTCGCGGCGCGCGCGCCGGCGGCAGTGCGAGCCGCTGTGTCGCCCAGCCAACCGGTAAGCATATCGGCGAGAGAAGCTGCCCCGGATGCCGCGCGGCCTCCATCGCACCTAACGAGGAGCCTCGCATCGCGGCTCGATGCGTTTCTCGGGCCAAATACCACGGGGGCGCCAAAAGCGGCCGGCTCGAGAACCGAATGAAGACCGGCGTCATGAAAGCCACCGCCCACGAACGCGATGTCGGCCAGGGCGTAGAGGTCGCCGAGGATTCCAACGCGGTCAACGAGAATGACGTCGCTCGCTTCATTGGCCTCATCGAGCCGATCGACCCGCAGGCGTTCCTGACTCGCCCACTGCTCGATGGGCGCGAGGTGCGCGGGAGTGGGCTCGTGCGGGGCGATGACGAGTCGAGCCGATCCGAACGCGCGTCGTGCGGCCACGAACGCTGGCAGGAGCATGCGTTCGTCGGCGGGCCATGTCGAGCCAGCGACGATCGTCAGGCGAGACGACAATAGACCTGCCAGCGGTGGCGTGCTGCGATCGACGGCTTGCGCGCGTTGCCAGACCTGATCGTAGCGCGTGTCGCCAGTCACGGTGATCACATTGCGCCGGACGCCGAGCTGGACGAGACGCTCAGCGTCCTCGGCGTCGATCGCTCCAACGGCATCGAGGAGCCCGTAAGCGCCCGCGAGCAATGCGATAGCCAGACGCGAACGTCTCGAGGAACGGTCGGCGAGTGTCGCACTGACGAGCCCAAGCTTGACGCCTGACAAATGAGCGCGATTGGTGAGTGTCGGCCAGACATCGAGCTTGGAGAACACGAGCGCCGTTGGCCGGAGCGCGTCGAGGGCAACGCGGGCATCCTCCGCCGAATCGAACGGGAGATAGTCGCGAAAGTCTACGTCGAGCGACCTGGCGAAAGACTCCGCGCTTGGCGAGAAGTGCGTGTAGGCGAGCTGCAGAGTCGCATGGCGCTGGCGCACGAGCTGAAGCACGGGACGAGCCTGAAGGCCCTCACCGACCGATGGGGCATGCATCCATAGCAGCGGTCGAGCCGGGTCGCGGCCCCTTTCACCCCATGACCGAAAGCGATCACGAATACCGCATCGTGCTCGTAAGGCCCGAACGAGCTTGCCATCGGCCGGTGGCAGAAGCGCGGCAAGGGTCGCCCCGACGCCCGCCAACCGAGCCGTGCCTTCGTAGCCAAGCTGAAGAGCCGATCGCACCACGTTGTGGTTCTCGTCAGGCATGACGCACTGTCAACGCGACGTGCCGGCTTTCGCGAGCTGTGCTTCGACCACCTGGCGGAAGAAGGAGTACGGTTGGAAGCCTTCAAGGCGCTGATCGCCGACGAAGAAGGTTGGGGTAGACCGCACACCGGAGCTGCGGAGCCGCCCAGCATCTGCGTCAATGAGGGGACGCGTGAGGTGCCGCGCGACGCAGTCGCGCCAGGCGGGCATTGCCACTCCTAGGCGAGCCGCGAGCGAGTCGAAGGCCGGCATGGCATTGGGCAAGTTCTCCCAGTGTTCCTGTGAGGCGAACAGGGAATCGTGCATTGGCCAGAACTTCCCCTGAGCGGATGCGCACATCGCGGCCTCGGCCGCCGGCATCGCGTTCTGATGCTGGCTGAGGGGATAATTTAGGTAGGCGATTCGCGCCTTTCCTGCCGCGACATAGTCGCGAATGAGCGGCCCGTACGTGGAGTCATGCCACATCTTGCAATACGGGCATTGGAAGTCGCTTCCTTCGACAATCCACAGAGCTGCCCGCGAATTGCCCCTGATTCGTCCGCTGTCGGCCCGTTCGCTGATGGAATCGGTCGGCGCACGCGGAGGGGTCGCCGTGGCGGCCGCAGCCGACGCCGGGGTGTTTGCCGAAGCGGCGGGCGAGCTTGTCGATTCGCGTCGTGCGGCATCAACGCCTCGGCAGCCCAAGGCGGCAAGGGAGAGCACAGCAAAGACTCTGTGGGACGCGAACATGAGTGTGTTTGAAAGGGATTTGGGGGTACGATCGGGTACAGACGACCCCCTGAAAATGTACGTCGACAATGGCCGCCGCTGTAGTAATCAGCCGTGTGGCACCTCGATCGTTCGGACCGGATTCGTGGTCCGTTAACCTGCTATTTCGCGCCGACTTTTGGCTCCGCGGTACGAGGAAACGGCCGGTCGGCGACCGCGGGTATGAGGCACAGAACGTGCTCTACCCGATTGCGACGTGCGGCCGACGCGCAGCGGCTGCGGCACGAGGCAACGCGACTATGCCGGGCGGAGACGAGTGGCGAAGTGGGTGGGCATCGCAAATCTCGCATAACTGCTCGCTTTAGCGCGGCGATCTCGCGAGTCGCATGGAACCCGAGCCACAGAGAGAAAGCGGCATGAAGCGAGAAGCGCTCATCGCGCTGATAG
>Ga0070713_100000616_pt1 | contig 22689 bp, 25 predicted proteins | sample LARL82metaG_FD_65465 | JGI IMG/M metagenome (GOLD analysis project Ga0070713, IMG submission 65465) | Corn, switchgrass and miscanthus rhizosphere microbial communities from Kellogg Biological Station, Michigan, USA - LAR L8-2 metaG | ecosystem: Host-associated > Plants > Roots > Rhizosphere ...
TCGATCGGTACGCACGTCAGTTCGATCGGTACGCACGTCAGTTCGATCGGTACGCACGTCAGTTCGATCGGTACGCCGTCAGTTCGATCGGCACGCACGTCAGTTCGATCGGCAAAACGGTCGTTGTCTCCAGCACAAGCGTTAATGCTCACGATCCGAGCTTCACTCTCTCCGGCACAGCGGTGAATTCGTTCGCCATAGCCGACAGTGCGTGCGGCACAGCGGTCGCTTCGAGCGGCACGAGGCGCAACGTCGTCGGAAGGCGCATCACTTCGAGCGGCACGCCCGTCCATTCAATCGGCACAGCTGTCAATTCGTGCGGTACAACTGTCACTTCGTCCGGTACACCTGTCTATTCGAGCGGGACGGCCGTTCATTCGAGCGGCACAGCGATCAATCCAATCGGTGCGAAACTCGGTCTCGGCGGCACGCAGGAGCAAGTCTTCGGCACTGCTGTCAACTCGCGCGGGAGCCCTGTTAGATCGCGCCGCACAACACTGAATACGCACGGCACAGTTTAGCATTCGCAGGGGCGCTCGTCTGCATTCGCCCGGCACGCGCTCGCACTAACGCGAATTGAATCGACACCGGCCCTTGACGGCCTGCGCGATGGCGTAAACATTCGTCGTTCGCTGCGGCGCTCGCGCCGAAACAGAGAGCGATCTCACATGATGATACAACGCGACACCGGTCCGATGCGGCCTAACGCGCTCGCCCAGGAAACCGTTGAGGCCGTGCGTCGCGCGCTCCAGTGCCATGTGCGATCCACGGACAGCGACTCACCCGAGCTGCGCTCTGCCCTTCACGCCCTTGCGCGTGAAGCGCGCGAGAAGGCCGTGCCGCCGGAACAGCTCCTCATCACGTTGAAGAACGTGTGGCAGTCGCTTGCTGAAGTCGAGAATGCGCGTGACTTCAATCAGCAGCAACGGACGCTTCAGCGCCTCGTGACCATCTGCATCAAGGAGTACTTCGCCGACTGATTGTGGTCAGGCGAGCTTCGCGTCCAGCTCGATCGGCACGTTTCCTTTCATCACCTGCGAGATCGGACAGGCATCCTTGGTCGCGTCCGCGATCTTGCGGAATTCAGCGGCGTCGATCTTCGGGACGACAGCGCGCACCTCGAGGCGCATCTTCGTCACCTTGAAACCTTCGCCAACTTTCTCGATCGTGCAATTCGCGGTCGTGTCGACGCTCGTTGCCGGAGTCCCGCCACGCTCGAGCCCCGCGGCGAGCGCCATGCTGAAGCACGCTGCCTCGGCCGCTGCGAGCAGCTCTTCGGGGTTCGATCCGCTCGCATTCTCGAAACGCGAGCCGAACGAGTAGGAACCGCCGAGGCCCGTCTGCCCCTTGAAGCTCCCCGTCCCTCCTCTGAGACCGCCCTTCCAGCTTGCGCTTGCAGTTCGCGTTGGCATGACCTGAGCTCTCCCTGGCATCGATGGTGGTTCACGGCGCGGCTCAATGCACGATGAGCGTTGCCTCGATTGACTGCACAATAATCACCGCTGCCAGCGTCGTCGGCTGTGCTTGACCACGGCAACGCTTCGCGGTTATCTGATCTCAATGACGGACGGCAACATTTCAGCGAGCTCGACACCACTTCCGGCATCCATCGCGCGGGTGATGCGCTATTTCCAGTCGCTCGGGCGCGATGAGAAAATGCAGGCACTCGTCGCCTACTCGAAACGCCTGGAAGCTGTGCCAGAACGCTTTCGCGAGCTGGACGCGACTGCCTTCGCGGTGCCCGAGTGTCAAACGCGAGTCGACCTCTTTCCGGAATTTCGCGAGGGGAAGATGCATTTCTATGCCGATCTCAACGTGCGGCAGTCGCCGACGATCGCCGCGTTTCTCGCGATTCTATTCTCGGCGATCAACGACCAGCCGCCGTCAACCGTACTCGCGATCCCGGATGATTTCGTGCGCCAGGTGATGGAAGGCATCGGCCTCGCCGGTCGCGAAGCCGGCCTGACGGCGATGCTGCTCCGCATCAAGCGATACGCGCAACAAGCCGGCGCAGCGGCTGCATAACGATACTCTCGCGCCTCGACTGACCACCTCTGGAGGGAACAGCCATGTCGTCGTCTCCCGCACAGAATTACGCCAATCACCGACGCGTCTACCCGCTGTTCCACTTCTTTGCCTTCCCGATTGTCGCGCTCAACGTGCTCGTGATTTTCGGCCAGCTCGTTCGCCAGCCCTCCCTCACTGGCGTATGGCCCCTGGTGTTCGCCATCGGCGTGGCCGCAGGCTTCCTGGCCTGCCGTGCGTCGATCCTCACGGTCCAGGATCGGTTGATAGGACTCGAGATGCGCCTGCGACTCGCGGCCGTGCTCCCGCCGACGCTGAGTGTCCGGATCCCCGAACTGCGCCTTCGACATCTGGTTGGATTGCGCTTCGCCGGCGATAGCGAGCTCCCCTATCTCGTCGAGCGATGCCTCAACGGAGAGCTGAAGACGGCGGACGAGGTGAAACGCCAGATTCGCGAATGGCGCGCCGATTTCGTCCGGGCTTGATGGCGCCTCGATCATTTTTCAGAATAGCGTCAGGGGCGAACACCATCCTTCTCAGAGCGACGTGACCGAGGCCGAGCTCGACGAGCTGCTATCCACGCCCCGAGCCGAGACGGTCGAGGCGCTCCGCCAATCGCCCGGAGACATCGTTGTCCTCGGCGCCGGCGGCAAGATGGGCCCGACAGTCGCGCGCATGGCGGCACGCGCGGCCAATCAAGTCGGTGATGGCCGGCGTGTTTTCGCGGTCTCCCGCTTCACTTCCGCAGACGTCGCGCGCACATTGGGCGGCGCCGGCATCGAGACGATCGCGTGCGATCTGCTCGATCGCGAGGCGGTAGCCAGACTGCCCGACGTGCCTAACGTGATCTTCATGGCCGGGCAGAAATTCGGCACAGCGGGCTCCCCTGCCGTCACCTGGGCGATGAATACCATCGTTCCCGCCATCTGCGCCGAGCGGTATCGAGGTGCGCGGATCGTGGCCTTTTCGACGGGGAACGTCTATCCGCTAACGCCGGTCGCCGACGGCGGCTCGAGCGAGGAGGACGACGTCGGTCCCGTCGGCGAGTACGCGAGCTCGGCACTCGCCCGTGAGCGCGTGTTCGAGTTCTACTCTGGTCGCAATCGAACACCCGTGGCGATCATCCGGCTGAACTACGCCATCGATCTGCGCTACGGCGTGCTAGCGGATATCGGGCTTCGCGTCTGGCGAGACGAGGCGGTGCCTCTGGCGATGGGCTACGTGAACGTCATCTGGCAGGGAGACGCGAGTCGGATCGCCATCGAATCGCTGTCCCGTGCCGCGACGCCGCCGTTGGTTCTGAACGTGACTGGCGGTGAGACGCTGTCCGTCCGTGAGATCGCGGAAATGTTCGGTACAGATTTCGGCAAATCACCGCGCTTCAAGGGACGCGAACAGCGCGACGCTCTGCTGAGCAACACCGATCGCATGCGCTCGCTGTTCGCCGCGCCGGAGGTGGAGGTCCCGACAATGATTCGCTGGATCGCCGCCTGGATCCGGGGAGACGGATCGATGCTCGGCAAACCGACTCACTTCGAGGAGCGCGCTGGAAAGTTTTAGCGTTTACGATGCCATCTACGCGCGAACACCTTCGATCCGGGGTCGTGATCCCCGCGCACCCACTCGCCTTGACCGCGCTGCGCACGCTGGACGAGAACCGTCAGCGCGCCCTCACGCGATACTACGTGGACGCAGGCGCCGGCGGAATCGCCGTGGGCGTGCACACGACGCAGTTCGCCATCCGCGACTCGCGGTATGGGCTCTATCGCCCCGTACTGGAGCTGGCCGCGGAAACGGCCAACACGGCTCTGAAACGGCACCCCGGCCGCGTTTTTGTGAAGGTCGCCGGAATCTGCGGCCACACACCACAGGCGGTCAGCGAAGCGCAGGTCGCGGTCGCGTTAGGCTATGACGTGGGGCTGTTGAGTCTCGGCGAATGGCGCGATGAGAGTGAACGAGAGCTCCTGCTGCACTGTCGCGAGGTCGCGGAGGTGCTGCCGCTCTTTGGTTTTTATCTGCAGCCAGCCGTCGGCGGACGTGTCCTCTCGTATGCTTTCTGGCGAGAGTTGGCGGAGATCGAGAATGTCTGGGCGATCAAGATCGCGCCGTTCAATCGGTATCAGACCATAGATGTCATGCGCGCGGTGGCGGACGCGGCTCGCGACGATATCGCCCTCTATACGGGCAACGATGACAGCATCATCATCGATCTACTGACTCCCTTTCCGGTCGTCAGCCGCGGCGAGACAACGATTCGCTGGATAGACGGCGGCCTACTCGGCCAGTGGGCTTGCTGGACGCGATGCGCGGTGCTGCTGCTCGAGCGAGCCAAGGCCGCGCGCGCTCGTGACACTCTTGATGGCGGCTGGCTCACAGAAGCTGCCGCGCTCACCGATGCGAACGGCGCGATCTTCGATGTCGCAAACCGATTTCACGGCTGCATCCCGGGCATTCACGATGTCCTGAGGCGCCAGGGATTGTTGCAGGGAACGTGGTGCCTCGACCCGCACGAGCAGCTCTCAACGGGACAGGCCGAGGAGATCGATCGCGTCTACCGTCGATATCCGGCGCTCAACGACGACGAATTCGTCGCGGAGAATCTGGGGCGCTGGATGTCCTGACGGTGATCGGTGGTCTGTGTTCGGCGGTGTGACGGCCAGCTACCGGTCACCGCTGATCAATGTACCGACCCAGCTTTCACGCGCGGGAGACTCGAATCGATCACGCCAGTCGCCGACAGTCGTCAGGCCGGTATCGAAGACCGTCGTCTCGGAGCTGATCTCCCCGGACGCCGCGAGTTGTGGCAGCCGTCCGCGCTCCGCCACGTGAACGCTGCCATCGGAGTCACGGTAAAAGATTCTGCCGCCGCCGACGAGTCGCGTTCCCAGCGGCCGCTCGATCGCCTGGAGGACGCGAAAGAGCCCGTCAATCGAGCAGCCCGACGCGTTCTCCTGGGTGCTGTCGACACCGATGGTGAGCAGATGCTCATCGCGCCAATCACGCGCGCAGGTGAGTGGAAGGCCGTGGGCCTTCCACTGGCCGAGAAAGCGATCGACCTCAGCGAGCAGTCGATCGCGATCATCACCGGTCAACGCGCGGTCGCTTCCGAAAACCCAGACGCGCGACTCGTCGGGCAAGACTTCAAAAGGGACGATAGGCATCGCACGAAAGATATCGCCGGCGCAACCGCACCTCTGTGGCCGTCTGGGGAATCTGTGTCCCGCTTTCTTTCATCTAGGATGCCGATGCGCCAACTCGTCACCGACGCACTGGCGATCCAGGCGGAGTCGGAGGCAATGCCGGCGCCGCTACCGGCGGCGTCGCGCTGTTCGTCTGCGGCGCGGGACCATCGAGGATGCCGCCCTTGGTGACGAGCTGCGCCGCCAACACCGTCTGTATGACACTGGCGATATTCGCCGTTGCTGCCTGAGGCGCGCCGCCGTCGCCGCCGCCTGAGATCGTGACGAGCTTCGCTGTCGAGAGCGCATCGGCGATCGTCGGCGCGATCTGCGGCAGCATCTCGATCTGGCGGTAGCGGAAATACGCTTCCCCGCCAGCCTTGATGGCATCGTTCACCTTCTGAATGGCTTCGGCCTGCGCCTCGGCAATCCGACGAATGCGAATCGCTTCGGCCTCCGCGGCTGCTGCTGCTTCGATCCGTACGCGCTCGGCGTCCGCTTTTGCCTGCGCGATCTGCGTTGCATCGAGCTCCGCCTCACGCTGAACGCCCTGCGCTTGCTGACGCTTGGCTTCGGCCTGCGCGACCAGTGCCGCGTTGGAGGCCTTGGTTTGCTCCAGTTCGCGCTGCTTGTCGGATATTGCGCGCTCCGCTTCGAGTTGGGCTTCCTTCGCCCGGCGCGATTGCTGCGCCGAGACGATGTCCGCGTTGGCCTGCGCTTCGGCAGCCGACATGCGACGGCGAGCCTCCGCCACTTCCGACTGTACAACCTTGATGTTGAGTGAATTGAAGATCAGTCCAAGGTCCGTCAGCTCGCGCGAGCAGGCCTTACGAATGATGACGGCGAGTGGATCATCCTCATCTTCCTGTACGGCAGCCGCCAGCGCGAGCGCCTGTGGCTTCGCCGACGTGAGCGCCGTCCCTGGACCGGCGCTGGTCGATTCCGGCAGCGCGCGCGTCGGCGCCGTCTTCGCCGAGAAGAGTTGATCGTGGGTGAGCAGATTGATGGCCCGACGACCAGAGCTCGAGAGCAGATCGGTGAGAGTGCTCATCTGGTCCGACTCCGGCTTGGCGAAGAACCGGTTCGCCGCCGTACGAACCATGACGTCAGAGTCTCCGACGGAAACGATCGCGCTCGCCAGCACGCGAATCTTGATCGGCTGCGGATGCCCATTCTCGTCGACGTCCGCGGTCTGGTCCGTGATGTCGAGATCGACGTTGATGACCTTGCTCGAAATTGTCGTACCGGTCGTGAGCAGCGGGATTTCTTTCGACTTTCCGGGCCCACGGTAGATCACTGTTCCGCCGGTGATCCAGCTGACGAGACGAATCGTTCCCGCGTCGACGTCGCGGAGAAAGGCAGCGACGATCGTGGGAACAACGACGAACATGAGCAGCAGCGCACCAGCAATGAGAAAGAGCGGATTGGTGATGATGGTATGGAGATCCATATGCTACCTTCGCCGAAGCGAAATGAAGGACGCTACAGCGGCGCGTCCGGGGAGTGAGTCGTTAGGCTAGGCTAGTCGAACCGTGCACCGATTGCGCGCCGCGTCGACGTCATCGATGAATACGGGGTCGCCGGCACGAACGCGTATGCCGGCGTCGCGATCTTCTGGACGGAGCGAGCCTAGCAACTGAACTACCTGTCCGTCCAGCTCGAGGGCAATCAGCCCATTTCCTTTCGCGTCGAAGCTCGTTGCGGCGCGGGCCTCATCGCCGATGCAGCTCTCGAGGGTCATGGCCGGAGCGGACTCGAACCGGAACAGGAAATTCCAGAGGGGACGCATGACGCCAAACTCGAACACGCCGGCGCCCAACACGGCGAGCGGTAACAGTAAGATGCCAGGAATGAGCGGTTGAAGGATCAACCCGACCGCCCCGAAGCCCACGAGGAGGCTGAACAACGGGCGAGGCGAGAGTAGCGCCCACAAGGCGCGCCCACCAAGACGTCCAACACCGCGAACGCCTCCAGTGCGGGCGCCGCCGCGCATGCCAGCGCGCGCCGAAAGGCCATGCTGACCAGCATGACCAGCATGGCCGTGCGCGCCGTGATGACCGACTGTATGTGTGAACCCACTCAGACCCATGATGCCCAATCCGGCGGCACCGAGCGCGAGTGAGAATTCATAAAGAGTCATACGACATCTGGCATTGAAGATTGTAAACGGTGGTCTGCGGTCGGTGATCGGTAAACTGATAGCTCACAGCGGACAGCTACCGTCTACCGTTCACCGTCCGCTGTTCACCGACTACGGTTTGGCCAGCTGAATCATCGGCATTGCCGATCCGCTCACTTGCGGCATCTGCCCGTTCCACCGCTTCGCCATCTCGTACTGGACGAGCGTCGGAGTGATGCTGCGCGAGAGCAGTTCGTTGGCGCGAGACTGCGCTTCCGCCTCTGTAAGGATAGCCTTTGCGCGGCCCGCCGCCTTGATGGAATCGCCCTGCGCCTGAAACTGGTTCTTCTGCAGCTCGTTCTGCGCCGTCAGCGCCTGCTGCTGCATGACATTCTTCTGATTGATCGCCTGAATCACGGCGTCGGGTGCGCGAAGCTCGTTGATTGTGAACTGCTTCACGACGAAGCCATACGGCGACAAGCCGAAGGCGATGCGCTTCTGCGCCTCATTCACCGCTTCCGCCTTCTTCGGCCCGATGACCGCGGCGATCTCTTCGTTGCCGATGACCTCCTGCAGTGCCTGCCGAATCGTTTGCTTCACGTAGGTGTGCTGAATGGAGGCGATGTCGCGCCGAAACGACGTGTACAGGTAGGGTGCCTTGTCGGCATCCAGCTCGAACGACATCGAGACGTCGAGAGAGAGGGGCTGCCCCTCTTTGCTGTTGACGTTGATCTCGTCGTTGTTCGGCGAGCCCTCGGTCGAGGCTTTCGTCAGCACGAGCGTCTGCATGTAAATCGGATACTCTTCGATGCCAGTCGTGAGCGGATTGCGCATGTGCAAACCCGGGCCGAGCGGCTTGGAGTCCACGCCACCACCCGCACGGTGAATCACGATGCCCACATATCCGGGATTCACATAGGTGACGGTGTTCGGAATCAGGAACAACAGCACGACGATCGCAGCGGCGATACCCAGTAACCGCATGAAACGCGACGAGCTAGCCGGAGTGCGAACGAACCCCATCGCTTCGAGTCGATCCCCAACACCGGTCCCGCTAACCATGGACAGTCTCCTTGTAACAATCGGGGCACATCACGTCCCCGCTGGCGAGGCGCACCAGGTCCGTTTCTTTGCGCGGCCCGTGAATTGGGCAGTCGAGCTCCGCCGCGCGGTCGATTTGCCTCCGGTTACGCGTCTGACGGAGCCTGACGCCAACCGGCGTGAACGAAACGACCACGAAATAGAGAAGGGCGGCTCCCGTCGCCAGTAACGCGACGAACAGCACACCCTCGATGATGATGATGCTCATACTTGTGACGTCATGACGTGGTGTATGAGCCGGCAGTTTCAGAGCACAACGAGGGATCCGCTGAGGACGGCTGCATCCTGAGGCACGTCACAGAGTTGCGCTTGGCACCGTCGAGGACCCCGGTCCACTAACCCCCTTGCCGACCCGCTGGCTCCGCCATAGCTCTCGCGACTCAACCAGCCGACACTCCCCTAACAATGACAGAATCCGTGAAATACGACCGACGAGCCTTCATGGCCTATTTCAGCTCGATCGGCCTTGGCTCGACGCTACTCCCCGGTGTGCTATGGGCGCAGATGCAGCAGCAGCCCCAGGCTCCCGAGATTACGAAGGAAATGATCGCGGCGGCGGAGCAGATTGCCGATGTCAGTTTCACAGATGATGAACGCACGGCAATTGTTCGCGGTCTGCAGCAGGCGCGAAACGCCGTCGATCAGTTGCATCGAGTGCCGCTCGACATGTCGGTCTTTCCAGCGATCGTTTTCGATCCTGTGCCGCCCGGTGAAGTGCTTCCGCCGAAGGCGAAGGCCACCATGGTCCGGAGCCGGGTTCCCGTGATGGCTCGACCGGGAAGTCTCGAGGAGCTCGCGTATGCTTCGGTGGCGCAGCTGTCCACGCTCGTGCGCGCGCGCAAGGTGAAATCCGCGGAGCTCACGGAGATGTATCTGTCCCGGCTCAAGCGCTTCGATCCACAGCTGCATTGCGTCATCACCCTCACCGAAGATCGAGCACACGCACAAGCGAAGGCCACCGACGAAGAGATTGCGCGTGGTAAATACCGTGGGCCGCTGCATGGACTGCCCTGGGGAGCGAAGGATCTGCTGGCGGTGAAGGGCTATCCGACCACGTGGGGCGCGGGCCTCTACAAGGATCAATCGTTCGACTACGACGCCACTGTCGTTAGGCGCCTCGACGACGCGGGAGCGGTGCTGATCGCCAAGCTGACGCTCGGTGCGCTCGCCCAGGGCGATCGCTGGTACGCGGAGCGAACGCGCAATCCATGGAATCCGGAGACGGGTTCGAGTGGATCCTCCGCCGGCCCGGCGTCCGCGACGGCGGCGGGTTGTGTGGCGTTTTCGATCGGGTCGGAGACGAACGGCTCGATCACGTCACCGTCGCGGGTGTGTGGGTTGAGCGGATTCCGGCCGACGTTCGGCCGCGTGCCGCGCACCGGCGCCATGGCCCTGTCGTGGACCATGGACAAGCTCGGCCCGATCTGTCGCAGCGCGGAAGACTGCGCGCTCGTTTTTGACGCGATCCAGGGGCCGGACGGGCATGACTACTCGGTAAAGAGTTACCCGTTCAACTGGAACGCGAACGTCAAGCCGAGCCAGCTCCGAATTGCCTACATCAAGTCCCACTTCGAGGGCACGCGTCAGGACGGCACGCCATTTCGTAGCGAGGAAGCGCTCAACGTGCTCAAGGTGCTCGAATCGTTAGGCGTCAAGCTGACGCCAATCGATGAGCCAACGCCCACGTCGGGATTCCTCGCCCAGCTCACGCTCAACGCCGAATGCGGCGCGGCGTTTCAGGGCGACACGCTCAACGGCAAGATCAAGGAGCTCGAGCCGTACAGCACGTGGCCGAACACCTTCCGGGCCGCGCAATTCCTGCCGGCGGCCGATTATGTAAATGCTCAGCGGGCGCGAACCCAGCTCTGCAAGCAGTGGTGGGAGCTGTTCAAAGACCACGACGTCATCCTGACGCCACGCGAGAATACGTCGGTGACGAACATCACCGGCACTCCTTCGATCGTGGTGCCGACGGGCTTCGCGATTCCGCAAAACCAGGGACGCGGCGGTCCGGCAGCCGTCGTCGCCGGCGCCGCGGCGTCGGCAAGCGCACCTCGCTCGGACTCTGGCCGAGGCGCTCCACCACCGGCGCCCGCGCCGGCCGTATCGACTATTCCGCTGCCGACGACCATTTACATGATGGGACCGATCTACCAGGATGAGAAGATTCTCGCGGTCGCACACGGTTTCCAGCAGGCCACAAATTTCCACCTGAAGCGGCCACCGTCATTCGCGTGATCCAAAAATCAGATCCGTCGTCGCTACGCTCCCCGGGATGAACGGGGGGCGTTGCGCGTTTTGGCACGCACGCATAACGAATTGACACCTTCATGCATCGCGTGAGCGGGCCTCATCATGGGCTACGCGGGCTCGTGGTGTCCGCGCCTGGGAATCCCCTGTTCGAAAGCGGACACTGTGGTTCATTGCTTACAAAAGTCAGACAGCGGCCGCGCAACGCTGCGCATATTTCCTTTGTCCAATTGGTGTCGCGCGGCACGATCGAGATGCGGACCAGCGAAACTCGGGACGCTTCGTCACGGTAGGGCTGGAATACCCGGAGCTCGACGGCGCGCGATAACGCAGATCATCTCGACCCGCAGGAGCTAGATGTCCCTGACCGGCGCGGCCAGTAGACGAATACGAGCCGGACGCGAGTTGCGTCCGAACGCATCCAGCGTGAGCTCGCCAGCCAGTGTGATTCTCGCCGACGGACTCGCGAAGACGGGCGAGTATTCCATCTTCGGTCTGACCCGGGCTGGGGAGCCGCCTGTCAGCCGCGAGCGACGGGCCAGTTTCGCATTCATCATCTTCGCGATCGCGACGGTGGTCGCAGTCCTGTACTCCCTCGAGCGTTATTTCTACCGCCGTCTTCTTGGCCAGGAAGTCTCGCTGGGTCAGTTGGTTCCATCCGAATTGGTCTTCACGTATCTGTGGGCATTGCTCACCCCGCTGGTGATGTGGATGGGAAGGCGCTTCCCGGTATGGCCGGCGCACCACGGGGAGAAAGCTCGGCACACGCTGAGGAATTGGGTCGCCCAGCTCGTCGCGGTCGTCTCGTTCGTCATCCTGCACGTCGCGCTGTTCACTTCCGTGTCGATGGTGGTGTCGGGCGGCCGATCCGCGATCCCGATCTCACGCCTGTTCACGGGCTACCTCGCGTCGTGGTTCACGCTCGATTCGATCGTGTACTGCACGCTCCTCGCGGTGTACCACGCGCTCGTTTATTACCGCGTTTCGCAGGATCGCGCGCTCCGGGCGTCGCAACTGGAGGCGCGGCTCGCGCAGTCGCAGCTGCAAGTGCTGCGCATGCAACTGCAGCCGCATTTCCTGTTCAACACCCTCCACACGATCTCGGCGCTGATGCACCGGGACGTGAAGCGCGCGGACTCGATGATCGCGGCGTTGAGCGACCTGTTGCGAATGTCGTTGCGAAGCGTAGGCGTGCAGGAAGTCGAGCTGCGCGAGGAGCTCGATTTTCTCCAGCGCTACCTCGAGATCATGAGCCTCCGTTTCGGTGACCGCCTAACGGTGACGCTCGACATCGACCCGGAAGTGCTCGACGCGCGCGTGCCCACGCTCGTGTTGCAACCGCTCGTCGAGAACTCATTGCGACACGGCTTTGGCGACGGCATGCGCGGCGGTCATGTCCGTGTCACCGTCGCGCCCGACGGTGACATGCTGCGCTGCGAAGTCGTGGACAATGGGCGCGGCTTGCCGCAGAGCGGCGCCGGCGAAGGCGTCGGGACGAGCAACACCCGCGCGCGACTTCGACATCTGTACGGCGAACGATTCTCCCTCGAGCTCTCGGCGAACCCGGGCGGTGGCGCCCGCGTCTCGCTAGCGATTCCATATCACCCACTCGAACGGACGGCGGCCGATTGATTACTGATCTGAACAAAATCCGCGTCGCGATCGTCGACGACGAAGAACTCTCCCGTGAGCGCATGCGTACGCTCCTCGCCGAGCACAACGACATCGAAGTCGTCGCCGAGTGCGCGGACGGCGCCGAAGCACTGAGGGCGATCGACGACAAGAACCCCGACCTCGTCTTCCTCGACGTGCAGATGCCGGAAGTGGATGGCTTCGAGGTGGTCGAAGCGCTGGAGCGCGGCGATCCCACGGCTCCGGAGGGTAACGGCGCCAAGGCGCCGGCCATCGTGTTCGTCACCGCACACGACGATCACGCGCTGAAGGCGTTCGAGATCCACGCCCTGGATTTTCTGCTCAAGCCATTCGACGAAGCGCGATTCGAGAAGACGCTGTCACGCGCTCGCCGCCACGTCCGTCAGTCGCGCGATACCGTGGATGCCCGCCTGCTCGCGCTGCTGGAAGATCTGCGGAGCGAGCGCCGCGGCCAGCGCCACTCCGATCGATTGATCGTGAAGTCCGGCGGGAGAGTCTTTTTCCTCCGCACCGAAGAGATCGACTGGGTGGAAGCGGCCGGGAATTACGTCCGCCTGCATGCGCGGAGCGAATCGCACCTGCTGCGTGAAAGCATGAAGAACATGGAATCCCGGCTCGACCCGAACACCTTCGTCCGAATTCACCGCTCCGCGATCGTCAACATCGATCGCGTGAAGGAGCTCGAGCCCTGGTTCCATGGCGAGTACATCGTGATCATGCGTGACGGCACACGACTCACGGCCAGCCGAGTCTATTCCGATCGGTTGAGTGCATTGATCGAATAACGCGTCCAGCGCGCGAGAGGAGCGCCTGTCGCTCCTCTCGCGCGCTCACGACAGCTCGGCCCGTAATGCCGACTCGAGCGTCGGGTGAGCAAACTGGAATCCCGCTTCCATGAGACGGCGGGGATGGATGCGTTGACTGCCGAGCAAAGTCTCTCGTCCCATCTCGCCAAAGAGCAGGTCGACTAAGAACGCCGGCACGACGCCAAGAGTCGGCCGCCCAAGGACGCGTGCGAGCGTCTTCGTGAATCCGGCGTTAGGCACGGGCCCAGGCGCCACGAGATTGACTGGTCCGCGGAGGGTACTTGAGCGCAGCAGAAAAAGGACGGCGCGCACCCAGTCCTCTCGGCCGATCCAGCTCATCCACTGCTTCCCGGATCCGATACGGCCCCCGAGGCCAAGCTTATACGGCAGGAGCATTCTGGCGAGCGCGCCGCCCTCTGGATTGAGAACGACTCCGGTCCTCAGTGCCAGGACGCGCGTCGAGGCACTCGTCGCGGCCTCGGCCGAACCTTCCCATGCGATTGCGGTTTTCGCGAGAAAGCCTCTCCCGGGCGAGCTGTCCTCATCCAGCTCTTCGTCCCCGCGGTCGCCGTAAATGCCGATCGCGGAGCCGCTGAGAAAGAGTCTCGGCCGCCGCTGCAATCGACAAATGGTTTTCGAAAGAAGACTGGTTGCCTGAATCCGACTGTCACGAATGGCAGTCTTTTTCTCGCTCGTCCAGCGTTGGGCGATCGGCTCGCCGGCGAGGTTCACGATGGCGTCGACGTCTTCGAGCGCTGCTAGGTCCAGTTCATCGCGCTCGGGATGCCACACAATGTCGCGAGCGTCACCCGCGCTGTGGCGCCTCAGGCGGCGGACTGTCATCCCGTTCCTTTCGAGCTCTGTGACGAGAGCAGTCCCGAGAAAGCCCGTTGCGCCGGCGATCACTACCTGGCTTATGGACGTCTCGGCCGCCTGGCGCGCCGGATTGCTCATGCGGGTAAGCTAATCCCGCCTGGCCGAAGATCGGGTCAACCCTCTTCGAGCGCGCCCCGATCGATGAGCCGGCGAGCCAGCTCCGTGACGACGGTTGGCGACGAGTAGTAGCCAGTGAGCACGCGCCGCCGAATGAGCTCGAGTCGAAGCGAATCACTCATCGAAGGGACGCTGGCCGGTGGAAACCCAAAGGTCTCGTCTGCGTCCGCCATGAGAAAGGGCGAAAAGCCTATCGTCATTGCAACCTCATAGCTACAGTATCGGGTGCGGCCGCCGAATCATTAGAGTGGCCGCAAAGCCCGCAGGACACCGATGGCGACGATCCTGTACGTCGACGACGACCCGACAATTGGCTTGCTGTTAGAGGACACGCTGCTCCGCGCCGGTCATCGTGCGATCGGAGCGCGCAACGTTCCCCAGGCACTGCAGGCACTCTCGCACGGCGAGATCGAGCTCATCATCTCCGACTTCAAGATGCCGGGGATGACAGGGCTCGAGTTTCTCGGTCTGCTCAAGGAGGAGGCCTACGACATCCCGCTGATCATGGTCACCGGCTTCGCGTCCATCGAGCACGCGGTGTCGGCGATCAAGGCAGGAGCGGTGGACTACATCACGAAGCCGGTGCGGCCCGAACAGCTCGAGCACGCGGTGGCCAAAGCACTTCAGGTCGCCCGACTTCGAAAGGAGAACGACGCGCTGCGTCAGGAAGTCATGGCGCTGCGCAACGAGCGCCAGATCATCGGCGAGAGCAGCATCATGCGTCGGCTGTTGCAGACGGTCGCGACCGCGGCGCCGACTCGCGCCACAGTTCTGCTACAGGGTGAATCCGGCACCGGCAAGGAGCTTGTTGCTCGAGCTATCCATGATCAGAGCGAGCGGGCCGATCGTCCATTCATCAAGCTGAATTGCGCCGCACTGCCGGAAGGACTTGTCGAGAGCGCGCTGTTCGGACACGAACGCGGCGCCTTCACCGGCGCGATCAAGCGTGTAGCCGGAGCATTCGAACGGGCGCATGGAGGCACGCTCCTGCTCGATGAGATCTCGGAAATGCGCCTCGATCTTCAGGCGAAGCTGCTCCGTGTGCTCCAGGAGCAGGAGTTCGAGCGTGTCGGTGGGACATCGCCGATAAAAGTCGACGTGCGCATCATTGCCACGACCAACCGCGATCTCGCCGCCGAAGCCGAAGCGGGTCGGTTCCGGAGGGACCTGTTCTTTCGCCTCAGCGTCATCCCCATCGAGATCCCGCCGCTGCGCGATCGGAAGGATGACGTCCCGTTGCTTGCGTATCGATTTGGCGCACTGGCGGCGAACGATGCCAAGAAAGAGTTCGGCGGCATCTCGCCGGAGGCGCTGACGCTGCTCCAGCGCTACGACTGGCCCGGCAATGTGCGCGAGTTGCAGCACGCCATCGAACGCGCCGTCATTCTGGCGAGCGGACCGATGCTCCTTCCGGTGCACTTCGACGGTCAGCGATTCGGCCTCGCGCAGCAATCGCCCGGCGTACGCGACTCCCTCTATCGAATCGCGGAGCGGGAGACGAATGGCCACTCGATGGCCGAGGTGCAGCAAGTCGTTCTTCGGACGTTCGACCTCGAGCGGGCCGAGTCTGAGCTTATCACGCGTGCCCTCGAGGTTACGGACGGAAACCGCACCCGGGCGGCGGAGCTCCTTGGGCTGAGCGTGCGAGCGCTCCGCAACAAGCTGAACGCTTTACCAAAGAGCTAAAGGCGGCAGAGTCTACCCGGCAGAATCTGCCGGTCGGCAGATTCTGCCTAGCCGATTCCGGCATGCCGGTAGCCGCCACAGGCACCGTCGCAACGCTGTCGAATGCTGCTAAGCGTCGAAACATCAGTGGCTTGAGACGTGGCAGAGCTTAGCACGGGCCGAGGCAAAAGTTCGCGCCGCTAAATGGATCGCGGATTGCCCTACGGTCGTGGACGGTTCGAGCCAGGAAAACATGGCTTCCCTCTTTCCGCCCACGTGGAGCCCGCGATGTCTCCAGCTACCCAACTCGTCGACGGCGACAGCGTCACCACCCTCACCCAACAGCACGTCGGCCTGGTGCACCATGTCGCGCGGCAGCTCGCGCGCAGGCTGCACGATAAGGTCAACCTCGATGAGTTGGTGAGCGCCGGCGCTATAGGTCTGATGCAGGCGGCAGCGACCTACGAGGCCGCGCGAGGACTCACCTTCAGTACGTACGCCGTGCCGCGCATTCGTGGGTCGATGCTCGACGAGCTTCGACGCAGCGACCACATGTCGCGGGGCGGCCGCAAGAAGGCACGCGCGCTCGCGTGCGCCCGGGAAGCGCTGACGCATCGACTTGGCCGAGAGCCCGGGAGCCGGGAGATCGCCGCCGAATTGGGAATCGCCATCGAAACGCTGCACAGCTGGGAGATGGATGTCGACAGTGCGACCGAGGTATCGCTCGACGTGGCTCCGCGGTCGGTGCGCGAGGACGGCGCCCAGCAGATCACGGCCGCTGGCGCGATCCCGGACGAACGCTCGCCGTCGGTGGAGGAGCGGCTGGGGCAAGACGAGCGCGTCGCACTCCTCGGAGTCGCCATCAAGCGATTGCGACCGCAGGAGCGAACCGTACTCGCCCTCTACTTCTATGAAGAGCTCACATTGCAGGAGGTCGCGCAGGTGCTCGGCCTGTCGGCATCGCGTATCTCCCAGATTCGAGGCGAGGCTCTGACGCGATTGAAAGGGCTGATGGCGTCGTCGTTGGAGTGAGTGGGTGGCGCGCGGCGCGCCAGTCCATCTGCCGGCGAGCGAAGCTCGCCGGCTTTTCTTTTCCCGCTCACCGACCACCGATCAAGATACCTAGTGTAGCCGGGAACGCCGTATACTCGTCCCGGGTTGGTGGTCCGTCTGCCGCATGGCCATGCATCAGGCCGGCGCGGTGTACTTCGTCTCCAGGATCCCTCATGCTGCTCCTCACTCTACTGCCAGCCGTGTTAGCGGCATCGGTAGCCATTACCGACACGGTGCCGCCGATCGATACATCGTCGACGCTGCACTATCCGCTTCCACTTTCGGTGGCAGACACGCCGCGCGTTCGACCGCGCGCTATCGAGGTGAGCGACTGGTACGGCCGCCGTTTGACCATCCATAGAACGCTCAGCTATACGGTCATTCCGGTTTTTGCGGTGCAGTGGTTCGCTGGGGAGCGGATCTACAAGTATGGATTCAATGCGCCAGAGTGGGCGAAGACGACGCATCGCGCTGGCGCGACAGCGCTCGCGGGCATCTTCACCGTCAACACGGTAACAGGACTCTGGAATCTCTGGGACTCGCGGAGCACGCCACAGGGCAGAACGCTGCGCACGATTCACGCGTTGACGATGCTCGCCGCGGATGCGGGATTCACATACGCTGGCGTGAAGTTGTCGAAGGATGCCGAGACCGACTTCAATAAACGCCGCGAGCACCGCACCATCGCCCTTTCCTCGATGGCACTCACCGTCGTGAGCGGGGTCGCAATGAAGATCTACAACAAATGATGGGCAGCATGCTATTGGCAGTCGCAGCGCCGGCATCGTCGAGCGCACTCGCAAGGCTGGTTGAACCGTGGGCACATCTCTACGCCGATTCCAAGGTCATCGCGACCATCGTGACATTCGGGCACATCGCCTCGCTATTGATGGCGGGCGGCCTGGCGGTGGCGACAGACCGGGCAACGCTTCGAGCGCTCCGTCTCGCCGCTGAGGAACGCGGGCGGCATCTCGAGGATCTCTCAGGTGTGCATCGTCTTGTGGTGGGCGGTCTGACGCTCTCGGTGGTCACTGGCATTTTATTGTTAGAGTCGGACGTCGAGACGTTCATCGGGTCGTGGATCTTCTGGTTGAAGATGGGAATGATCTGCGTGCTGCTCGTGAACGGCTATGCGATGACGCGGGCGGAGGGTGCGCTCCGCGTGGACGCGGCCGAGAGCTCGCCGGCATGGGGCAGCTTGCGGCGAACGGCACTGACGAGCGTCGGGCTGTGGTACGCGATCACGTTGGCGGGAGTGGCGCTGGCGAACGTCGCCTAACGGCGCCGTCAGCTACGAAGATTCGAACCGTAGGAGCTGTGATGGAAGATCGCGATGAAAAGAAAGGGTCGTCAGCCGAAGCGACGCCCAGAGATTCTTGCGAGGCGTGCCCACTCGGCGACGCAATGGCCCGTCGGGCATTCCTTCGCGATGCGGCGCTGGCGGCTGCGGCAATTCTCGCCACGTTAGGCGTTGCTTCGTCGGAAGCGCATGCCATGCCCGTGCGCCTCGCGTCGGCGCTGTCCGCGCACGAGGACGAACGTACGTATCCAATTCCGAATGCTGACGGCGCAACAATAGACAAGGAAGAGTCGGTGATCGTCGTTCGCTGGGAGGGGTCGGTGTACGTCTTCTCGCTCGCCTGTCCGCACCAGAACACGGCGCTCAAGTGGGAGTCGCAGGAATCGCGCTTTCAGTGTCCGAAGCACCACTCCAAGTATCGCCCCGACGGATCGTTCATCGAAGGACGCGCCACGCGCGGCATGGACCGCTTTGCCATTCGGCGCGACGGGGACAAGGTGGTCGTCGACCTGGACAAGCTGTACCAGCAGGACACTGACCTCGCGGCGTGGAAGGCAGCCGTCATTCAGGTGTGAGGGAGAATCGATGTCGTGTGAGAATTGTCTAAACAGGCGGGCATTTCTGGCGAAGAGTGCCGCCGCGGCGGCGGCGGCGGCCCTGGCCACCGGGTGCGGCAATGGAGTGTTCGGTCCGCCGCTGCCCAGCAACAGCGGCGGAAGTATTCCCTCCGGTTCAGTCACGATAACGGTGGGGCAGTTTCCCGACCTCGCGACAGTCGACAAGCTCGTTCAGATCGGCCTCGAGCGAGCCGTGAAGCGCACGGGCGCCAGCACTTTCCTCGCGCTGTCTACGATCTGCACTCACCAGGGCTGTGATGCGGCGGTGAACGCCGCGAATCAGGTCGAATGCCCCTGCCACGGCTCGCGCTTCGACAGCAATGGCGCAGTCGTCAACGGGCCGGCCACCCAGCCGCTCGCGGTCCTTTCGACGCAATACAACGCCCAAAACGATCAGTTGACGATCGGATAAGGGGTGATCGCAGGGTCGCTACGCATTCGACGGTTGCTTCGCGCGGCCGGATGCGTAGAATTGGCGTCCCCGCGAGCGTGGTCCCGCTCGCCAGACTCTCCACCTAGGATCTGTTCGTCACAATGCTCCTCGGTGTCGCCGGCATGGTCGGTACTGGCAAGACCACGCTGTCGCGCGCTCTCGCGTCGCGTTTCGGGCTTCAACTCGGACTCGAGAGCGTAGAGACAGACAATCCCTGGCTCGAGCACTTTTATGGCGAGCCTGAAGGGATGCGAACTTACGGTCTGCACCTGCAGCTGCACTTTCTCGCGACGCGGTTCGCAACAATGCGGCGCATGCGGAATCTCGGCGGCAGCTGGATTCTCGATCGGACCTGGTATGAGGACGCCGAAGTGTTCGCGCGCGGACTCTACGAGCAGCGATACATGACCGAAGACGAATGGGAGCTCTACGCGCGGCTGTACGGTGAGCTTTTGCATGCACCGGCGGCGCGTCCGCCGCGTCTTCTGATCTATCTGCACGGTCCTCTCACGACGATTCTCGATCGCATCGCCGAGCGCGGCAGGCCCAAGGAGCGTGAGACGAGGACGGATTACTGGATTGCGCTTCACACGCGATACGCCGACTGGATAGCGGGATTCCACCGCTGCCCAGTACTTGCACTCGATGTTCGGGAATATGACATCATCGGCGATCCTGGTTCGATCGAGGACGTGGCGTTCCGGGTACGGGACAGCTTGGAGGGAGAGATTCCTCAGCTCGAGCTGAGTGTCTAGCGAGTTCCGGCGCAGGGAATTGACCGGAAAGAGTGTCTCGGGCGGATCGTGATACTGCGCACAAGTTGATCGGCGGCGTTGGCTGAACCAATCGGCCAACCATATATTCTCGACCCAGCGACTTTGCGCCGCCCACAATGCTGGGCTACGCAAATAGGCTCGTATCGTCTCACTCTCTGTTGGTGGCCACATGGCGGATTCGCAGGCAACTCCTGTCGATGTCGCAGGCGCGGGAGTCGCTCCTGACGGCGGCAAGTACGTCTACTGCATCATTAGAAGCGACAGACAGCGGGAGTTCGGAGCGATAGGCATCGGCGGCGGCCAGCGTGTATACACCGTTGCTTTTCATGATCTCGCGGCAGTCGTGAGCGATACCTCGATCGTGATCTACGATCCGACGCGCGAGAACGTGCTCGCGCACGAATTCGTAAACGAGACGGTCATGAAGGAGCACACGGTGATACCGATGGCGTTCGGCACCGTGTTCCGCTCCGAGGACGACGTGACGGAGCTGCTACGATCGACTTATCAGGCGTTCAGCGATGTCCTCGAGAAGATGCAGGACAAGATCGAGTTTGGCCTGAAGGTGCTGTGGGATCGAGAGAAGGTGATCGCGAACATCGAACGTGAGAACGACGAGATTCGGCGGCTGAAAGACGAGATCAGCCGACACACGGCCTCTTCGACGTACTTTGCGCGAATGCAGCTGGGCCGCCTGATCGACTCGGCGCTGGAGGAAATCGGTCAGCGGTACGTGAATGACATTCACGACCAGATCAAGCCGGTCGCCGTCGCGAGTCGCAGCAACAAACCGATTGGCGATAGAATGATCCTGAACGCCGCGTTCCTCGTTGATCGTGCACAGGAGCAGGCGTTCGACGAGCGCGTCAAGGAGACGAGCCGCAAGTACGAGGAGCTACTGACGTTCAAGTATTCCGGCCCCTGGCCGCCGTACAACTTCGTGAACATCAAGCTCAAGCTGGAAAAGGCCGACTGAGCGAGACGGCTACATCGGTCTCCAGGCGCCGCCAATGGGTTTGCTCTCGAACATTCTCTTTTTTCCAGTCACCGGTCCAGTGGCTGGCATTCGCTGGGCGTTAGCCAAGGTGCAGACGGTGGTCGAGGAAGAGCTGACGGATGACACGTCGGTGAAGCAGGAGCTCATGGAGCTCCAGCTGCAGCTCGAGCTCGGCGATATCGACGACGCGGAGTTCGTGAGGCGAGAGGCGGCACTCATGCAACGGCTGCGAGAGGTCCGCGAGTGGCGCGAGCGACTGGGCAAGGGAGTGAGCGGGGGCCTGGTCCGAGTGGCCCGCGACGACGACGCGGCGGAGTGACCGTGGCGCGGGCGCGGCCGCGTCCTGCGATCGACGAATTCCTCGACCGGATCCCAGAACTGACGTTCGTCGTCGGGAAGGGGGGCGTCGGCAAAACGACATGCGCCATCGGCATCGCGTCGCGTTTCGCGGCGAATGGCGACTCGACGTTGCTCGTCAGTACCGATCCGGCGAATGCACTCGGTCCATCGTTAGGCCTGCCGCTCGCTGGTGGCGTGGCGAAGCCGGTTGGGGATGGTTTGGCGGCAATGCAGCTCGATCCAGCGGCGGCCCGGCAGGCCTTCCTCGCGCAATGGCGGGACGTGCTCGTCACCATCATCGATCGCGGAACCTATCTTGACACCGAAGACATCGGTGGACTCGTGGACGCGTCGTTCCCCGGCGCAGACGAGATCTTCGGTTTGCTCGTGTTGGGCCAGCTGGCCATGCGTGATGGCAGTTCGCGAGAGTGGCGTCGGCTCGTGGTCGACACTGCACCAACCGGACACACGCTGCGCCTGCTGGAGCTGACAGACACGTTCCAGGCGATGATTGCGCTGCTCGAATCCATGCAGGCGAAGCATAGGTTCATGGTGAGCGCGCTGACGCATCGGTACCGGCGCGACGCGGCGGATGATTTCCTCGACGAGATGCGACGGCTGGTGGCGGCGTTGCGACAGTCCCTCGGGGATTCGTCGCGAGCTGGTGCGGTGTTGGTCACGCGCGCCGAGCCTGTCGTCATCGAGGAGACGGTACGGTACGCGGATGCGCTCCGTAGGCTAGGTCTCGCGATCAAGGCGGTCGTCGTGGAGGCGCTACCGCGATCCCAAGCGCGAGCGCTCGACGATGTCATCCATTCTCTCGGCGGCTTCGCTCCGAAGGATGCGATGTTTGCCGTGCCGATCGTCGCGCCGCCCCCGCGTGGGGTTGCCGAAGCGGCTGCATCGTTAGGTCAGATGGTGCATTGCCGGGTGAAAAAAACACGGACAGCGGGAAACAGGTTGCAGGGGAGCAGGCCAAGGAGCGCAGCTTTGAAAGCGGGGGGCCCCGCTGCCCAAGGGGTACTCGAACAGCTGCTCCGACCTCTCACGATCGTGGGTGGCAAGGGCGGCGTCGGGAAAACTACCGTCTCATGTGCACTGGCAATCGCCGCGGCAGCCCGCGCAGCGGCAGCGGAAAAGATCCTGCTCGTCTCGACCGATCCCGCTCCCTCTATCGGCGATGCCCTTGGCTACCGCGAACCGCGTTGGGCACACGACGCTCCCGAGCCGATCGAGTCCGTTCCGCATCTCGATGCCTGGCAGATGGACGCGACGGCCGCATTTCACGCGCTGCGCGAGCGCTACCGCGATCGTATCGACGTCCTCTTCGATTCGCTTATGGGGCGGAACGTCGACGCCGCACATGATCGCGCAATCCTGCGT
>Ga0070713_100000617_pt1 | contig 22675 bp, 20 predicted proteins | sample LARL82metaG_FD_65465 | JGI IMG/M metagenome (GOLD analysis project Ga0070713, IMG submission 65465) | Corn, switchgrass and miscanthus rhizosphere microbial communities from Kellogg Biological Station, Michigan, USA - LAR L8-2 metaG | ecosystem: Host-associated > Plants > Roots > Rhizosphere ...
GCGACCTCCTGCTTGTAAGGCAGGCGCTCTAACCAGCTGAGCTAACCGCCCCTCGTGCCCAAACGCGCGACCAGACGGCCGCACTAGCCAGATCTCGTTTGAGGGGAATCCGCGCGAGCCGCGCTTGAATGAGTATACGGGAGCGTTGAAAGAGGGGTCAAACATGCGTGCGCCCTCACCGCGGCAAGTCGCAAGGCTTACGGCCTATAAATGGTTCAAGTGCGTATCGGTTCTTCAATCTTCCTGCTGCTAGACTGACTGCGTGCGGCGCTTGATCGTCAATGCGGATGACTTTGGCTACACCTCTGGAGTGAACCGGGCCATCGTGGAGGCTCATTCGCGCGGTATCGTAACCTCCTCAACCCTGATGGCGAACGGCCCGGCTTTTCTGGAAGCCGCACAACTGGCAAAAAACCTTCCGAAATTGAGCGTTGGCTGCCATGTTGTCCTCACTGATGGCAGGCCCGTTCTCGCCCCGACACAAATTCCGTCACTCACCACTGCGGCCGACTTCCGTGACGGCATGGCGACCTTCGCCGCGCGGGCGATCGCCGGAAGCATGGACGCCGGTGAGATCTGCGCCGAAGCCGCGGCGCAGATCCGCAAGATGCAATCGGCTGGCATTTCCGTCTCGCACATCGACACCCACAAGCACACACACCTGTTTCCCAAGATTCTTCGCCCTCTTCTGCGCGCTGCGGCAGAGTGTGGGGTTCGTGCCATCCGCAATCCTTTTGGGCCCTGGCGGCCGCTGCGATCCGACCACCTGCTCGCCCGTCCGAGCCTTTGGGCGCGTTATGTCGAAGTTCGCATTCTCGGCGGATTCGCGGGCAAGTTCCGCGAAGCGGTAGATCGGGAAGGGTTCACTACACCCGACGGCACGCTAGGCATCGTGGTAACAGGAGCGCTCGACGAGACATTGTTTTACGCGATCGCCCGCAGCATTCCCGAGGGCACGTGGGAGTTCGTCTGCCATCCTGGCTACAACGACCGGGATCTGCAAGCGGGCAAAACTCGCCTGCGTGAATCCCGGGAGACGGAACTTCACGTCTTGACGCTCCCGGAAGCTCGACATGTGCTCGAACAGCAAGGGATTGAGCTGATTTCGTATCGCGAACTGAAGCCGACGGTGCACACGCGCCAATCGGCGTAGATGATCTGAGACTTGGAAGGTCAGACCGCGGTGGAGTCGTTCAAGCTTTCCGTTACCCTCGTAACCTGCCAGAATAGCCTCAAGTAGTATCATTGTTTACAGCCACTAATTTCTACCGTTTTACGTGGAGGCATTTCAGCTCATGTCAGCCCAAGCGTCGGCTCCGCGCGCGACTCTGGACTTAAAGGTCCGAGTGTGGGGAATGGGCTCCAATAATCAGCCTTTCTTTCAAAATGCAATGGCACAAAATGTAAGCGCGACGGGCGCCTGCATCTACGGCATTGAAGTTGATTTGAAGGTGGGCGATGTCATTGGCGTGCAGTACGAAACCAGGAAGGCACGCTGCAAGGTTGTTTGGGTGGTCGACGCGGGGGCGCTGAAGAAAACCCAGGTCGGCGTACAGCTCGTCGCCGATCAGGAATGTCCGTGGACCGCCGCCCTTCCTTCCGACATGAAGTTGGAAGAGCGAACCCAGCCGCGGCACGACAATCGAAGAATGTTCCTGCGCCACAGAATTTCCTACCCCCTGGAGTTGCGCGACGAGCGCGTCAATACTCCGTTACGCGTGAACGCGACCGACATCAGCGGCAATGGATGTTATGTTGAGACGGTCATGCCCTTGCCTGTCGCCACGGCTCTCCGGGTTGATCTATGGATTGAAGAGGAACGCCTCACGCCCAGCGCGGTCGTGCGCACGCGCGATCCCGGCGTGGGAATGGGAATCGAATTTACCGGACTTACCGACGAATTGAAAAAGCGCTTCCAGGCGCATCTCGACAAGCTTGACCCCGGAAATACTTTCGGTCCTAAAGACGGCCAATAACACCCCTTTGGCTGTGATTGCCCGCCACTCGTGTAAAATCTGCAACCACTGCACATTCCAGCCATCGAATGACAGGAACATCGAGAAGGCGGCCCCTCGCACATGAAGATCGGCATCACCTGTTATCCGACATACGGCGGTAGTGGAGTTGTTGCCACCGAACTTGGTCTGGAACTGGCGCAGCGGGGCCACGAGATCCACTTCATTTCCTACGCGCAACCCATCCGGTTGCGGGGCGAGGAGCCAAACATCCACTATCACGAAGTGGAAGTCTCTCGTTACCCGCTGTTCGACTACCCTCCGTACGACCTGGCGCTAGCCACACGCATGGCGGAAGTGGCGCAACTCTATGATCTCGATCTATTGCATGTACACTATGCGATCCCGCATTCGGTGAGCGCGTTGCTGGCGCGCCAAATGCTGGCCGATGGGCCCCGTGGCCGGAGATTGCCGTTCGTCACCACTCTGCACGGCACAGACATAACCCTGGTCGGACTCGACCGATCCTACCTCCCGATTACGCGCTACTCCATTCAGCAGAGTGATGGCGTTACGGCGATCTCGAATTACTTGAAAGACCGGACCCAGCGCGTGTTTGACGTGAAGAACAGTATCGAGGTGATTTACAACTCGGTAAATTGCGACGTTTATACCCGCGATCAGAAAACGAATGACGAGATGCGCGCGGAGTACGCGCCCAACGGAGAGCGAGTGTTGGTCCATCTCTCGAACTTTCGACCGGTCAAGCGCCTTACCGACGTCATTGAAATCTTCGACCGTGTACACAAGAAGATTCCCTCGAAGCTTTTGCTCATCGGAGACGGCCCAGACCGTTCGGTGGCGGAGTGGTTGGCGGTGCAGAAAGGCATTCACAAAGACGTTCTGTTTCTCGGCAAGCAGGATCAGATTCAGGAAAAGCTGGCGATCTCTGACATCATGCTGATTCCCAGCGAACTGGAATCATTCGGCCTGGCAGCGCTCGAAGCGATGGCATGCGAAGTGGTTCCCATCTCGACGCGAGCGGGCGGGGTGCCAGAAGTGATCGATCACGGCAAGAGCGGCTATCTGGCGGATGTCGGCGACGTGGACACCATGGCGCGTTATGCCATCGAACTGCTCACCCACGAGGATCACCTGCGGGAGATGGCAAAACAAGCCCGTGCCGTCGCCATAGAACGTTTCTGCTCTACCAAGATTGTGAAGCAGTATGAAGATTTCTATCGACGCGTGGTCGAGCGCTCGGCGTAGAATCCTTCCGGCACGGAGCTCGACGCCTCCACTAGCGGCAGGCGAATGCGAATCAAAGTTCCCTTCCCTTCATGGCTGTCGATGGTCATCCGCGCAGTGTCACCGTAGAGCACCTGCAGGCGCTCGGAAATGTTCGCCATGCCGATTCCCATCCCTGACCAACTGCTGCTCTCTTCAAGTTGTGCGCCACCCATCCCGACGCCGTCGTCTTCGACTTCGATGATCAAGCGAGAATCGACGACGCGACTGCGCAGGTAAATGCTGCCACCCTCGACTTTCGGTCCCAAGCCGTGCTTGATGGAGTTCTCGACCAGCGGCTGAAGGAGCATGCTGGGAACCACTACATCCAATGATGCCGGGTCCAGATCCTTGACCACTCGTAATTTGTCCCGCCCAAATCTCACTACCTCAATGTCCAGGTAATTGTCGATAAATTCGAACTCATCCCGCAGAGGTGCGAAAGCATCGCTGGCGTTCAACAGTCGACGCAGAATCGTCGCCAACTTGAAAATCACATCCCGTGCCATATCAGGATCAAAGCGGACCAGCGACGAAATGGAATTCAACGTATTAAACAAGAAGTGAGGATTGATCTGGTTCTGCAGCGCCTCCATGCGGGCGTGCAGCAGCAAGCGCTCCTGCTCCTCGAGTTTGATCTGGATGCGAACGCTGTTAAAAATCTTCAGCTCAATTCCGATCGCCGTCACCGATGCAGCATAGATCGCGCTGTAGATCCAATAGTTATCGGGACTCTCGATGCTAAAAATCGAATGCGGAAAGTATTGCGCCAGTTCCGTCTGCACGAAACGCAAGCCGATCACAGTCCAGAAAAACACGAACTGCCAATCGAACAGGCGCGGTCGCGGCAGATTGCGCTTGATCAGCCGGAAGATACTCTGGTCAATGAAAGGAGAAAACGACCAGATGTCCTGCTTGTCGGCTGCCATGGTACGCAACTGGCCAGCCAGAAAGCCAGAAAGCACGTCGAACGGCATGGCCGCCCATTCGCCGTGCAGCAGAGCGGGAAATCCGATTAACACACCACCCAGCACTCCCGCCCACCGTCCGCCGATCACTCCCAGCAGCAGAACCGTCTCGAAACTCATGTCGCTGGCTTGAAAGCTTTTCTGCGAAATCCGGATCCCGACCCCAAGCACGATGGGAATTCCGAACCACAGCACCAGGAACAGCTTTTGCCGAAACGTGCGCTCTTCTCGAAATAAGAGGCGTTTGAATTCTTTAGAGCGCACCAGGCTGCTGGAAACCGCTGCAGCAATGCCCAGCTTGACCAGCAGATTGATCAGGATGAGCCGCGGTTCCATAGGGTCCTTTCTAGCGAATCGGCAGTTCACGCCGACCATGCACCGACTCAAAAACTGTAGCATGAAGCGCTACGATCAATAACCCTTCCGCTTATTCACCACAAATTCCAGCGGCTCGCGCGCAATGTAGTGCCGCAGGTTTTTGGAGAACAACTCGTAGTGCCGGAGCCAAAGCTTTTCGGTAAGGCCTGCCGTGTGCGGCGTAATCAGGAGATTCTGAACACTCCATAGTGGTGAATCCGTCGGAAGAGGTTCGCGCTCAAAAACATCGAGCGCGGCTCCAGCAATCCGGCCCGCGCGCAGAGCCTCGACCAAAGCACCTTCATGCACCTGTGCGCCGCGGCCCACATTGATCAAGCAAGCATCGAACTTCATCACAGCCAACCGGTCGGCATTGATCAGACCTTCGGTTGCGCCAGTCAGCGGAGCGGCCAGAACAACATAGTCGGACTGCCGCAACAGTTCATCGAGCTCTGCCGGAGAATAGACGGTTTCCACGCCCTCGGGGCCTCCCTTCTCCACGTGCTCGCGAACCGCAATCACGCGCATGCCCAGCGCCGATGCCATCTGAGCAACCCGCCGTCCGATGCTCCCCACGCCAATCAACCCCAAGGTTGCGCCAGAGATCTCACGAGGATGAACTCCCTCGGTCCAGATCGCTTCCTGGCCCCAGACGTGCTTCTGCTGGAAGATCGCCGCTTGCGGAATCTTTTTTGCCAGCGCAAAGATCAAGGCCAGCACGTGCTCTGCGACTACGGGGCCGTGAACCTCGCGTGAATTCGTCAACACCACTTCGCTCTTTACCAGTTCCGGGAATAGGAACTGATGGACAGCCGCGGTAGGAGCATGAATCCAGCGGAGTTTTTTCCCCGCAGCGAATTGCTCCGGGCGCAGGGAGATCGTAAACAGTATCTCCGCGTTTCGCAGGTCTTCTTCAATGCCATCGTAACTGGTGCGTTGCGCAATCTGGATTTGCGGAAACTCCCGCGACAAACTTTCCCCGAACCACTGCGGCACGTTCCACAACGCAAAACGATGATGCACAACAATCAGAAGCTTCATGTTTGTGAAAATTTAATCACAGAATCCGTGCTGGACGGGCCAACACGCAAGATTTCCGATCCAGTTCGTTCTAACCATGCAGGAACTTCAACGCTGCTCTCGGAATCTCACAACAGGTACAATATCCTGTTGCGCGTCTAGAGCGCCCGCGCTCCAGTGGAGACACAATGGCTCGGATTCGCCTGTTCTTCCTGTTCTTCGCACTTATCAGTATTTCCCTCGCCGCTCAAACGTCTACTTCTCAATCTTCTCCGCCGCAAACCGCACGCCAGGCGCTCCTCGAAATGTTCATGGGCAAGGGCGAGAACGATTTCACGAAACACCTTCCCGAGGCTGCGCGCCAAGCCTTGATTCACAAGGGGGACAGCCCAGAAACGTCTACGGTACTCCGCATTTCCGCCATTGGTCGACAAATGGTCGGACAAGGGCAACACATTGAGACCTTCGATGCCGGGCCAATTCTGCTGAAGACCGACCAGGGCGATGGTCATGAGAAATTCGAAGTCATGGTCGAGCATGACAGTCTGGCCGGCGAGGAAGATGAGATCGAACTCTCCGTTCACGACTATAAAGATGGCCAGCCACAATTCCTTCCCGTTGTACCCCGACTGATTTTTTCGTTCAAGCAGGAAGCGGAAATTTGGCGGCTCACCGAAGTGACTGTAGCGGCTCACGTACCACTCACCGACCCGGAATATCTTCAAGGGGTACGCAAGCAGCAGGATGAATCGAATGAGTCCGCAGCGCAGAACCGTGTGGCCATGATCATCACGGCTGAAAAGGGTTACGCGGAGCGGCATCCAGAGCGCGGCTACACGTGTTCGCTGGCCACCTTGTTTGGCTCCGAACCAGGCGCATCGCCTGGAGACGGCGGGGCCATGAATGACCCATCTCTCACCAATGATGAGTGGAGTGGATACCGGTTCGCGTTCTCGGGATGCAACGGAACTCCAGCTTCTCGGTACCACATCAGCGCTGTTCCGATTGAATCGGATGCCGGCACGAAGATGTTCTGCGCCGACGAATCGGGCGCGTTAAAGAGCCTCTTAAACAGAAAGAGTTCCACCTGCTTCAGTCAAGGGGAGGTTGTGAATTCGGCACCGTCCCAAAATGCCAGTCCCAATGCCAGCGTGCAGGACTGACGTCGATCTATCCGTAGGCCAGTTCCTTGGCTCGTTGCGCCGCCTTCACCACCGCTTTGATCAATGTGACGCGAAGCTTCCCCTCTTCCAACTCCATGATGGCGTCGATCGTGCAACCGGCGGGAGTTGTCACCGCATCTTTCAGCAGTGCCGGATGGTCGCCCGTTTCTAATACCACCCGCGCCGCACCGAGGGTGGTCTGGGCCGCCAGCAGTGTCGCAATGTCGCGCGGCAATCCTACCTTCACGCCAGCCTCCGCCAGCGATTCGAGGATGATGTAGATATACGCTGGCCCACTGGCGGAGAGTGCGGTCACGGCGTCCATATGTTTTTCGTCGACGACCACTGTGCGCCCCACTACGTCAAACATATGGCAGGTCATGGCCACCTCTTCCGCACTGGCGTGCTTGCCTTTGCAGATTGCGGTCATCCCGGCACCCAGCAGGCAGGGGGTATTCGGCATGGCACGGATCACCGGAACATTCGGCGGCAAATTTTTCTCGATCATCGAGGTCGGCACCGAAGCCGCCACCGACACAATGACTTGTTTCGATGTAATGTGACCGCTGATCTCGCGGACAACGTCTTCCACCACTTGCGGCTTCACACCAATCACAATAATGTCAGCGCCCTTCGCGGCTTCCACATTGTTGGTTCCGACTTTCACTCTCAACTTCGCAGCCAGAGCCTTTGCGCGCTCTTCATGGGCCACGGTGGCGCGCGTGGACTTGGTCGAGAGCAGTCCGTTCTTCAACAAGGCCTGCAGAATTATGCCGCCCATCTTGCCGGCGCCCAGAAACGCAACTTTCTTTCCCGTTAGATCATTTCCCATAGTCTTCCTCAATTACCGGTATGACAGCGCCAAGTCTTAACCACAGAGGACACAGAGTACACAGAGATCAAGAGTTTCTCCTGTGTACTCTGTGTTTAAGATTTTCTTACTGTCCGCTGCCGTTCCATCCAATTCCAAGCAGTCTTTACTACGTCGCCCAACCCGCGCGTCGCCTTCCACTGCAACAGGCGCTCTGCCTTGGCCGGATTCGCCACCAGTATCGGAGGATCTCCCGGGCGCCGCGGCACTTTCTTGTGAGGCACTCGCTTTCCCGTCACTTCTTCGACCGCGGAGATGACCTCCTGCACAGACGCCCCGGCGCCCGTACCAACGTTAACCGCGAAGCTGTCCTTTCCGGCCGCCAGGTGATCGAGCGCCTTCAAATGCGCGCTGGCCAAATCATTCACGTGGATATAGTCACGAACGCAGGTTCCATCGGGCGTTGGATAATCCGTCCCAAATATTTGCAACTCCGGCCCCTGTCCAGCGGCGGCGCGCAGAGCTAGTGGAATGAGGTGCGTTTCGGGATCATGCAGCTCGCCGATTTCCCCGCTGTCATCCGCACCAGCAGCGTTGAAATAACGCAAGCTGGCAAAGCGAAAACCATAAGCCCGGTCGTACGCTTCCAATGCCTGCTCAAAGAACAGCTTGGTCACTCCATAAGGATTCACTGGCTGCCGCGGAATGTTCTCCTCAATGGGAACCTTCGCTGGCTCTCCGTACACGGCACACGTCGAAGAGAAAATGATCTTCTTCACTCCCGCATCCAGCGCCGCATTCAGCAGAGAGAGCCCGCCTTCAACATTATTATGAAAATATTTTCTGGGATTGGTCACAGACTCGCCGACATAGGCATGCGCCGCGAAGTGCATGATCGCGTCAACCCTCGGCAGTACGCGTGCTAAGGCGGCTGGGTCGAGCATATCGCCCTTGATCAATTCAAAGCCCGCTGCCAGAAACTCGTAGCCGGTACTCAGATTGTCGAAAATAATAGCTTCGTGTCCCGCCCGCTTAAGGGCTCGTGCGGTATGACTGCCGATGTACCCAGCCCCACCAATTACGAGAACGACCACGTCGTTTTTCCTTTCTTCCGTCACCGCGTCGCGGCTTCGAGCACGCAGAATCGCTGTGATCCGCGGCGTTGTTTAATTAGCTTCAGGGTCGCTGGAGTGTCTCCAGAGCCAGGCCGGAGCAGATCAAACATTGTACACACAAGAGTTCATCGGGAATTAGCCGCGCGACCAGCGCGCACCCAAGGATCCGTCTATTTCGTTTGGAGTCTGAACGAATCGGTGAGACGATTGCCTCAAGGGATATCAGGAGGGCAGCATGAAAAATCGAATTGTGCTTTGGGCGAGTGCGGGCTCTCTGGTTGCAGCCGGTTGGGCCCTTTATGCGCTTGCCGCCGCCCCAATGACCTTTGCCGACCCCGTGATGGTCCTCGTGCAACTCACTTGCCCGATTACTATTCTGCGTTCTTTCCCCATTCGTCTGGAGTGGGTGATGCTCGCGAATGCAGCTACTTATGCACTGGTCGGTCTGAGTTTTGAGTTGCTTCGCCAAAGACTGCACCTCGCGAAGTAGGTCAGCAACTCCCATGATGATGTCAGATCTTCGCCACAGTTTGTCTCTCCGCGCCTGCTAAGATACTCCCTTCTTCCTGGAGGTTTCGTGGAAAGCATGCTGCCACCAGATCCCGGACCGACGCTGGCAAACACGTCTGAGCCTGTACCTGAACCATCGGAAGCCATCGCGCCGGTTGCCCTTGTCGCTCCTGCTCCGACACTTCCCGATGCGACTCCTCTCACCGACCGAGGCACGGGGTTAGTCGTCTTCGGAGTCTTCCAGATCATTCTGGGATTATTGGCCGCGTTGATGGTTCCTCTGGCTGCTCTGGGAGCATTCATGTCCCGTCTCGCGCCGGGCGGATCCATGCGATTAGGACAGTTCGCCTCCACGGTTGCGACTTACGGTTTTATTTCTGTGGCGCTGCTCGCGCTCGGGATTGGCTCTGTGCAAATGAAGCGATGGGCCCGGGCCCTGACCTTGGTCACTTCCTGGTATTGGCTGGTCATGGGTGTGCTCGTCACGATACTGATCACAGCTGTGCTGCCAGTATTCACGAGGAGTGTGCTTGGGCAAATGAGGCAAAACAGCACCAATTCGCCCTCGCCGGAAATGTCAGCTGGGATCATGGCTGTCATCCTCACGCTGATGATTGTTTTTATGGCGTTTTTCCTGATAGTAGTGCCAATCGCGTTCGTAGTTTTTTATGGCCGCAAAGATGTCGCCGAGACCTGCCGCCGCCGCGATCCCGTGGAGCGATGGACGGATCGAACGCCGTTGCCGGTGCTAGGAGCCTCCGTCGTGTTCTTCACGGGCGCGCTGTATTTGTTATTAACCGGGATCACCCTTCCGATGTTCCCCTTCTTCGGACGATATCTCACCGGAATCGCTGGCTCGATGTGTTTCGTCACAATGGCCGCCATCGACGCCTACCTGGCAATCGCCTTCTTCCGATTGCAGACTTCCGGATGGTGGACTGCGGCCTTCGTCGTTCCTCTTCGCCTCATATCCGTCGCTCTCACTTACGCCACTGCCGACATGATGCAGGCTTATTCGAAGGCGGGAATGTCCGACGCCCAATTGAAGATGCTCAACTCGAATCCCATGTTCCGCGGGCACATCTTGTTGTGGTGGGGTCTAATCTCGATGATCTTGTTCTTCGCCTACATCTTGTGGCTGAAGCGCTATTTCAAAGCGCCGACGCCCGTGCAATCCGAAATGCTGCCCGTTTCACTCGGTTGAATTTGCGGAGGAATCATGACCGAACTACTCGCCGACAAGAAATGCGTGCCGTGTCGCGGGGGCGTTCCGCCACTGCATGGCAAGGATCTGGAGCAACTGCACAGGGCTGCTCCTAAATGGACCGTCTCGAAAGAGCATCACTTACACCGTGAGTTCAAGTTTCCGGACTTCAAGCAGGCTCTGGATTTCGTGAATCAGGTCGGGGCATTGGCCGAGGAGCAGGGACACCATCCCGACATTGCGCTCGCGTGGGGAACGGCCGGGTTCACCCTGTGGACTCACAAGATCGACGGCCTGACGGAAAGTGACTTCATCATGGCAGCGAAGATTGACCGATTGCACGGCGAGTAACTGCCTCGAATGACTGACTCTTTGGCCTTAGGAATAGCCGTGTGTGCGGCTCGATGGTCCCCTCGTAACCACCTTCCTCGAGGTGTATGCAATTCTCTTCATCTTGACACCCGCCGGTCGATTCAGCATATTCAAGGACCAGTCAGGAAGGTCGATTGCTAAGCCATCCGTATTTGCGGGCTAATCTCCTTCCCACCGGTCCCGACGCCGACGAACATATCTGGCTTTGAGCGCGCGAAGATTCACTTCTTGTGAGCTTTCTCGAATGCTCTGTCCCTGGGGTTCGACCATTTGCAGGAGGTTCCTTCGTGAACTCTACGCTCCCGATTCCCACCCGCCCGAAGTCTGACTCGCTTCTCAACGAAACAACTTGCCCTCTCCATGTCGCGCGAGCTGCACGCGCAACTGGCGGGATGGTGCGCTCACTTGTTTCCACGGCACTGCTAGTACTGTGCGCAATCCCAGCGGTCAACGCCCAGAACATCATCAGCACAGTGGCGGGAGGCGGACAGATCCCCAGCACGCCGCTCACTGCCGATATTCCCGGACCGACGGCGACGATCAAAGATTCAGCCGGCAATCTTTATATTGCTGCTCCCTTCTCCGCCAACATCTTTAAGCTGAGCAATGGCGTGCTCACGGTATGGGCGGGCCAGGGTTGGGGCGGATTCAACGCCGACAACATTCAAGTGAGTTCTGCCGTCCTGGGCAAGCCTGCCGCATTTGCCTTCGACACCCATGGCAATTTGTATATCGCCGATTTCGGAAACACGCGCATTCGCAAGGTCAACCTGGCTACGCAAAAGATCACCACGGTGGCCGGAAATGGGAAGAAATGTGCCTCGTCGACAGCCAGTTGTGGTGACAATGGACCCGCCAAACATGCTCTGTTAAACCTTCCCCAAGGCATCGCCGTGGACAGCGCGGGAAATATCTTCATTGCAGACAGCTCGGACAACCGCATTCGTCGCGTAGATCATGCCTCCCCCTTCACAATCACGACCTTTGCAGGAACGGGTAAGCCCTGTCCAGATCCCACCACTTCATGCGGCGACGATGGACCCGCCACCTCGGCAAAGTTGAACTTCCCCGAAGGCGTCGCCGTTGACGCAGCCGGAAATGTGTACATCGCCGACACCAAGGATCATCGGATCCGCTACGTCGATCCGAAGGGGAATATCCACAGGTTCGCGGGCAATGGTGGGGCGTGCCTCGACTCTACACAGAAATGTGGCGATACCGGTCTGGCAATAAATGCCAATTTGCGCCTACCGCAATCGGTAGCTGCCGACGCTTCGGGCAATTTCTATATCGCGGACGCGGGCGATCACAAGATTCGCTTCGTGGATACAACCGGCACGATTTCGACCGTGGTCGGAAACGGTGTTCAAGGTTTTAGCGGCGACGGAGGCAATGCTACCGCGGCCGAGTTAGACTTGCCGGGCGGCATTTACCTCGACTCCGCGGGCAACATCATCATCTCCGACACCGGCAACCAGCGCATTCGACAGGTCGATAGTACCGGCACCATAACAACCTTGGCGGGCGGAGGACTGGGCGATAACGGTGATGCTACAAAAGGCATCCTCGCCGGCCCCTACACAGTTTTCGAGGATGTATCCGGCAAGGTCTACTTCGCCGACCAGGCCAATAATCGAATTCGAGTTTTCACCAAGGGCGGAGCAGTTTCCACCGTAGCAGGGACCGGCAGCGCCGGCTTTAGCGGAGACGGCGGGTCTGCGACGAACGCGACTTTGAATGGCCCCAGTTCTGTGGTGTTGGACAAATCTGGAAACATGTACATCGCCGACACGAACAATCTGCGCATCCGCAAAGTGGACACGACGGGAAAGATCAGCACATACGCGGGCGACGGCATGTCTTGTCCCCCGCCTCCCTCCAAATGCGGCGATGGTGGGGCCGCTACCAGCGGCAATCTTTCATTCCCAACCCATGCCGCCCTCGACAGCGCGGGGAATCTTTATATCGCTGACTATTTCGCTCACAAAATTCGAAAGGTCGACAGCACAACACAAACGATCAGCACGGTCGCGGGTACCGGCAAGGCCGGTTATAGCGGCGATGGCGGACTCGGAACCCAGGCCCAACTCAATCATCCCTCCTCAGTTGGCGCGGATAGCGCTGGAAATCTTTACATCGCGGACCAGTACAACAACCGCATCCGGGCAGTCGATCTGCAATCTGACATAATTTCCACCTACGCTCTGAACGGTAACACCTGCCTCTGCGGAGACGGTGGCCCTGCCATAGACGGCAGCATGTGGAACCCTCTGGAGGTGTCAGTCGATCCCAGCGCCAACGTCTTTGTGTCGGGAGGCAATGCCAAAGTCGTGCAGCGGATCGACGCCGTAACCGGTACGTGGGGAACGGTGGCAGGAATCGCGGCCCAACCCGGAGTCGGCGGCTTCAGCGGAGACGGCGGCCCTGCCACGAAAGCGCGTCTCGCCAGCAATGGCACCAGTGTTGATGCCCAGAACAACCTCTACATCGCCGACTACGGAAACAACCGTATTCGTTTCGTACATCTCACGCCGGATGTAGCGCTGTCGACCACATCCCTGACGTTCGGCAACTGGCCGCTCAACACTACCAGCACGCCACTCACGGTCCAACTGACCAGCACAGGCGGCGTGGATTTGAGCCTGACCGGAATTACCATCAGCGGCAAAAACGCGTCCGACTTCGCCGAAACAGCGTCGTGCGGCAATCCGCCGCCCGCAATTCCGCTCGGAGTGGATTCAACGTGCACCGTCTCTGTTACCTTCACGCCCAGCGACTACGCACGGCGCACCGCGACGTTGACCTTTACCGACAACGGACCCACCAGCCCGCAGATCGTATCCTTGGCCGGCTCGGGTCCAGACTTCAACATCTCTGCGTCGCCAACCACGATTACTGTACCGAAAGGCAACTCCGGCACTTCCACATTGACGTTGACGCCCCTCGGAGAATTCAGTCAGCCGATCAATCTGACGTACGATGTCTGCCCCACAGGTTCGACTTGTACGATCAATCCTAATCCGGTGCAGATGGATGGAATCAATCCCGGGACCTCAAAACTGACGATCCAAACGAGTTCTTCGACTCCGGTCGGGACTTACACCATCACAGTGAAAGGAGTTTTCGTTCCATTGCAGCATCCGGTAACAATTACGCTGATCGTGCAGTAGACCCCGGAAAATTACGTCAGCGCAGCTTGGGAGGGTAACTATCGCTGGTGAGGTGCGGTCCTTAGCGTCCGCCGCCGGTGCTCGCCATCTTTCGCGGCTGTGCCCCAAGCAGTTGTTGCAGCAAGGTCAGGTCGTTTTCCACATCGTCCCGTGCCGTCTTGCGCGTGGCGGAGGATTTCAATTCTTCTCGCAAGCGTGCTCTCACCAGCCCGGTGGCGAATTCGGACCCTTCCGATACGGTCAGGATATTGGATCGCGCAATGCCCACCGAGGTCACTTCCCCTCCGTCGTTGATGCGCAATATCGGTCCGCCGGCAGCATCGAGGGCCGGCTCAGCTGCCGCATGCAGCGACGTCCATTGCCGCGCATCCGCCTCGACATCCACCATCGTCGCACTATCCCGTTCCAACTCCTCCAGCTTATCTTGATTCGCGCGGCGGTCCGCACTCGTCATCGGCGCGCTCATCTCGTGCTTGGCATCGAGAATCGGCGCGTTCTTGCCTGGGTTGAAATGCCAGTGCTGCACATACACCGCAACCGCTGTCCCCGCTGCATAAGGATGGAACAAGAAAATCGGCCACATATATTTCTTGGCCGTTAGCATCACTTCAAACACACCTTTCACACGCTTGGACCGTGGAATCGTCCCCGGAACCTGCGGGATCACGAACCTCGATGCCTCCAACTCAGAATGCAGGTTGCTGTATTTGGAGAGCGTCCTTGCCAGCTGCTTTGGTGTGGTGACTCCCAAGTCACCGATAATGCTGCGGTGTACCGAGTGGGGATGATAGAAACTGAGAACCTGCCTTGCGAAGTCGGCGCAGTTTGCCGTGACCAGGTTCCACCGCTGCCGGTTCGTCCGGTCGTTCAGCATGCGAATCAACTCCCCATCCTTCTCCGGTTCGGTCTCAACCTCAAAAGCGTAGATCGTGCGCAGGTACGACGCTCCGGTCAACTCGTACCAGTCGCCCGGCGGCGTACCGCCTCCCGGAAGGTCGGGAATCAACGACTCCAGATGCTTGCGACGGTACTGGTCCCGCAAGAATGCAACCACCTTCTTATCCGCAAAAAGGGGTATGTCCTCCGTCTTTTCTACTGCATAAAGGTAGGGAATAACAGGGATCGCGATCCAGTCATATCCGCCAATGCCACGGTAGCGGCTGAGTACGATCCCAGTTTCACCCGCAGCACAGGGGCGCAGCTTCACAGGCGACGCCGCGCAAACGCCGCTGAGATAAACCGCAGCATGACCCGTTCCCGCAAAAGCAGCGTCATGCCCGTACGGCTCGCCTAAGAACAGAGTTGCCCCAGCCTGCGCTCGGGGACTTGCACCCAGGCACAACAACAAAACAGCACCGAAAATACTCAGTCTCAAGGCAGCCTCGAGTCGGCCTTTCACCGTCCCTAGGAAGCAATTCCCTAGAGATCCAAGAGATATATTAACGATACACCTGCCTAACAAAGATATCCCTCCGGGAAGAGTAAAACATCAGCGCCACATTAATTACTGGCAAAAACGACAATTGATAACTGGCAAAACAGACAGTCCCCATAACCCGCGACGGAGGACTACGAGTGGGCTTTCGTAAAGACTTTGCAGCCTGCGAGCGCACAGGGCGGAAGGTAAACGATGAACCGCCGAGAGTTCGAGAAACCGAGGGCAACTACGAGACGGCGCGCTGTCGAAGAGGCCGCAGCGCCCACGCCAGGATCGCCGATGGAATCAGCATCAGTATTCCGGTAACGGTCGCGACCAGGCGTGCGGAGATGCCAGCGTCCAAGAATCGTCCCGCCAGAAAAGCAGTTACTGCGAACGTAAGACTGCCAAGCCCCAGGTCTGCCGCGAATACTCGTCCGCGAAACCGGTCCTCAGTGTGGATTTGCAGCAGCGTCGTTGAAAATACCCAGACGGTCGAGCCTCCCATATGCGCCAGCATGGCGCAGGTGGCGGCAATCCATACGTTCCGGCTGGCGCCCAGCATCCCGTAGCCGAGCGCAACCGTGAGGTAGCCATATAAAATGCCGAGCCGCAGACGACGGTCGTTCTGTCCCGCCCAGCGCGCCGCGACCAGTGGCCCGGCTAGCGCCCCGAGCCCTCGTCCGCCGAGCAGGATACTCATGCCCAGCATCGATCCTCCCGTCGCACTAATGCCATGCCCGTGAAAAGCGAATTCACCAGCCCCCATCACCGTGAAAATCACCCAGCTAGGCCCCACCATAATTTCTCCAGCCTTGGCAAACACAGCCGGTAGTAGGGCCTTGTGATTACGGATGTAGCGAATCCCCTCCAGCACCGGAGAAAAGTCCACGAGATCGCGTACGCGAAGCGGCGCGGCAGCCTCCGCGTGGGGCTCTTTAAACTGCATGCCACCAATCAGAAATGCGGACGTAAGAAACGACAGCGCATTCAAAATGAAGACCGTGTCACGGCCGAAGTACGCACCCACAATCCCGCCAATCGCCGCGCCCATCAGAAGATTCACTGACCACGTCGCTGAAGATAACGTATTCGCGACTAGCACTTCCTGCTCCGCGGCAATGTTCGGAATCACCGCACTGCGGGCCGGCTCAAAAAATGCCGCCATGGTTGTTTCCGCCAGCAGCAATGGATACACCAGCCACACCGTGGATCGCGATCGAACCAACAGCATCGCCATCACCACCGCAAACCGAACGATGTCGGCCGCAATCATCACGTGCTTGCGCTTCAGCCGGTCATTCACCACTCCCGCCGTCGGTCCCACGAAAGTCTGCGGCAGCACTTGCAGCATCAGGGCGAGCGCCACCGAACCGGCGCGTCCGGTCAACTGCAACAACAGCGTATAAATGGACAGCGTATAGAACCAGTCGCCAATTTCGCTCACAATTTGCGCCAGCCATAACCGGCGGAAATTGCGATTGCCTCTCAGCAGTTGGGTGTAGGAACCAAGCGTGATGGCTGGGACAATGTGTTCAGGTTCAGGTTCCATGCGGGGTTTAAGTGTAACGGAGACAACTCTAGTCTCAGTTCCTGGGTAGAAAATGTTCACGCTTGATCGATTTTTTTTGAGGTGTGCATTTTTTTGCACTATAGAAATCGGAAGGGCTGTTAACGTAACAAGGGGCATTGGCAAGCCTTTGATTTGAAACAGCAAGCGGCCATTGTTTTTCCTTGGAACAGCCTCGCTATGGCATGCGGCTTGCACTGCACCTAACCTAGAGGAGTCCTCCACCATGCGATCACTGAGACTTTACTTGATTTCGCTGGCATCCTTATTGGTTCTCTCAGCCGCGGCTTCCGCCAATACCTGCAACAGTTTCGCGTCCTACAACTGCCCAACCAAGGGCGGCACGCCGAACGTCGTTCACCTAAACGGCCAAGGCTCCACTGGTCAATCCGTAGGGGTTCTGATAAACAGCGACACTTTTAGCGTCACGACTGCCAATGGTAAAGGGGCCGGGGACACGGTCATCATTCTGGGCGCCTTTCTGAACAGCGCTCCCACCGGCACATTAAATGGAGTCGCATTCACTGCCAACTCAGGTGCCTTCGAGGGCGCATCCACCGGAGCAACCCTGGACACTTTGACGGGCTTGGGATTTTGTCCGTCTGGCTGCACTGCAGCCAACCTATCGTATGGATATGTGACGCTGGGTACGCTTGGCGCCACCGGTTTAAGCATCACCGCGAGTGGCCTGCCCCAGGGCACCGTGCTTTATGCTGAACTGGTTAATAAGGATGGCCAGATTGTCTACATCACTCCCAACTCGGAGGCCGGCCTAAGCAAGGGCGGCATCCCTGCTGTTCCTGAGCCTGGCACACTGACTTTGATGGGCGCGGGTTTGCTCGGAATTGCATCCCAAGTGCGTCGCAAGCTCCGCCTCTAAAATTTGCGATTTGCTCTCACAACCTCGGCCATCCTGCCCGAGGTTTTTGTTTTGTCCACTGATTTCTTGGCTTTTACTGTTGTGAAGCGGAATCGTCATGCTGGGAACCGGGCCGCAGATTCTTCTTCAGGTCTTCTGCGATTTGCTTGCCGTGGAATCGCCCGTTTTCAATGAAGATTTCATTCGTTCGCGATCCCGCGACAATCACGCCGGCTACGTAAATTCCACGCACATTGCTCTCCAGCGACACTGGATCGCACACCGGCCGGCACTGCTCCTCCGAAAGCTCGATGCCCATGCTGCGCAGAAAATCGTAATCCGGGTGATATCCAATCAAGGCGAGCACGAAGTCATTCTTTAGCCGGACCGGACCGCGCGGCGTGTTGATCACTACATGATCGATGCCAATCTCTTGCACCGAGCTGTTGAAGTAAGCTTCGATCTCCCCGTTCTTGATGCGGTTTTCAATGTCGGGTTTGATCCAGTACTTCACGTGATGGTGCATCTGGGCATCGCGGTGCACCAGCGTGACTCGGGCTCCGTGACGCCATAAATCCAGCGCCGCGATCGCCGCCGAATTCTTGCCGCCAATCACCAGCACTTCAGTGTCGTAATAAGGATGAGGCTCGCCGTAGTAGTGTGAAACCTTGGGCAGTTCCTCGCCGGGAATGCCCAACTGGTTCGCCAGATCGTAGTAGCCCGTCGAAACAATTACTTTCCGGGTGTGATAATCGTGCGGCCGGCCGGCGCGGTCCGTCGCGGTGATACTGAAGTTTTCATCCTCACCCATCACCGTCTTCACCCACTCGTACTGCCGCACATCGAGATGATAGTGTTCTGCGACCTTCCGGTAATATTCGAGCGCCTCTTCGCGCGTTGGCTTCTGCTGCGCGGTTGTAAATGGAATGTCCCCAATCTCCAGCAATTCTGGCGTGGTGAAAAACGACATGTTCGCCGGATAGTGAAACAGCGAATTCACCAGGCATCCCTTGTCGACGACGATGACTTTCAATCCGATCTTCTGCGCCTCGATCGCACAAGCCAGCCCTGTCGGCCCGGCTCCAATCACGACCACGTCACAGCGCATATCCGGGCGAGGCTTCACCCTGGCCTTGGTCAAAGTATCGAGTTCTTCGGCGGCGAGGAAATCCGGCATGGAATCAGTAGAAGCGTCGATCGAGGCGAAAAGGGTTCGAGCCCAACCCGAAACGGATGATTCTAGCACGTGAGTCGCGCACGCATGCTGCCGCGAGAAAGCTGTAGCGAGGCGTCTCGCCGGCTATACCGCGGGCATCTCGCCCGCCGATGCTCATCGCGAAGCCAAATCCCTCAAGCACCAGATATATAATCCAACGTTGCCCTAATCCTCCTCCGGCATCAGGAGTCATCATGTCCACTCTTACCGAACCCGCCACCCACGGCCAAATCAAGACCCGCACCGAATCCGACAGCATGGGAAAAATCGAGGTCCCGGCCAATGTTTATTGGGGTGCACAGACGCAGCGTTCTCTGCTGCACTTCAATATCGGGCGCGATACCATGCCGCCCGAGTTGGTCCGCGCCTTCGGAACTCTCAAGAAGGCCTGCGCCCTGGTGAATCAGGATCTCGGTAAACTTCCCTCCGATATCGCAAAGTTAATCGTCCAGGCCGCCGACGAAGTCATCGCCGGCAAGCTCAACGATCAATTCCCATTGCGCATCTGGCAGACCGGCAGCGGAACCCAGACCAACATGAATGTGAACGAGGTCATTTCCAACCGTGCTATCGAAATTGCTGGCGGCGCAATGGGATCGAAGAAGCCGGTTCATCCCAATGATCACGTCAACATGTCGCAGTCGTCGAACGACACCTTCCCCGCGGCCATGCACATCGCCGCTGCCGACCGCGTAAAGAACGCGTTGATACCCGCCATCAAAACGGTGCGCGACGCGATCAAAGCTAAGGCGAAAGAATTCGACAGCATCGTAAAAATCGGCCGCACCCACCTGCAAGACGCCGTCCCTCTGACCGTTGGACAGGAATTCGGAGGCTGGGCCAGCCTGCTCGATCGCGACATCAAGCGCCTGGAACAGGCGCTCGACGGCCTCTACGACCTTGCTATTGGTGGAACCGCAGTGGGCACCGGTCTGAACACGCATCCCGAATTCGCCGAGCGCGCCGCGAAGAAGATCGCTGAACTTACCGGACTTCCCTTCCGTTCCCACGGCAACAAGTTCGCCGCGCTTTCGGCCCACGACGAAATCATCTTCGCCCAAGGCGCCATGGAAACTCTCGCCGCCTCTCTGATGAAGATCTCCAACGACATTCGCTGGCTAGCATCCGGGCCGCGCTGTGGACTCGGCGAGCTCTCGATTCCCGAGAACGAGCCCGGATCTTCCATCATGCCCGGCAAAGTAAATCCCACGCAGTGCGAAGCCATGACGATGGTCTGCGTCCAGGTACACGGCGCCACTGCCGCCGTTGGATTCGCGGGGTCCCAGGGCAACTTCGAACTCAACGTCTACAAGCCGGTGATCATCTACAACTTTCTGCATTCGGTCACTCTCATCACCGACGCCTGCCACGGCTATGTGGAATACATGCTCAACGGCATCGAAGTCGATCGCGCCAAGGTCGATTGGTACGTGAAGAACTCCCTGATGCTTGTCACGGCGCTCGCGCCGAAAGTGGGATACGACAAAGCCGCCCAGATCGCCCACACCGCCCACGTCGAACACTCAAGCCTGCGCGAAGCGGCGCTGAAGTTGGGCTATCTGACCGGCGAGGAATTCGACCAACTTGTGAAGCCAGAGAAGATGACGCATCCGTAGCGCCTGCCGTTTCATTCTCGGTCGCATCCCGCGAACGAATATGCAGCTCTTCTTCTCGAGGGCGTCATCCCGAAGCCCCGCGCTTTCTCCAGCGGGGCGAGGGATGACGCCACCACTAAAAAATGAGATGAATCAGGTTCAACCCGTCTCATTCTGGGTCCGGAAGAACCGCTTCTACCTCGCTGATCATCGGTCTGGCTTCCGGCGTTTGTTTCGGCGTAGTAGTAATCACCACCACACTCACCAGCACCAACGCCGTCCCCGCAATCGTGCGCGGACCAATCGCCTCCCCGCCCAGAAAATATCCCACCACCACCGCGACCACGGGATTTACGTAGGCATAGGTCCCGACCTTGGTCGGCGATTCGTGATGAATGAGCCAAACATACGCTGTGAATCCCACAATCGATCCCGCCACGATCAAATAGACCAGCGCAAGCCACGCTCCGCGCGACACCGCTTGCATGTGGAAGCCGCGAAACTCTCCGAGTAACCCCGCCGTCAGCGTGAGCAGCACTCCGCCGGCCAGCATCTGCGCTCCCGAACTCATGGTCTTGGCAGCCGGCAAAGGCACCTTGCGACTGAGCGACGCCGCCGTGGACCAACTGATCGCCGATACGATCAAAGCGCAAGCCCCGGCAGTGTCCACCGGAGCCTCACCCAAGCTCACCGTGTGTCCCACCAAGACGGCAACGCCGGCCATCCCCACCAACAGCGCAAATGCAAGCCGTATCGTCAGGCGCTGCGTGCGAAGAAAAGCAATCTCCGCCAGCGTCATGAACACCGGAATCGTCGCCATCATGACCGCCGCGATTCCCGAAGGCACGCGCCGCTCGGCCCAGAACAGCAGCCCATAGTCGAGCACGAAAATCAGAACTGCAAGAAGCGACGCCCCGCCCCACTCCCGCATGGTTGGAGAGGGAGTTCCTCGTGCGCGAGTCCAGATGTAAAGCACCAGACCGGCGACCAGAAAGCGGATCCCCGCCAGCAGAAACGGTGGTACCTCGCGCACTCCCACGCGAATCGTCAGGAATGTCGAGCCCCACACGAAATAAATAATCGCGAAGGCCAGCAAGACCTTCCACATCCGAGGTTGAGCATCAACATGCATGAAACGAATATGCTTTCCGCCCGACGGGCGATCTAGGCCGTAGTTGTTCGATCTTGGATCTTGCAATCTAGGTCTGAGGTCTGCGTCAAAGACCCAAGACCCATTTAGATCGCCGCCTTCCGCAACGGACGCGGATTTCGCACATAAAAAGATTTTATGGGGCTATAACGCGGACAGTTGAGGCGCGCGAACCGGAGATTCTGTTTTGCGGTGGATTATTTTTTCAGCAGGCTGGTGTGACTGGCAACGCACTGCCACTTTCCCAGATCCATCACCCACGTGTCGGTAAACCGTCCGACATGGTCATAGGGCTTCCCCTGGTAGGTCCCTTGGGTGTGATAGATACCTGTGACCACCGCGGTGTCGCCAAAGAAGTTCACTTTCACGTCCTGAATATTGGCGAGGGAAGGTCTGAAATGCGGGTCTTTGATGTCGGCAAGAAATTTCTGCTTATCGCTGAGTTCGCCGTCCCATTCCGTGTTCACAAAGCGACTCGACACCAGCGCGTCCAGTGCAGATGAATCCCGATTCACCTGCGCTTCATTCCACAGGCGCTCCAGAACCACTAGCTTGCTCTCGCGCGGATCGGCCTGCTGAGCCACCAGTCGGCCCGGGCCTAAAGCCAGCAGAAGACAGCAAAACATTGTGATGCGATTCATGGTCTTACACGATCGCCGACATCCCTACGTGCAGGCGTTCGTTCGACAACGTTAGCAGTCGAACCGCGTCCAAGCCACGGAAAAATACGTCAGAGATGTTACGAATGTCACAGGTCTAATGCAGAACTGGGACATCGAAACGCCAAGGAGGGGTTCAAGTTCTATGGTCTGAAGTCTGAGATTCGAGGTCCGAAGGCCTCTTCTAAAACGCCCACCGCAGCAGCGTCGCCCCTACGGTAAATCCGGCCCCTACGGACGCCAGCATCACCAAGCTTCCCTTCTTTAGCTTGCCTTG